>Ga0310696_10005865_pt1 | contig 14706 bp, 9 predicted proteins | sample AusTroGonzalo_MG_4_FD_203885 | JGI IMG/M metagenome (GOLD analysis project Ga0310696, IMG submission 203885) | Bovine rumen microbial communities from tropical cattle in Woodstock, Queensland, Australia - Gonzalo_02 (v2) (version 2) | ecosystem: Host-associated > Mammals > Digestive system >...
GATTGTTACGCGATCGGCACCAAGTTTCGGATAGTCATACAAAGGAGTACCGGTTTTTGCGTCAAGAGCATATGTCCACGAGTCCCCAGCTTTGTATAGGATACCATCTTTTAGCAATAAATCCATAGCGTTGTCGCAACCCGGTGTCCAGCATTCCCACAATATCTTTTCGTCGTCGATGTCATACGCAAAATTATACTCCGAAATATAACAATATAGAATATTGCCTTTGTTAATAGCACAGATGCACCTGTCATTTATTCCATTTGCTTTGGGCATGACAGCTCTTTTAATAACGGTTTTTGTCAAAGGATTAATTATAACCAATTCTGAATATGTTGGATCCTCCCAACTACTTTGGATTATAGCTATCAAGTTCTTCTCAATAAAGAACGGGGAATTAGAAATTTTCATTTCTCCTGAAGAGTATAGGAGTTCCGTTTCACCGTTCTGAATATCTGTCATATAGACTCTCTGTCCATCATTGATGAAATAGCACTTATTCCCGTCTCCGACAACACCTCGAAAGAAATAAGCAATTTCTTCTGTCTGTTCCCGATAACGCCACTTCTCTTCTCCTGTAACAATATCAATGGCGGCAGTCGAAGTATAATACGTCCTGTCTTCGCCGGTTTCATTTGTTTCCAAATATTTGACGATAAAGAGTCTTTCACAAGAATACCCAATGTGATTAAAAACTATATCCATCAATATAGCATCGGTCTTAGGATAAAGCCATTCGACACTCTGATCAATCAAGTTGATTCCACATAATCGGTTATCGGCGATTGTCCAAGGCTCATCCCAATCGTCGTGCATAGTAGTATGGGCAACAATAATATCACTATAAACGGGCATTATTCTCTCTCCCTGCCAAAACACTTCTGGGGAATCAACACGAGGGAGTTCCACCGACCACAACAGTTTTGGCCCCACCGTTTCATCGTAAGATTTACAACAAGACACCACCAATAAAATGGTAAATGCGAGAAGACTATTTTTTCGGATTGAAAACATATGGATATTTTAATTCGCGCCCATTTCAAGATGATTAACAACGTTTTGAGTTTAATTCCTTGAATGTAGTGAAATTATAGTTTATAACAATGAAGATGATTGCCACCCATTATATATAACTTGTTGTCGTAGATGGTAGGATATGAACCGAAAAAATATGTTCCATAACCAGGGCATTCTGTAGCGCTGAGAATCCGCCCGTCTTTAAGGTTCATAACATAAAGGGTACCATATGAGGCGACGAAATAAACCTTGCCATCGTCGATTGTTACGCGATCGGCACCAAGTTCCGGATAGTCATACAAAGGAGCGCCGGTTTTTGCGTCAAGGGCATATGTCCACGAATCCCCAGCCTTGTATAGGATACCATCTCTCAGCAATAAATCCATAGCATTATCGCAACCTGGAGTCCAGCATTCCCACAATATCTTTTCGTTGTCGATGTCATAGGCAAAGTTATACTCCGCTATGAATCCGTATATCGTGTTGCCATTATTAATAGCACCGATGCACCTGTCATTTATTTCTTTTACCTTGGGCATGACAGTCCTTTTAATAATGGTTTTTGTAATAGGATTTACTACAACCAACTCTGAATATGTAGGATCCTCCCAACTACTTTGGATTATAGCCATCAGGTTATTCTCAATAAAGAACGGAGAATTGGATACTTTCATTTCTCCTGCAGAGTATAGCAGTTCCGTTTTACCACTTTGGATATCTGTCATATAGACTCTCTGTCCATCATTGATGAAATAGCACTTATTTCCGTCTCCGACAACACCTCTAAAGAAAGATGCTATCTCTTCTGTCTGTTCACGATACCGCCACCTCTCTTCTCCTGTAACAATATCGACGGCGGCAGTCGAAGTATAATATAATCTGTCATCGCCGTTTTCATTTGTTTCCAAATATTTGACAACAAAAAGTCGTCCACAGGAATATCCTATGTGGTTAAAAACTATATCCATCGATATAGCCTCGGTCTTAGGATAAAGCCATTCAACACTCTTTGTAGTCAAGTTTATTCCACATAATCGATTATCGGCGATTGTCCAAGGCTCATCCCAATCATCGTGCATAGTAGTATGTGCAACAATAATATCACTATAAATGGGCATTATTCTCTCTCCTTGCCATAGCACTCCGGGAGAATCAAAACGAGGGAGATCCACCGACCACAATAGTTTTGGTCCCGCCGTTTCATCGTGAGATTTGCAACAAGACACCACCAATAAAATGGTAAATACGAGAAGATTATTTTTTCGGATTGAATGCATATGGATAATTGTAGTTATCTGCGTCTAAAATTTCCTTTAATTGATCCCGCATTTTAAAATTCGCGCCCATTTCAAGATGGTTCACGCCTTTTACTTCCACATTCTTGACAAAAACGCCACCAGGAGTATCCATCTTAGAATGCTTGTTAGCAATCAAACCATCATGGGATTCATAGACCGGGACTGTCTTTGTATGTTTTTTCTTCCACCAAAGTATTCCTGTTGTATACGTTTTTGTTTCATAATGCATGGCACCTATTATTTCTGAGTATTCGTTATGGATGTCGTATTCCAAGTAACGGGCCAGATTAGACCAGCAGAGTGCTGTAGTAGCATTATAAGCTGCTGGAGAAATAAAACGAGGATACCAGAATGACAAAGCAGCTAGGCCAACGCCTAGAATACCATGCCCCCACTCCATATATTTGCACGTACTTATACAACCGTTCCACACACCCATTTTACTTGTATCATATCCATTATCAGCCGTGTTAGTCATAGATTGTAAGCTATCCAAGTTTTCCCCGCTCCCCCACATCCGAATTAACGGCCATTTATCCTCCGCGCCATAGATACTAACAATCGGAACAGTATTTGGATTATCATTCAAACCTGTAATGAATGGTCCATTTGGATCCATATCTTGAAACGAAGGATCGCTGGTATAGTCATCTTCTATATCATTTAGTTTTAGAGAAAGCCAACAATTCGTACCGAAATCCATCATGGCTAGAACACGAATGCGTAAAGGCTCTATTACTGAGGAAATCGATATTGCAGGGAATATAATTGAAGCTAGCGCAGCCAACGAAGAAGAAACACAATTCTGAATTTTTAGGCTAGCTTCGCCTATAATATTCCTATATGATTTATTCTTAACACTGGAAACTATTCCAGCACCTTTATTTGGGCTTCCTGCTGTAATAATTGCTCTTATTCGCGAATTATACTCAACTGCTTTTCTGGCAACCAGTCCACCTGCACTATGACCTATCAAAATAGCCGGACTCGAAATAGTACTGGCAACATCTTGAGCACTGACTGTTAAAGAATCAGAAGCGTACCAATCTATTTCTGCCCCTCTGTGACTCGAATCGGTCAATATGCTTCTATACCTCTGCCAAACCTCATGATTGTCGTTATACCCATGTATCCAATACACTTTTTTCTGTGCATTTAATGAGACATATGATAACAACGCTGCCAAACAGACAAGGATTATCTTATTTAGCTTACTAATGCTTAACAACCTTCCCATATACGTAAGTGTTATTAGTTATGTATCTTTGATTCGTAACGTTTACAATGCAAGGAGTGGCCCCGGAAATACGTTCTGTAACAACCTGTATAGGCAAATCCCTTTCAATCGTCGAGGAATCACAAATAATGACGGAGTTGCAAGTATGGTCTTCAGCGTAAACCATTCTTTGTCGTTCAACGACCTTTCCATCATCAATCTTCTCATAAGAAAGAGAACGCATTATATCGGGAGAAAAAGTCACTCTTGAAATATAAGGCCTGGAAGATTTAGTCGCATTGAATGATTGCTCATAAACGACGTTACCATTGTCAGTTTCATAAACATTATAGGGTCCATAAACCGATGCATCAATCAATGATGAACCCTTTGTCCGGACATCGTCATTCAATCGGTTCCGCAACCAATTGATGTCTCTCTTTGCCTCTGACTTAGATAAACTGTCATGCTCCGCTTCAGCCTCCTCTATCAATCTTTGTATTTCATTGACAAACCCTTCCATATTGGGCACTTCGGCTTCAATCTCGGACAAAACCTCGCCACGCCTATTGTAGCTCCGGAACTTTCCATCTTTAATCTCTATTTTCGCGATATACTCATCAAGATTCAGGGATTCTTCGTAAAAACATAATAGAGGGCATGAAGTAGTGTCTAGCTCTATCTCTTGGACATATTCTACCTCTCCCTCAGCTGAAATCTCGGTAACCTCTGAAACAAAGGCTTCAAAGGGAATTTCCGTTGAAGTGTACAAGGTGTCCTTTTCTTCATAAATCTCATCAAGGTCGATATCGCCATCAACCGATGATTTTGTCAAAGGATTATCGATTGAACTCAAATCATCAATGTTCGTTCTAAAAGAAAAGGACTGAAGTCTGTACTCTGCAACAACCTTCATTGCCACTTCTTTACCCTGTTCATCTATATTTCCAGAGAACTTTGGGGAAAGACGACTGGCTCTCGAACACGATAATGCAACGCAAATGAAAAGAGCCAGCAACAGAATGAGAGTCTGTCTTGGTTTATAATCAAACATAGTTCTGATGTAATTAAAGTGATTAGATTTAATAAAATTCTCTCAATGTTAAGATATACAAAACGTTAGCAAATATAATTAATTATTCGTACTTTTGGCTGTTGAATAGTTTAGTGACGCCTTTATTATGAAAAAATTCTTCCTTATCCTGGCCGCAGGAGTGGTTGCCGTATGCGCAGAAGCGAAGGTGCGTCTCACACCCTTGTTTACCGACAATATGGTGTTCCAGCAGAACTGCCAGGCATCTGTGTGGGGGGATGCTGAACCGGGAGCCACTATCAAGGTCTGTCCTTCCTGGACAAAGCGCATCTACAGCACAAGTGCAGATTCCCAAGGTAAATGGTTCTTGAAGATAGATACTCCCAGAGGGAGTTTCAGGAAGTACAGCGTCACAATCAGCGACGGTGAACCCATTACAATACAGAATGTGCTGATCGGCGAGGTCTGGCTGGCATCCGGACAATCCAACATGCAGATGCCGGTGGAGAGTTGGAGGGCGGCACGCACCAACCAGGCAGATATCAAAGAAGCCGCGAACTTTGCCGACGTACGCCTCCTGCAGGTTTCCCGCGCAACCGGAATGGTCGAGCACGACTACTTCAGCGCCGACTTCGGCGGCTGGCAGGAATCATCGCCCGAAAGCGTTCGCAACTTCTCGGCCGCAGGCTGGTACTTCGGCCGAAAGTTGATACAGGAGCTTAAAGTTCCCATAGGCATCATACATAGCAGTTGGGGCGGGACCATAATTGAAGCCTGGATGAGCGGAGAGGCCCTTTCAGGATATCCGGAAATCAAACAGCAGGTATCGGAAGTCAGGTCCCTGACCGACAACGAAGCCGAACGCGAACGGACTTTCGAAGAAGAGATAAGCGCATTCTACGAAAAAGTCACCGCCCTGGACAGCGGCCCGGACGGAGCTTCGCTCGTTTGGAAAGATATCATCCTCCCGGACAAAGTCCAGAGCCTGTGGAAAGGCACGAACGGCATATTCTGGTTCCGCAAAACCGTAGACATTCCCGCAGAATGGGCCGGGAAGGAACTGTGTCTGAGCCTCGGACCCGTCGACGACTTCGACGAAACCTATTGGAACGGAAAACAAGTTGGATCCGGACGCATCTGGAACAAAGCCCGTGAATACACCATTCCCGCCGACATGGTAAAGGCCGGGAAAGCCGTCATAAGCATACGCAATACCGACGACCACGGTGACGGCGGCCTCTACGGAGATGCCGGGCTCCTGTATATCCAAGGGCCTGACGGCAGGAAGATTCGCCTCGACGACGAATGGAAAGTCGCACTCTCCGTTTCATTCGAAGGCATGCCCAAGTCCACCGCCCGCGAACCCAACATGCCGACGGTGCTGTACAACGCTATGATAAAGCCCCTGGCACCATTCGCAATCAAGGGGGCCATCTGGTACCAGGGAGAATCCAATGCGGAAAAAGCCTACCGCTACCGCGAGCTGATGAAGGAAATGATACTCGACTGGCGCAACACCTGGGGATATGATTTCCCTTTCTACATAACCCAGATAGCAAACTACAAAGCGCTGGCCGCCGATGCCGGCGACAGCGACTGGGCAGAGCTTCGCGAGGCCCAGGCCATGGCCACAGCCTCGCTCGACAAAGTAGGCATGGCCTGCATAATCGACCTCGGTGAAGCCGAAGACATACATCCCGTCCGCAAGCAGGAGGTCGGCGAGAGGCTCGCCCTTCTTGCATTGGCGAACGATTACGGAAAGAAAGTGAACTGCAACGGCCCCATATTCAAATCGTACAAGGTTCAGGAAGGGAGCATCAGAGTCAGATTCAGCGATACGGCAGACGGACTGAAGGTAATGGCATCGGGGAGTTTTGCCGGCGACAGATATGGAAAGGGCTATATGGACTCGGAATTGGTGAAGAAGGCCGAAAGCGGAGAACTCGCAGGATTCCAGATTGCCGGTGCCGACCATGTATGGCACTGGGCCGATGCCCGTATTTCGGGAGATGAAGTAATCGTCTCCTGCCCGGATGTGCCCAAGCCTGTAGCGGTTCGCTACGGATGGGCGGCAAATCCGGTTTGCAACCTGTTCAACGGTGCAGGACTGCCGGCCTGGCCCTTCCGCACCGACGACTGGCCCGGAATTACGTACGGCAAGCTATAGGAGCTTGGCCGACTGCCAGATATTTAGTTAGTAGTGTATGGAAAATAAAGAACAATTCGGCAGCAGGTTTGCTGCCATTGCAGCTATGGCGGGCAGTGCCATAGGCCTGGGAAACATATGGCGTTTCCCCTACATGGTCGGAGAATATGGAGGTGCAGCATTCATCTTCATATACATCATCTCCTCGTTTTTGCTCTCTGTTCCCATCTTTTTCGCCGAGTTCATCATCGGCAGGCGCAGCGGCGCCAACTGCCTGGGCGCGATGAGGCGCCTGGCCCCTCGCTCGCGCTGGAGGCTACTAGGAATCCTATGCATCTTGACCCCTTCCATAATACTCTCCTACTACGCCGTGGTCGGAGGCTGGAGTTTCAGTTACCTTCTCCGCGCCTTTACCCTCGACTTCCCTGAATCCTTCGGGAGTTTCACCGCCTCGCCCTGGCAGTCGGTCACGGCCTTTGCCATATACATGGCGATTTCGTGCATTATCGTGGCCGGCGGAGTCAAGAAGGGAATCGGCCGTTTCAGCAAGCTGGCTATACCTGTGCTGTTCGTACTGATAGTCGTGCTTGCTATCTACTCCGTCTGCCTCCCCGGCAGCAGCGCAGGAGTGGAATATCTGGTAAAACCGGATTGGAGCAAGGTGACGACCCGCACCTTCGTGAATGCCATAGGGCAGAGTTTCTACTCGATATCCCTAGGAATGGGCATCATAATCACCTACGCATCCTATGTGAGCAAGAAGGAGAATATAATCCTCTCCGGCACAGGGACGGCCATATCCGACCTGTTTTTCGCCCTTATTGCCGGCTTTGCCATAATGCCGGCAGTGTTCGCCGCCGGCATCGAGCCCGGATCCGGCCCGGGGCTCATCTTCGACACCCTCCCCTTCATCTTCACAAGTATGAGCGAAAGCGCCCCGCTGCTGGGCAAACTTGTGGCAATCATCTTCTTCCTTGCAGTAGCTATTGCGGCCCTTACCTCTTCGGTTTCGCTGATAGAGGTGCCTGTGGCCTGGCTTACCGAAGAGAAAGGATTCAAACGCGGGAAGGCCACGTTGCTGGTATTCTTGGTGACCGGTACCATCGGAGCGCTCTGCGCCCTGGGATTCGGCCCGCTCGCCGGAGTGAAGATTTTCGGGCATTCGCTGTTCGAATGCTTCGACCTCCTGAGTTGCAACGTACTGCTGCCTCTGGGCGGATTGCTATGCGTGCTTTTCGTAGGTTGGAAGATGAAGCCCGAAAACTTCCGGGACGAGTTCACCAACGGCGGCAGCCTGAAGTTCAACGAGAAGATATTCGGCGTAATCCGCTTCCTCATAAGATATGTGGCCCCGATAGCCGTAATTCTGATATTTTTATCCAATTTCATCTAAATCATAAAAGTTTATGATTTTAGCTGTTAAGGGGTTTCTTATTTGCAGTAAAATGTGTAAATTTGCGCGTGAAATTTGAAACCTTAACTTCAAAAATACTTATGGACAAAAAATCACTTGCCAAGTACGGCATTACCGGTGTAAAGGAAGTCCTCTACAACCCTACTTATGAGGTTCTTTACAACGAAGAAACCAAACCCGGCCTCGAGGGCTTCGACAAAGGCCAGGTTACCGAACTCGGCGCAATCAATGTTATGACCGGTGTCTATACCGGCCGCTCCCCTAAAGACAAATACATTGTCTACGATCAAACAACCAAGGAAGGCAAACCCGGAGAAATCTGGTGGACCACCGAAGGTTATCCCAACGACAATCACAAAATGTCCGTCAAGGTCTGGAACAATGTCAAGAAGCTTGCTAAACAGCAGCTCAGCGGCAAGCGCCTCTTCGTGGTGGACGGTTTCTGCGGTACCCACAAGGATACCCGCATGAAGGTCCGCTTCATCATGGAAGTCGCATGGCAGGCTCACTTCGTGACCAACATGTTCATCCGTCCCAAGAACCAGGCAGAGTTCGACCAGGAGCCTGACTTCGTAGTTTACTGCGCATCCAAGGCCAAAGTCGAGAACTACAAGGAACTCGGCCTCCGCTCCGACACCTGCGTCGCTTTCAACGTGACCAGCCGCGAGCAGGTTATCCTCAACACTTGGTACGGCGGCGAAATGAAGAAGGGTATGTTCTCCATGATGAACTACTACCTTCCTCTCAAGGGCATCGCAGCAATGCACTGCTCCGCCAACACCGATATGAACGGCGAGAACACCGCCATCTTCTTCGGCCTCTCCGGAACCGGCAAGACCACCCTCTCCACCGACCCTAAGCGTCTGCTCATCGGCGACGACGAGCACGGCTGGGACAACAAGGGCGTGTTCAACTTCGAAGGCGGCTGCTACGCAAAGGTCATCAAGCTCGACAAAGAGTCCGAACCCGATATCTACAACGCTATCCGTCGTGACGCCCTCCTCGAGAACGTTACCGTCGATAAGAACGGCAAGATCGACTTCAACGACAAGTCCGTCACCGAGAACACCCGCGTAAGCTATCCTATCTACCACATCGAGAAGATCGTACGTCCTGACAGCCACGGCCCCGCCGCAAAGCAGGTCATCTTCCTCAGCGCAGATGCATTCGGAGTTCTTCCTCCGGTTTCCATCCTCACCCCTGAGCAGACCAAGTACTACTTCCTCTCCGGCTTCACCGCCAAACTCGCAGGTACCGAACGTGGTATCACCGAGCCTACTCCTACCTTCTCCGCCTGCTTCGGCCAGGCATTCCTCGAGCTGCATCCTACCAAGTATGCCGAGGAACTCGTGAAGAAGATGAAGAAGAGCGGCGCAAAGGCTTACCTCGTGAACACCGGCTGGAACGGAACCGGCAAGCGTATCTCCATCAAGGATACCCGCGGAATCATCGACGCCATCCTCAACGGCAGCATCGACAAGGCTCCTACCAAGCAGATTCCTTACTTCGACTTCCAGGTTCCTACCAAGCTCGAAGGTGTGGATACCGGTATTCTCGATCCTCGCGACACCTATAAGAATGCCGCCGAGTGGGAAGAGAAAGCCAAGGATCTTGCATCCCGCTTCATCAAGAACTTCCACAAGTACGAGAGCAACCGTGCCGGAAAGGCCCTTGTTAAGGCCGGTCCGAAACTCTAGTACCCTTGCTGTAATAATTAATAACGGGTGGCCGTCAGGTCACCCGTTATTTGTTTATTACGCTCTATCTCAGGTTCAAGATCCATGAAAGGCAATCCTCGTTCAGCTTCTTTAGCTGATCGGAGGCTTTTACTTTCTGGAAACCCCTGTCGAGGATGGCAGTCATGACAGGCGAGGCCAAGGACATCTCGCACAAACCAAAGTGACCTATTTTTTCGTAATGGATGTTCGTATACAGAGGATTGGTGCTTTCCAAGAATCTGGCGTTGTTCCGATACTGCCCCCATTTCTTCAGATACGGGTAAGCAGCATCGGAATAGATGCTTAATACCGGCACATCATAGTCGCTTTCATCGAAGAGGAATTCTCCGTTCCCGACGCCTTTGATGTCGTACATGAAGGGCGATTCCAAAGCGACGACTCCTATTACATCCTTTCTTATCCTTGCCATGGCATATGCCGCAGAACCACCCAGGGAATGGCCCTCTGCGATAAAACGTGTGGCTCCATGTTTGGCGATGAAGTCATCCATGACGGCATTCAAATCGTAGGTCCGGATTTCCATCCACTTATGGTAGACTTCATAGACCTTCTGAGGATCACCCTCCGGATTAAGGGTAAACATTTCCTTGAGAAATTCCCTGCTGGGGCCGCTCTTCTTGCCGTTTTCGTATTTGATACTTGCTACTTGACCGGGATGTGCGACTGCCAGGACGGTAAATCCGTGGCTTGCCAGTTCGCGGTAAAGACTCAGGTTGTTCCCTATCGGCCCGCAGGATCCGTGAGATGCCACTACGACGGGCCTGTCCTCGGAACAATCTACCGGGAACCATTTCCTTACCTGAAGTTGCCTCTTGTTTCCTTTCTTGGAATATGGATCCGTCTTATTTTCCGTTATCCAGTAATCCTCTGAAGCAATACCATATTTCCCGGTTGTAGGAATCTCTTTCAGCGACGGAAAAAAGAGGGACTTGATGGCTACGAAGATTACCGCCAACACAACAATTATTGTCAACATACGTTTCGCCTTCTTATTCTTTTTTGAAGATACTCTCATAATCGAGTGCTAAGATATGTTTTTTTTATTAGATTGAAAATTACTACTTGCTGTAATAATTAATAACGGGTGGCCTTTGACGGCCACCCGTTATTGTATATAGCGACAGCGTTGTTACTGTTTCTTGAATTTGAACACCTCGGCAGGGCCCATTATGTTGCAGTCGGCGGTGGTCGAAGATGTCAGCTTGAAGGTGAATTTGGCGTAATTGACCTTATACTCTTCAACAAGATCAGACCTGTTCTCTTCAAGCCCGTACCAGCTATATCCCTCACTGGGCTCCAGTGTCGTCGCATTCAGGCTTCCCATTCCACCAGAATAGGCGATAATATGATGTTCTTCATCGTATTCGACACCGATAAGGCTCTGTTTGATCGAACTGATGTTGTAGGTGATCTCATTATTGGAATAAGTGTATGTACCGGAGCAACGCCAACCATATGCAATCACATAAAGGTCGAGAGTGTTGCCTTTGAAGACAAAGCTGTATGCGATGTCCCCGGGGTTATCTTCAAAGCGGGGAGCATTCCAACGGCCTTCGAGGGATGCAGTGTCGCCGGGCGTGTCGTTACCGCCGCTCTTGTCGCAGGATACCAGGGCGAACATGGCGGCGAGGGCAATGATAAAGAGTTTTTTCATGACTTGTTATTGATTGATTATTATTGGTTTCGTCAACCGCAAAAATAACATATTATTTTATTATTCGTCTGCTCTGCCGGTTTTTTCTGTATATTTGTAGATATGTCGGCGCTGAATTCTGAGATACAGTATCTTGGCGGAGTGGGGCCCAAGAGGGCCGCACTGCTCCGTTCGGAGCTGGGCATCGAGACCTTCGGCGACCTTCTTCATATCTATCCCTTCCGCTACATCGACCGCACATCCATCACCCCCATACGCGAAGTACGAGGGGAGCTCGCATACGTGCAGGTTCAGGGAACAGTGATCAGCAGCACCTTGCTCGGGCCCGGCGGAAGCACTCGCATGGCCACCGGCGGCCCCATCGAACTGCGTGCGGCAAAACGCCTCAGCGTAATTATCCAGGACGAAACCGGCCAGATGGAGATGGTTTTCTTCAAGGGCATCAAATGGAATTACGAGCGCCTGAAACCCGGCAGCGCCTTCCTATTCTTCGGCAAGCCCTCGGAATTCAACGGACGCCTGAACATGGTCCATCCCGAGGTGGACAACCCCGTGGTGGGCGGAGCCGACAGCAAAGGCACGCTCACGGGCGTCTATCCAAGTACCGAAAAACTCAAGAACGGCGGAATCACCGGCAAGGTGATGTGCAAGCTTCAGTCCGCCGCGCTGGCAATGTGCCTGCCCGAAATCAAGGAAACCCTCCCGGACTACATACTCAAGGAAAACGCCCTGGTGCCGCTGGCCTACGCCATACGCAACATACACTTCCCCGCCGACAGCTACGCCCTCCAGAAATCGGTACGCCGGCTGAAGTTCGAGGAGCTCTTCTTCCTGCAGCTGTCGCTCCTGAAGCAGAAATACATCCAGTCCCGCAACTCCGTCGGACTGCCCGTAAACAAGGTCGGCACCGCATTCAACGACTGTTTCAACGCCCTGCCCTACGAACTCACCGGCGCCCAGAAAAGGGTGATAAAGGAAATCCGGGAGGATATGCGCAGCGGGCATCAGATGAACCGCCTGCTGCAAGGGGACGTGGGTTCCGGCAAGACGATGGTGGCAGTGCTTAGTGCGCTTCTGGCGGTAGATAACGGATTCCAGGCATGCATAATGGCGCCCACGGAAGTGCTCGCCCAGCAGCACTACGCCAACATCAGCAAATATCTGACTCCTACAAAAGTGCGCTGCGCACTGCTCACGGGCAGCAGCACGGCCAAGGAACGCAGGGAAATCCACGCCGGCCTGGAAGATGGCAGCATAGGGATGATAGTGGGCACGCACGCGCTGCTGGAAGATAATGTACTCTTCCGTTCCCTTGGCCTGGCGATAATCGACGAACAGCACCGTTTCGGTGTGGACCAGCGCGCCAAGCTATGGTCCAAAGGCCCGGGCGGAATTCCCCCGCACGTGCTGGTAATGACGGCAACCCCTATCCCCAGGACCTTGGCCATGACCCTTTACGGGGATCTGGACGTATCGGTGATAGACGAGATGCCTCCAGGACGCAAACCCGTGAAGACGGCGATGATATCCGACGCCAAGAAAGGCAGCGTATATAATTTCATGCGCAAGCAGATAGCGCTGGGGCGCCAGGTATTCGTGGTATATCCCCTGATATTCGAAAGCGAGAAGATGGATCTGAACAATCTGGAGATGGGATATGAAGAGATTATCAAGCGTTTCCCCGACCCGGATTATAAAGTGGCGATCGTGCATGGGCAGCAGACTCCGGAGGTCAAGAACTTCAACATGGCCGCATTCGTGGCCGGGCGCGCCCAGATACTGGTTTCCACCACTGTGATAGAAGTAGGGGTGGACGTGCCCAACGCCAGCGTGATGGTCATTGAAAGCGCACAGCGTTTCGGCCTCAGCCAGCTGCACCAGCTGCGCGGACGTGTCGGGCGCGGAGCCGACGAAAGCTACTGCATACTGGTGCACGATTTCAAGACCAGCAAGGAGGCCCGCGCCCGCCTGGAGCTGATGTGCAACACGAACGACGGTTTCGAGATTGCGGAAGAGGATATGAAGATGCGCGGTCCCGGGGACCTGGAAGGCACACAGCAGAGCGGGCTGCCCATCAAGCTGAGCATAGCTTCGCTGGCAAAGGACGGGCTGATGCTCAACGAGGCCCGCGTCTATGCCGACAAGGTGCTTGATGCGGATCCCAAGCTAGAGCTGCCCGTCAACAAGCTTCTGGCGGACGAGCTACGCAAGGGCAAATACGACATAAAAGACTATAGTAAAATAAGTTAACAATATGAAAGTCAAACATCTAATCTTTACAATGATGATTGCAGCGTCCTGCGCCGGGACCGCACAGAAAGAAGCGGGCGCCCCGGAAGTCGAGATCAACGACGGGGTAATGACTCCGGAGGTACTGCTCTCTTTCGGCCGCCTTTCCGACCCCCAGCTCTCGCCGGACGGGAGCACGATACTCTACGGAGTCAGTTACCAGAACATCAAAGAGAACAATTCCCTCAGGAACATCTATATCTGCAACCCCGACGGTAGCGGAAAGCAGCAGATCAGCTTCGAGAAGAAAAGCGTGAACTGCGCCCGCTGGAGCAACGACGGCAATGCCATCTACTTCGTGCAGGGCGGGCAGCTCTACAAAGCCCCCTTCAAGGCCGGCAAGCTCGGCAAGAAGCTTAAGCTCAGCGACGTCCCCGCTGGAATCGGCGAGTTCAAGATATCTCCCGACGGCCAGCAGCTCATCTATACCTCCACCATCAAGAACCCGGCAGTGGTCCAGCCCGCCGATACCGATCCGGCACTCGACAAGGCTCAGGCCTATACTACCGAGAACCTTATGTACCGCCACTGGGACCATTGGGTAACCGAAATCCCCCGCAGCTACGTGGCTACGCTGGTCAACGGCAAGATTACTCCGGACAATTCCCTCGACATACTCGGAAGCGACAACTGCTTCGAGCTCCCCACAGAGCCTTTCGGCGGCATAGAGCAGCTGGATTGGGCTCCCGACAGCAGGCACATAGCCTATAGCTGCAGGAAGAAGGTGGGCAAGGAGTACGCGTTCAGCACCAACACATCCATCTATATATACGACGTGCTCACCGGATGCACCGTCGCAGTCACGGAGAAGGGCGGATATGACACCGATCCCGTCTGGAGCCCGGACGGCAAGCACCTCGCCTGGATCTCGATGCCGCGCGACGGCTACGAGGCCGA
>Ga0310696_10005866_pt1 | contig 14705 bp, 11 predicted proteins | sample AusTroGonzalo_MG_4_FD_203885 | JGI IMG/M metagenome (GOLD analysis project Ga0310696, IMG submission 203885) | Bovine rumen microbial communities from tropical cattle in Woodstock, Queensland, Australia - Gonzalo_02 (v2) (version 2) | ecosystem: Host-associated > Mammals > Digestive system >...
CAAACTCTCTAAATATTTGTATTTAATCGCTTCTCAAAAAAGCGCTTAAACCTTATCCAGAGTCTTTTCTGACTTTCTTACTTTCTGTACTTTTTCAAAGTATTAACGAGTTGTTTTTTTCGTTGTTGTTCAATTTTCAAGGACCTCTTGCACCCCATGCAAAATCTCACCTTCTCACAGGGCGCTCGGTTAGTATATCATTTTTTGGCGGTTTTGTCAATACCTTTTTCAAATATTTTTTGCGATTTTTTCAGAATATTTCTTACTTTTTTATCGCCTCACTACATCTTGTGCGGAGTGTCGGAAAAAGTCACAAAATGGCGGCTCTTGTCGCATGAAAAATGCCCCGCTTTCGCGGGGCTTTAAGAATTTTTTCACGCCTTTTTTTCGATCTCTCCCGCTTTGGAGAGCGCCATTTTCGTCAGCACGGGGCCGACGATCTCATAGATCAGCGTCGCGCACAGCACGACCGCCTGCACTTTCGCGCCCATCTCGCCGGGGAGCCGCGTCAGCGCGATCTGCGCCATACCGACGGCGACGCCCGCCTGCGGCAAAAGCGTAAAACCGAGCCATTTGCGCACGTTGTCGTCCGCTTTTACGAGCGACGCGCCCACACGCGCGCCGAAATATTTGCCGATCGAGCGCGCCACTATGTAGAGCACGCCGAGAATACCGACGGTCGGGAGCACGGAAAGGTCGAGGTCTGCGCCCGATATCACGAAGAACAGCATGAATATCGGCGGCGTCCAGCGGTCGTTGCCTTCGAGCACGCGGTCGACGTCCTTGCCGAGATTCGCCATGACCGCGCCGATCATCATGCAGAGCAGCAGCGACGACAGGTTCCAGATCTGCGCCAGCGCCGTGCCGATGACCGTCGCCGTGACGCACAGGCAAAGCCTGTTCGCGCGCGACTTGAACCAGCGCGTGCAGAGCGCGACGGCAAGCCCGAGCACAAAGCCGATGGCGAGCGAGAGCACGATCTCGAGCAGCGGCTCGAGGAGCATCGTTTTGACAGTCGGCGCGGTGCCCGCCGAGAGCGCCTGCGCTATCGCCATGAATATCGAGAAGATCATAAGTCCGATCGCGTCGTCCATCGCGACGACGGGGAGCAGCGTTTCGGTGACTGGGCCGTGCGCCTTGTACTGCCTGACGACGAGGAGCGTCGCCGCGGGCGCCGTCGCCGTCGCTATTGCCGACAGCGTGAACACGAGCGGCAAGTAATTTTCGCCGAGCCAGCCGAGAAGTCCCGCGACGAGCAGGACTACAAACGTCACGATGACCGCGCCGAACGCCTGAACGAGCGTGATGACGGTGACGTTTTTGCCGAGACGCTTCAGCGTGGAGAGCTTGAACTCGCCGCCTATCGAAAAGGCGATGAATCCGAGCGCCAGCGAAACAAGTATATCAAAGCTCTTGACGCTTTCCTTGCCGACAAGGCCGATCACGCTCGGCCCGATGAGAAGTCCGGCGATGAGGTACGCCGTCACGTTCGGGAGTTTGACGAGCTTGACGATTCGCGTGAAGAGCAGCCCCGCGACCATTGCGATGCCGAGGGCGAGCAGAGTATTCGTTATCATTTGGGTGTCCTTAAGTAATCGTAAAATATGTCAGTTCAGGCCCTCGACGTCGTATACGGGGAGCGTGAACGAAATGCCGACGTCGGGCTTCGAGAGTCCGCCCGTCACTCTGTTGACGATGTTGTTTACCTCGCCGACCTTGCCGTCTTCGAGCAGGATGAACAGCGTCTTGTTGCCGGCGTTGTCGGGGTGGAGATATTGGCGGAGCGAGCCGAACATCGGCGGCGGCTCTATCATGTCGTGACCGACGTATTGAAGCGCGCCCATCGAGTCGTAGATCGTCGCGCCGCGGATGCCCGATTCGAGCAGTTCCGACACGAGGCGGTGCATGCACTCGGTTTTGTTTAATATGAGAACGTATAGCTTCATTGTGACCTCCGTTTTCCGTCCACGAGATCGGACGTTTGTTCTTAATATGTTATAGCACCCCTCGGGGAAAAAGTCAAGGGGGTGATTTTGATTTATAAATAGAATCAAAAAGGTTTTTCGCCCTTTTCTTTTTTGCGAAAAAGAAAAGCGGCACAAAAGAAAAAACTACGGCGTATATCTGCCTGCTCGCCTCAAACGTGCTTCCGTTGTCGCTCGGCGCGTGGGAAACCGAGCGCCAGCCGGTTCACGTTAATCCCGGCGAAGATTCAAAACATCAAGACAGAACGGGGGCCCGGCGCCGTCGGGGAACGAATTGCTCTGCGCTGACGGCGGCTGAATGGCGCCCCTGTGCAAGGGGAGCTCCTGCGAAGCAGGTGAGGGGTTGTCGTAGGGGCGATTCACGAATCGCCCGAAAGGCTCTCCCTTGGGAGAGCTGTCAGCGTTAGCTGACTGAGAGGGTTACAATAGGGACGCAAGGGCGGAGCCCTCTCCCCTGTGCCGCAGGCACAGGTACTCTCCCGCTGAACGCGGGAGAGAAAAGTTTTGCTCGCCTGCAGAAAAAGCACGACATCTATTGCTTTTCTTCCCCCTTTATGATACAATAAGACCGTAAATCTTTCCGCATATATAATATTATGTAGAAATCCCCGAAGGAGAAACAAAATGAACGTAAAAAGAAAGTACGCAAACGACCTTTTGAAATTCTTAAACAACGCGCCGACGCCGTTCCAGTCTGTCGACGAGCTCGAAAAAATGCTCGCGGCGGCGGGCGCCGAGAAACTCGACGAGGGCGACGAATGGAACGTCGAGCGCGGCAAGCTCTACTATATGACAAAGCGCGGCACGCAGATCGCCGCGTTCAAGATCGGCGGCGAGCCGAAAGACATCGGTTTCCGCATCGGCGCGGCTCACGAGGATTCCCCCGGCTTCCGCATCAAGAGCGTGCCGTCGAAGGTCGACTTCGGCATCGAGCGCATTTCCGTCGAGCTTTACGGCGGGCTCATCGTCCACGGCTGGCTCGACCGCCCGCTCGCGTTCGCGGGCCGCGTCATGGTCAAGGATAAAAAAGGCAACGCGAAAGCGGTCAATATCAACGTAAAACGCCCCGTGCTCATCATTCCGAGCGCGGCGATCCACGTCGAGCGCGGCGTAAACGACGGCGCGAAATTCAACCCGCAGACTCAGCTCTGCCCGTTCTTCGCGCAGTCCGGCGACGGCAAGACGCATTTTGTTGAGTTCATCGCCAAAGAGGCGGGCTGCGCGCCGGAAGACGTGCTCAGCTTCGAGCTCGCGCCGTACGAGGCGTACCCCGGCTGCTTTGTCGGCGAAAACGAAGAATTCATGTCCGTCGCGCGCCTTGACGACGCGGCGATGTCCCACGCCGTCATCAAAGGCGTGATCGAGGCAAAGGACGCGCCGTCGTGCGATATCGCCGTCGCGTTCGACCACGAGGAATGCGGCTCGAACTCCGACCGCGGCGCGCGCTCGAACACGATCGAGCAGATCATCGACCGCGTATGCGAAAAACTCGGCTACGGCACGGAAGAAAAGTACCGCGCGCTGTCGAGATCGGTGGTCTTCTCCGCCGACATGGCGCACGCGGCGCACCCAGCGTACCTCGACAAAGCAGAGCCGACGATGCCTGTCTACCTCAACAAAGGCCCCGTTCTCAAGATCGCGACGGGACAGTCGTACGCAAGCTCCGCCGAAAGCACCGCGTTCTTCAAGCTCCTCTGCGAGAAGAACGACATTCCGTATCAGGTGTTCAACAACCGCTCCGACGTGCGCGGCGGCGGCACGATCGGCCCGATGATCTCGGCGACGTACGGCGTGATGACAATCGACCTCGGCAATCCGATGCTCTCGATGCACGCGGTGCGCGAGCTCGGCGGCGTCGACGACGCATACTACATGACAAAACTCTTCCGAGTGTTCTACGAGGGAAAATAATATGGCCGAAAAAATGACAGCCGGCGCGATCTTCGCGTCGGCGCACGGCTTTTTGCCGGGCAATTCGGGCGACGAAAACAGAGTCGCCCTCCAAAAACTGTTCGATATCGGCGGGCACATCGTCGTCGACAAGGCGGGAAAATACGACATTTGCGGCACGGCGTATATCGGCTCCGACACGACGCTCGAATTTGTGAGCGGCGCGGTGCTCCGCCGCGTCCCGTCGGGCACGGGCGACGGCGCCGCGATAATGAACAAGGGCGCCGAGGCGAGAGAATACGACGAAAACATCGTCATCCGCGGCATGACGCTCGAATGTAACGGCGTCGACATCTCGCGCGAACACGAAAACATCGTCGGCGCGAACGCGCACGTCGTGTTCTTCTACACAAAGCACACGAAGATCGAAAACTTCACGTGCCTCGACCTTCCGGCGCACGGATTCTGCATCCAGATATGCACGTTCGAGGACTCGCTCGTCGAAAACGTGCACGTCGAGGGCATGAAGGACGCCGTCCACTATGGGCCGGGCAAGCATTTTGTGCTCCGAAACGGCATATTCCGCACGTTCGACGACCCCGTTGCGCTCAACGCAAACGACTACGCCGTCGCAAACCCCGAGATGGGGTGGATCGAGGACGGGCTCATCGAAAACTGCTCCGACCTCGACCAGCCCGAAACAACGGGATTTTTCTGCCGACTGCTCGCGGGCGCGTGGTGCGGCTGGCGTGCGGGCATGATGATCCGCAATTCCGACACGGTCGTCTCCGGCGGGCGCATGTACCGCGCGAAAATGCCGCCCGACGGCAAGGAATACATCTCGCTTAACCCCCCGACGCACGAGCGCGGCGCGGCCGTCGTCGACGGGATAACGTGGGTGATGACTCAGAACAAAAATGTAACCGACAGTTGCGGATGCCGCAACATCACATTCAGGAACATCCTGCTCGAAAAGCATCGCCCGACGGCGTTTTGCTTCCACTTTGACAACGACGTTTTCTCGCACAGCTACTATCCTTACGCCGACGCGCCCGTTCAGACGGGCATCGTGCTCGAGAACATAAAAATGATGGCGAGCGTGCCGTTCCTCGTCCGCGCGACGACGCCCGTCGGCAAGCTGTCGCTTGTAAATTCGGACGTTGGGAACACCAAGCTCCGCTTTGCCGACCGCGGCGTGCCGGGCATCGTTTACCCGCCCGTCGAGCTCGAAATGCGCGGGTGCAAGATCACGGGCGACGTGACCGTTTCCGCCGTCGAGGGCAGAAAAGTGTTCCTCAGGGAAAAGGATAACGACACGGAAAACGGCGAGTTGAATACCGATGGCGAAGTTATAATTAAATGAAAAACGCGCCGCGGCGCGTTTTTCCTTTCATTAACTCCTCACTCCTAACTGAAAAAACCGCCTCACAGGCGGTTTTTTCATATCATTCTTCTTCTTTCACTTTCGTCAGCGCTTCTTTGATCTCGTCGGTCGTAAAGCCGTGGCGCATGAGAGACGACACGTTTTTCATCCGCGCGTCGCGCTCGGCAAAAGCGGCCGTGCCGCCCATTTTCCGTATCCGTTCGGCGCATATTTCGACGTAATCGATCTCGCTGTCGTCGATCGCCTTTGCCGCCGTTTCCGCCGCGAATCCCTTGGCGAACAGCTCGTTTTTGATCCTGAGCCGCCCGTATCCGCGCCGATTTGCCATGTCGTCGACAAGTCCCCGCGCCATTTCGTACTCGTTTATGTACCCGCACGACGCGATGAACTCGACAGCGTCCGCCGCGATCTCGCGCTTTACGCCGCGCACGGCGAGCTTTTCAACAAGCGCCCGCTTCGTGTTCGGCGCGAACGACAAAAGATTCAGTCCCGCTTTGACCGCGTCGGTCTTGCGCATGGCGTATTCGATCTGCTCGAATTTCTCCCGCGATATTTTCGACTCGCACCCGAGCTCGCTCGGGATGCCGAGCGGCGGGAAAAAGTCAGCCGCGATCTCGCCTTTTATGCGCTGGACGTTTCTTCCCTCGCGCACTTCCATTTTGCAAACGACCTCCTCGCCGCTCGGCGAGGGGGCCGTTTCAGTTATGAATATCTCCATTATTCGTCAGCCTCGACGCCGAGAACGCGGATGTCGAATCCGTCGTTTTCCTCGATGCCGTCGCCGTGGATCTCGCCCGTCGGATCGTCGTCTTCTTCAAGCGAGTACGCCTCCTCGGGAACGAGGTCGACGTTTTGCGCCTGATCTTTGATCTTCGCTTCGATCTCTGCGGCGAGCGACTTGTTCGTTTCGAGCGCTATGCGCGCCGCGTCCTTGCCTTGCGCCAGCTTTTCGCCGTTGTAGTAGAAGAACGAGCCGCTCTTTTTGATGATGTCGAGGTTCGTCGCGAGCTCGAGTATCTCGCCCGCTTTTGAAATGCCCTTGCCGTAGATGATCTCGAATTCCGCGACCTTGAACGGCGGGGCGACTTTGTTTTTGACGATCTTGACCTTGACTTTGTTGCCGTAAACGTCCGCGCCCTGCTTGAGCGATTCCGTTTTTCTTACGTCAAGACGCACCGACGCGTAGAATTTCAGCGCGCGGCCGCCCGTCGTTGTTTCGGGGTTGCCGTACATGACGCCGACTTTCTCGCGGAGCTGGTTTATGAATATCGCGACGCAGTTCGTCTTCGAGATAACGCCCGAAAGTTTGCGGAGCGCCTGCGACATGAGCCGCGCCTGAAGTCCGACATGGCTCGCGCCCATCGTGCCGTCGATCTCCTGCTGAGGAACGAGCGCCGCTACCGAGTCGACGACCACAACGTCGACCGCACCGGAGCGGACGAGGTGTTCCGTCACGTCGAGCGCCTGCTCGCCGCTGTCCGGCTGGGAAACGAGGAGTTCCTCGATGTCGACGCCGAGCGCCTTTGCGTAAACGGGGTCGAGCGCGTGCTCCGCGTCGATGAACGCCGCCGTGCCGCCGAGTTTCTGCACCTCGGCGACGATGTGGAGCGCGACCGTCGTCTTACCCGACGATTCAGGCCCGAATATCTCGACTATCCTGCCGCGCGGAACGCCGCCGATGCCGAGCGCGAGGTCGAGAGTGAGCGATCCCGTCGGAACGGCCTCGACGTTCATGCGCGCGTTCTCGCCGAGACGCATGATCGTGCCTTTGCCAAAGTCTTTTTCGATCTGTGAAATAGCGGCTTCGAGAGCTTTTTTCTTTTCTTCGCCGCCCATCTGTTCGACTGCTGCTTTTTTCTTCGTTGCTTTCATTTTGCCGTTCCTTTCTTATTCTTCGTCGCTGTATTCTTCGGTGGGGATCGTTTCGACGGGTGACGTCGCTTTCGCTTCCTCCGCCGCCTCGGCGATCTCCTTGTCCTCTTCTTCGTCGCTCTTGACCGCCGCGAACTTGACGATCTTCGTTTCGCCCTCGATCCTCATGACTTTGACGCCCGAGGTGTTCGAGCCGAAGATGTTGATCTCGCTGACAGGCGTTCTGATGAGCGTGCCTTCGTTTGTGATTATCATGATGTCGTCGCTGTCGGAAACCGCGGCGATGCCCGCGAGCGCACCCGTTTTTTCGGTGATCTTGTGGCAGATTATGCCCGTCGTGCCGCGCGCGTGCGCCATGAAGCACTCGAATTCGCTGCGCTTGCCGTAGCCCTTTTCGGTGACGGTGATGAGCTTCTTTTCGTTGTCCACGACTTCACAGCCGATGACGTAATCGTCGCCCCTCAGTTTGATGCCGCGGACGCCGCGCGCCGTGCGGCCCATGACTCTTGCGTCGCGCTCGTCAAAGCGCGCGCAGCGGCCGTTGTGCGTCGCGATCACGACTTCGTTCTCGCCCGTCGTGTGACGTACGAACGCGAGTTCGTCGCCCTCGTCGAGATTGATGGCGATCTTGCCGCCCTTTCTCTGATACTCGAAGTCTTTGACGTTCGCGCGCTTGATAACGCCGCCTCGTGTGACCATGACGAAATATTCGTCCTCGCCGAATCCCGAAACGGAGATTATCGACGTGACTTTCTCGCCCGGGTTAAGTTCTATGATATTGACCGCGTTCGTGCCCTTCGCCGTTCTCGACGCCTCGGGGATCTGGTACGCTTTCTTCGCGTAAACTCTGCCGAGGTTTGTGAACATGAGCAGCGTCGAGTGTGAGTGGACGATCATGACGTCGCGCACGAGGTCTTCTTCTTTCGTGCCCATGCCGATTATTCCCTTGCCGCCGCGGCGCTGAGCCGTGTAAACGTCGGCGGGAACGCGCTTGATGTAGCCCGAATCGGTCATGGTGATGACGCATTCGTGGCGCTCGATGAGGTCTTCGAGGTCGATCTCGTCCTCGACGTCCTGTATCTCGGTGCGGCGCTCGTCGCCGTACTTGTCGCGGATCTGGATCAGCTCGTCTTTGAGCACTCCGCGGAGCATTTCGTCGGAGCCGAGCAGCTCGCGGTAGTATTCGATGCGCTTTTCGATCTCGTCGTATTCCGCTCTCAGCTTTTCGACGTCGAGTCCCTGAAGCGCTTTCAGGCGCATGTCGAGTATCGCCTGAGCCTGAACGTCGTCGAGCGAAAATCTTTCCATCAGGCGCTCTTTCGCGTCGTCGTACGCCGTTCTGATGATGTGGATCACCTCGTCGATGTTGTCCTGCGCGATGAGCAGTCCTTCGATCAGGTGCGCGCGTTCGAGCGCTTTGCCGAGATCGAATTTCGTGCGGCGGATTATGAGCTCCTCTTGGAATTTGATGTACTCGTCGATGATGTGGCGGAGCGAAAGTATCTTCGGCTGGCGCTGATTGTCGACAAGCGCGAGCATGATGACGGAAAAGCTCGACTGCATCGCTGTCTGCGCGAAGAGGTGATTTAATACCACCTGCGGATTCGCGTCCTTTTTCAGTTCGATCACGATACGCATGCCGTTTCTGTCGCTTTCCTCGCGCAGATCGGATATGCCTTCGAGCCGCTTTTCCTTGACCTGATCGGCTATGTTTTTGACGAGCTGGCGCTTGTTGACCTGATACGGCAGCTCGGTGACGATGATCCTCGTTCTGTTTTCGCGCGTCTCCTCAAATTCGGTGCGCGCGCGCACGACGATGCGCCCCTTGCCCGTGGCGTACGCCTGACGTATGCCCGAGCGGCCCATGATGATGCCCTTTGTCGGGAAGTCGGGACCGGGGATGTACTGCATCAGATCGTCGAGCGTCGCGTCGGGATTGTCGAGCACGCAGACGCATGCGTTGATGACTTCGGAAAGGTTGTGCGGCGGGATGTTTGTCGCCATGCCGACGGCGATGCCGCTCGATCCGTTGACGAGCAGGTTCGGGAAGCGCGACGGAAGCACTCGCGGCTCCTTGCGCGATTCGTCGAAGTTCGGGTCCCAGTCGACCGTGTTCTTGTCGATGTCGCGGAGCATTTCGTTCGCGATCTTCGACATTCTCGCCTCGGTGTAACGGTACGCGGCGGGCGGGTCGCCGTCGACGGAGCCGAAGTTGCCGTGGCCGTCGACGAGCATGTATCTCATCGAAAAGTCCTGCGCAAGTCTCACCATCGCGTCGTAGACCGACGCGTCGCCGTGCGGGTGATATCTGCCCAGCACGTCGCCGACGCAGGTCGCCGATTTTTTGAACGGTTTGTCGGACGTCAGTCCGTCCTCGTACATCGCGTAAAGGATGCGGCGGTGGACGGGTTTGAGACCGTCGCGCACGTCGGGGAGAGCGCGGCCCACGATGACCGACATCGCATATTCGATGTAGCTTCTCTCCATCTCGCCGACGAGATCGGAGTTGTTGATCACCTGATTCGGAAACGCAATGTCTTCCGGTTTGTAATCTCTGTTGTGTGCCATGTTCTCACCCCCTTATATGTCGAGATTGACGGCGTAGCGCGCGTTTTGTTCGATCCATTCCTTGCGCGGCTCCACCTCTTCGCCCATGAGCACCGAGAATACTCTGTCCGCGCCCTCGGCGTCGTCGAGAGTGATGCGGCGCAGCGTGCGGCGCTCGGGATCCATCGTCGTTTCCCAGAGCTCGTGCGGGTTCATTTCGCCGAGACCTTTGAAACGCGAGATGTCTATCTTTATATTCGGGTTGTTTTCTCTCATTTCCGCCGAGATCATGTCGCGCTCGTCGTCGGAATACGCGACGCGCGTCGTCTTGCCGCGCGAGAGCTTATAAAGCGGCGGCACGGCCGAGTAGACGTACCCGTTTTCGATAAGCGGGCGCATGTAGCGGAAGAAGAACGTCAGAAGCAGCGTGCGGATGTGCGCGCCGTCGACGTCGGCATCGGCCATGATGATTATTTTGTGATAGCGGAGGCGCTCGAGACTGAACTCCTCGCCGATGCCCGTTCCGAGCGCGACGATGAGCGGATACAGCTTGTCGTTGCCGTAAATTTTATCCGAGCGCGCCTTTTCGACGTTGAGCATCTTGCCCCACATGGCAAGGATCGCCTGGAAGCGCGAGTCGCGCCCCTGGATGGCGGAGCCGCCGGCGGAGTCGCCCTCGACGACGTACAGTTCGCACAGCGCGGGGTCGCGCTCGTTGCAGTCCTGCAGTTTTTCGGGCATCTGCCCCGATTCGAGCCCGTTCTTGCGGCGGACGGATTCCCTCGCCTTTCTCGCCGCTTCGCGAGCGCGGAGCGCGAGGATCGCTTTTTCGATTATCGCTTTCGCCGTCGCGGGATTTTCTTCAAAATACTCGCCGAGCTTTTCTTTGACGAGCGTGTAGACGAAGTTGCGTATCTCCGAGTTTCCGAGGCGGCCTTTCGTCTGCCCCTCGAACTGCGGCTCCTCGAGCTTGACCGAAACGACGGCGCAAATGCCCTCGCGCATGTCGTCGCCCGTCAGCGCCGGGTCGCTTTCTTTTAAGAAATTCTTGCTTTTCGCGTAGTTGTTTATGACGTACGAGAGCGCGTTTTTGAAGCCGTCTTCGTGCGAGCCGCCTTCGGGAGTCACTATGTTGTTCGCAAAGGACAGGATCGTCTCTTTGTCCGACGTGTTGTACTGAAGCGCGATCTCAGCCGTCCTGTTGCCGGAGTCGGTCGACATATAGATGATGTCATGGAACGTCGACGACGATTTCTGCGCGTTTAAGTATTCGACGAAGCTCTTGACGCCGCCCTCGTAGCAGAGGTCGTCTTCAACTATCTCGTCCGTGCGCTCGTCGCGGATGACGATGCGGATGCCCGCGTTGAGAAACGCCTGCTCGCGCATGCGGTTTAAGATCGTCTTGTAGTCGAACACCGTCGTTTCCGTGAAGATCTCGGAGTCGGGCATGAAGCGGACGTAAAGGCCGTGATCTTCTTTCGGGCACGAGCCGACGTGAGCGAACGGCCGCGTGACGTGGCCGCGCTCGAAGCGCTCGGTGTAGATCTCTCCGTCGTGGCGGTTTTCGATCTCCGTCCACTCGGAGAGCGCGTTCACGACCGACGCGCCGACGCCGTGCAGGCCGCCGGAGAATTTGTATCCGCCGCCGCCGAATTTGCCGCCCGCGTGAAGCACCGTGAACACGACTTCAAGCGTCGGAATGCCCATTTTTTCATGAATGCCGCCCGGAACGCCGCGCCCGTTATCGCGAACGGAAACGGAGCCGTCGGGGTGGAAGACCACCTCGATCTTGTCGCAAACGCCAGCCATCGCCTCGTCGATAGAGTTGTCGACTATCTCGTAAATGAGGTGGTGAAGACCTCTTTGCGACGTCGTGCCGATATACATGCCCGGTCGTTTTCTGACGGGCTCGAGACCTTCCAGAACTTCGATCTGGCTGTCTTCGTATTCTCTTTCGGCGGGGCTGAAAATCTGTTCAGTCATTTTATTTGTCCTTTCCGTTAATGTCGTCACCGTCGCCCGCGCGCCCCGCGAGCGTCTTCGATGACAGTTGTGAAAAATATATTTTTTCTTCTTTTTTGTTCTCGGTTAAGGTAAACGATTTCGGAATGTCGCCGACCGTTTCGAGCGCGCCGCGGCGCTCCGCGTCGGTGAGAAATTTCCGCGTCGTTTTCGACACGGTCGCCGTGTCGCTGTCGAAGATCCCGACAACGTCGGATTTAAGGATTATTTTGTTTTCTCCGATGTGAAGATACATAGAAATGCCTTTCAAGTGAGGAATGAGGAGTGAGGAGTGAGGAGTTAAGGTGTGTTTGCTCCGCAAACACGGAATTCATTGTAGGGGCGGCCCTGTGTGGCCGCCCGAAAGGCTTCCCCTTGAGGTAGCGTTAGCGGCGACGCGGTAGTGAATGACAGCCTAAATGGCTGTCAGAGGGGTTCCCCGAAACGAACGTATGTGAGTTTTGGGGGTTCCCGTCAGAGCCGCGGCGTGACCGAGCCCGCAGGCGAGACAAACTGTCACGCTTGCGTGACTGATGAGGTGTTTTAATGTTCCCAAGGGCGGAGCCCTCTCGCTCCGCGCCGCGCGCGATTTCACACGTACCGATATTTCCCGTTTTCGACAAAAATCCGTTTGCCGCCGGGGATGCCCGAAAAATCGTTCTCGTCGCACGACGTGATGATCACCTGCCGCCCGTTCAGCTGCGAGAGCACGTAGTTTTTCCTGTCGCGGTCGAGCTCCGAAAGCACGTCGTCGAGCAAGAACACGGGATATTCCCCGCACTCCTCGCGCGATATCTCGCCCTCGGCGAGTTTTAATGCCAGCGCGATGCTCCGCTGCTGCCCCTGCGAGCAGAAATTCTTTGCCGATCTGCCGCCGAGATAAATCTCGAAGTCGTCGCGGTGCGCGCCGATGAGCGACGTGCCGACGATCTTTTCTTTTTCGCGGTACTTTTCAATGAGCGCCGCGTATTTCTTTTCGTTTTCCTCGGCGTCGGTGAGGTCGCCGCCGTCCGATATCGACGTTTCGTATGAGTATGTCACCGTTTCTTTGCCCGCGCTCATGTCGCTCGTCAGCGCGTTCACGTGACTGAAGATCCGACCGAGATATTCCGCGCGCACGGCGGTGATATACCCGCCGAGGAACGCGAGCTTATCGGAGAGCACGTCGTAAAGCGTGTCGAACCCCTCGGGTTTATCTTCGTACGAGCGCAGCAGCGCGTTCCGCTGTTCGATGATCTTCTGATATTCGATGATCGCGGCGAGATATTTCGGCTTGAACTGCGAGATCGCGCCGTCGATGAATGCGCGCCTGACCGCCGGCTCCGTCTGCACGATCGAAAGATGGTACGGACAGAACAGCACCGCGCGGAACGTGCCGACGAAATCGGACATTTTCACGACTTTCGCGCCGTTCTTAAACATCTCGCGCCGCCCGTTTTCTCTGTAGCGGAGCGCCATTACGTGCTCGCGCCCGCCCGACTCGAATTTTGCCGAAAGCTGAGTCAGGCTCGTGCCGAACTTGCGCAGGTCCGCGTCCTTGACGCGCCTGAAACTCTTGCCGCCGGCGAACATGTATATGCCCTCGATGACGTTCGTCTTTCCCATGGCGTTCTTTCCGAAGATGATGTTCATGTCGGAGTCGAACTCAAACGAAAAGTGCTCAATATTCCGAAAATTATCGAACGTGGCGTGGGTCAGTTTCATTTCAGTTATCTCTCATCTTCATCGGGATCGCGAGATAGAGGAATTTCGTGTTCTTCTCCTCCGTGTCCGCGCCCTCGACGACCATGCTCATCAGCGCCGACGTGAGCGAGAGTTTAACCGTCTCGTCGTCGCAGCCCGACATGATGTCGAGCAGTTTCTTGCAGTCGAAACCGATGAGAAGGTCCGGACCTTCTTTTTCAACCTGGATCTCGTTATATACCTTGCCGTTTATCGACTCGGCGAAGACGTTGAGCATCTGTCCCTCGAACGAGAGTTTCACGATGCTCTTTGCCTGCCCCTGGATCCTGTCTTCCGTGACGAGCGCGGCTCTTTCGAGCGCGTCGGAAAGTTCGCGTTTGTCGACCGTGACAAAGGTCTTGCTTTCTTTCGGGATAAATCTCTCGTATTCAAGGTACATCTGGTCGATGAGGCGGGAGAACATCGTCGTCTCTCTCTCCTCGTCGCCGTATTTCATGTTCATCGAAATGATGACACGCTTGCGCGTGAGCGAGAATTTGATATCCTCATCCTTGTCGTCGATAAGGCGGACGATCTCGTTGACCGTTTTGCCCGGCAAAATGAAGCGAAATTCTTCCTCGCCCGTCTTCGACGTCAGCTTTGTATCGATGTTGACATCGCGGATCGCAAGGCGGAAACTGTCGCACGAAACGACTCTGACTCTCCCCGCCGTTACCTCAAAATAAAGCCCTGTGAGCACGGGACGCGATTCGTCGTGTGAAATTGCGAACGACGTCTGGTTTATCAGTTTGCGAAGCACATTTTGCGGCAGAGTGAAAAATCTGTCGGGGCTGAGCTCCGGTATCGGCGGGAAGTTCTCGCCCGAAATGTAGTAAAGCTGAAATTTCGACTTTCCGCTCGAGATCGTCGCCGTGCCGTTTTCGCTCGTTTCGATCGTGATGTTGCCCGGCATGAATTTTACGATGGACGCGAGCTTGGTGCCGTTGATGACCATCGTTCCGCTTTGCTCGACTTCGGCGGAAATGTACGTTTTCAGTCCCTTCTCGTAGTCGTAGGCGCAGATCATGCATTCGCTCTGCGACGTGGTGGCGAGATAAATGCCCTCGATACTGCCCATCGTCTTGTCGCTCGATACGCATCCGAGCGATCGGGTTATCGCGAGAAGCAGCGCGTCTTTTGAGAATGTTACTTTCATTTTTCTTACCCGGCCCGCGGGCCGTCCTTTCTTTTGAATGGAAATAATATTTTTGAGGTTTTAGATTCTTTAGTGTCGGTGGAAAATGTTGAAAAGCCGAAAGTGCGCGAGGTACGTGAGTTTTTGTCGGTTTTATTATGCGTTTTCA
>Ga0310696_10005868_pt1 | contig 14704 bp, 15 predicted proteins | sample AusTroGonzalo_MG_4_FD_203885 | JGI IMG/M metagenome (GOLD analysis project Ga0310696, IMG submission 203885) | Bovine rumen microbial communities from tropical cattle in Woodstock, Queensland, Australia - Gonzalo_02 (v2) (version 2) | ecosystem: Host-associated > Mammals > Digestive system >...
AATCTTAAATTTCAAGAATGGGATTTTTTAGTTTTAGACAAGAACTGGCCATGGACCTTGGCACGGCCAACACGATTATAATCAGTGATGACAAGATCGTGGTAGATGAACCATCTGTGGTGGCATTAGACCGCCGTACGGACAAGATGATTGCCGTAGGACAGATGGCCAAGATGATGTATGAAAAGACACATGACAATATCCGTACCATCCGTCCCCTTCGCGACGGTGTGATAGCCGACTTCTCTGCCTGCGAGCAGATGATGCGCGGTCTGATCAAGATGGTGCACACAGGTCATCATTTCTTCTCACCCTCTCTGCGCATGGTGATTGGCGTCCCCAGCGGTTCAACCGAAGTAGAGCTACGTGCCGTACGCGACTCTGCCGAGCATGCCGATGGACGTGACGTCTATCTGATTTTCGAGCCTATGGCAGCAGCCATCGGTATCGGTATTGACGTAGAGGCCCCCGAGGGTAATATGATTGTGGATATCGGTGGCGGTTCTACAGAGATTGCCGTTATCTCTTTAGGCGGTATCGTATCCAACAACTCCATCCGTACCGCAGGCGACGACCTGACAGCCGATATTCAGGAGTACATGTCTCGCCAGCACAACGTGAAGGTATCTGAGCGTATGGCTGAGCGTATCAAAATCAATGTTGGTTCTGCACTGACCGATCTGGGTGATGAGGGTCCTGAGGATTATATTGTACATGGTCCAAACCGTATCACCGCCCTTCCTATGGAGGTTCCAGTCTGCTATCAGGAGATAGCCCACTGTCTCGACAAGACTATTGCCAAAATCGAGAACGCAGTGCTCTCTGCATTGGAGAATACCCCACCTGAGTTGTATGCAGATATCGTGAAAAACGGTATCTATCTCAGTGGCGGCGGTGCACTGCTGCGTGGTCTGGACAAGCGTCTGGAAGACAAGATCAATATTGAGTTCCACGTGCCCGAGGATCCTTTGCATTCAGTAGCAAAGGGTGCCGGTATTGCACTGAAGAACGTAGACCGTTTCTCATTCTTGATGAGATAGGATGCACAACCTACTGGCATTCCTTAGCAAATACTACCACTGGCTCATCTTCCTTATATTGGAAGTGGTCAGTGGTGTGATGCTGTTTAAATACAACAGTTATCAGGGTAGTGCATGGATTTCGTCGGCCAATGCTGTGGTTGGAAAAGTCTATGAATGGCAGTCGGGCATCGAGCATTTCTTCTCCCTCTCCAAGAGCAGTGAGCAACTGACCCAGCGCAACCTCTTCCTGGAGGAAGAAGTGCTGCAGTTGCGCAAGAGCCTGGCAAAGGCTACAGCAGATTCCTCCTGGTTTCAGAGGAACGAGACGGCACACCTCAGCCAGTATACGCTGATCCCCGCCAAGGTGGTGAGCAATTCCATCCACAAGAAAGACAACCTCATCACCATTGACAAAGGAACAGCCGATGGTGTGAAGACAGACATGGGCGTGGCTTGCGGCAATGGTCTCGTTGGCGTGGTTTACCTCACCAGCGAACACTATTCTGTTGTCATCCCTGTGCTGAATCACCTCTCGCATATTAGCGTAACTATCCGCAATCGCGGCTATTTCGGTTATCTGACGTGGGATGGTGGAAACCCTGTGGTTGCCTACGTGGAGGATATTCCCCGCCATGCACAGTTCAAGAAAGGTGATTGGATAGAGACTAGTGGCTATTCCAATATTTTCCCCGCAGGCATATCAGTTGGCAAGATTGTAGACATCAAGGATTCCAGCGATGGATTGTCCTATCGTCTGAAGTTGAATCTATCGACCGATTTCTCATGTCTGCGTGATGTATGCATTATTACTGAGCAAGGATTTGCCGAGCGCATGCAGTTGCATGAAGCTGCAGTAGATTCCATGAAGAGTAGACAATAGAACTAGTATTAGGAAGTATGGTGACAGAGATTATACAGCGTTTAATCATGATGGTAGTATTCTGCCTTGTACAGGTCATGGTGCTCAATCGCATCCATGTATTCAACTGTGCAACCCCTTTGCTGTATGTCTATTTCGCCATCATGTTTCCCCGCAACTATCCCCGTTGGGCTATTCTTTTGTGGTGTTTCGCCATTGGCCTCATTATTGACGCCTTTTCCAACACCCCTGGCGTAGCCTCAGCCTCAATGACGCTGATTGGTGCCTTGCAACCTGTGTTATTGGAACTGTTTTTGCCTCGTGACGCTGACGACCACATCAAGGTTTCAGCAGACACAATGGGTGTTAGTAAGTTTTCTCATCTCACCAGCATTCTGACACTGCTATTCTGTGTGGTATTCTTCGCACTTGAATCGTTCAGTTTCTTTGATGGGCTCTACTGGCTGCAATGTGTGGCAGGCAGTACCATTCTCACCCTTATCTTCATTTTTACACTTGAGTGTTTTAGAAAAAAGTAAGTAGGCAGACGTGAAGAATTACGGACTGGAGAATAGACGGTTTGTGATAGCTGGCGTGGCAACATTCATTGTCATCGTCTATATCATCCGTCTGTTCACCCTTCAACTGATGAGCGACGACTACAAGAAGAATGCCGACTCTAATGCCTTTCTGAAGAAGATTGCCTACCCCTCACGTGGTGTCATCAAAGACCGCAACGGCAAACTGTTGGTCTACAACCAGCCCTCGTATGATATCATGGTGGTGATGAATGAAGCTAAAAACCACCTGGACACGCTCGAGTTCTGTGAGGCTCTGGGTATCACTCGTGAAGAGTTCGACGAACGCATGGAAACCATCAAAGACCGTTCGAAGAACCCTGGCTATTCACGCTTCACCGAACAGATGTTCAGAAGTCAACTATCCGACCACGACTTCAGTGTGCTGCAAGAGAAGATGTATCGTTTCCCCGGCTTCTATGTCCAGAAACGTAGCATCCGTCAATATGAATACCCTTATGCTGCCCATGTGCTGGGCGACGTAGCCGAAGTATCGCCATCCGATATTGAAGAAGACGACTATTACCAGTCGGGCGACTATATCGGCAAACTGGGTGTAGAACGCTATTACGAGAAATACCTTCGCGGCGAGAAAGGTGTACAGATACTGCTACGTGATGCCCACGGCCGCATTCAAGGTAGTTATAAGGATGGTGAATTAGACCGTCCTCCCGTACCGGGTAAAAACCTGACCCTGGGCATCGATATAGACCTCCAGGCTTTAGGCGAACGTCTGTTAGAAGGCAAGATCGGATCTATTGTAGCTTTAGAGCCCAAGACCGGTGAAGTCCTCTGCATGGTCAGTTCACCCAGCTACGACCCTCGCATGATGGTAGGACGCCAGCGTTCCAAGAGTCACCGCGAACTGAGTCAGAATTCCTGGAAGCCCCTGCTCAACCGTTCCATCATGGGACAGTATCCCCCTGGCTCCACCTTTAAGACTACGCAGGCCCTCACCTTTCTCTCCGAGGGTATCATCACCCCACAAACAGCCTACCCCTGTTATCATGGTTTTGTCTATAAAGGACTACGCGTAGGTTGCCACGGGCATGGTTCTCCCCTCCCCCTTGTCCCCGCCTTATCTACCTCGTGCAACGGTTATTTCTGTTGGGGACTCTATCACATGATGGGCAATCGTCAGAAATACCCCACCGTACAAGTAGCGATGGACAAATGGCGCGACTACATGGTGTCTATGGGCTTCGGCTACCGGTTGGGTATCGACCTGCCAGGCGAACGTCGCGGACTGATTCCCAACGCCATGTTCTACGACAAAGCCTATAAAGGGTCGTGGAATGGACTGACCATCATCTCCATCTCCATCGGACAGGGTGAGGTAAACGCCACACCTCTGCAAATAGCAAACCTTGGTGCCACGATAGCCAACCGTGGCTATTTCATCACTCCTCATGTGGTCAAGAAGATTGAGGACAACAAACTGGATACGCTCTATACCAACCGTCGCTATACGATGGCCAACAAACAAGCCTACGAAGCCATCGTGCAAGGCATGCGGTCTGCCGCTTTAGGAGGCACCTGCCACGAATTGGCAAAATACGACTTCATGGCCTGCGGTAAGACCGGTACCGCCCAGAACCGTGGTCACGACCACTCCGTCTTCATGGGTTTCGCGCCCATGGACGACCCCAAGATTGCCGTTGCCGTATATGTAGAGAACGGCGGATGGGGAGCCACCTATGGCGTACCCATCGGCGGACTGATTATGGAACAGTATATTCACGGAGAACTCTCTGAAGCCTCAAAGGCAAAAGCACAGGAAATACAAGACAAACGAATCAATTATGGTACAGCCGACAGATAGGAAATACAGCGTTATACGTTCCGTTGACTGGTGGACAATAGTCATCTATGTAGCCCTATTGTCACTGGGATGGCTCAGCGTCTGCGGTGCCAGCTATGACTACGGAAGCGACACCGAACTCTTCTCGCTCTCTGCCCGTTCAGGCATGCAGATTGTATGGATTGGCACTTCCATCGTCTTGGGCACCGTCTTACTACTGCTTGACGACCGCCTCTACGACACGTTTGCCTACGTTATCTTTGCCATTCTGCTGCTACTGCTGTTTGCCACCATCTTCAACCCTCATAGCATCAAAGGCTCCCGATCGTGGCTCGTACTTGGTCCGCTCCGTCTGCAACCAGCAGAATTTGCCAAGTTTGCCACGGCCCTCGCCCTGGCCAAGTTCATGGGCACCTATGGCTATGATATTACCAAGCCGCGCGACTTCATCAAGACACTGGCCATCATTTTGATTCCCATGTTGTTTATCGTGTTGCAGCGCGAGACAGGTTCCGCCTTGGTCTATCTTGCCTTCTTCCTGATGTTCTATAGAGAAGGCATGACAGGCAGCATCCTCTTCACAGGAGTAGCTATGGTATTCTATTTCGTCGTCGGCATCCGTTTCGCCGAACCCACTCTTTGGCATACTCCTACATCTATAGGCTACTACGTCGTATTCTTGATGATACAGCTATTCTCGTCGGTGATGATAGGCGCGTACTGCCAACGATGGGATAAGACCATTCTATGCCTGGGCATCTGTCTCGGCGTCACTCTGGTGTGTACCCTCTTCTCGTTCTTCGTCTTACCGTTCGACCTTTTCTGGGTACAACTCTCGCTCACCTTGTTTCTAATGGGCTACCTGTTGTGGCACGGTTTACGCACGCGCATACATAATTATATATGGATATTCGCGTTCGCTGCCGGCTCACTGATATTCTTCAATTTTGCCGACTACGCCTTGAACAATGTCCTTGAGCAACACCAGCGTACCCGTATCAATGTACTATTAGGACTGGAAGAAGACCTGAAAGGTGCCGGTTATAACGTGCACCAGAGTGAGATAGCCATTGGTTCTGGCGGATTGGAAGGTAAAGGTTTTCTCAATGGCACACAAACAAAGCTGAAGTATGTACCCGAACAAGATACCGACTTTATCTTCTGTACTGTTGGCGAAGAAGAAGGATTTGTTGGTGCAGCCGGTGTTCTACTGTTGTTTTTAGCCCTGATTCTACGTCTTATCCACCTGGCCGAACGCCAGCCAACCACCTTCGGGCGCGTCTATGGCTATTGCGTCCTGTCAATCTTCCTATTTCATGTTTTCATCAATGTAGGTATGGTATTAGGTCTAACCCCCGTGATAGGCATTCCTCTGCCCTTCTTCTCTTACGGTGGTTCGTCGTTGTGGGGTTTCACATTCCTGCTGTTTATATTCTTGCGCATTGATGCAGGGCGAAACGCAGCCAACAGATAATCAACCGATTACTCACCCACCTTTGTCATACAGAATCCGACATCGGTGATACCAGGCAGACACTCCTTGTACATATAATGCCTGATGTTCACGCGAAGCGAGTCGCCAGCCTGTAACCGAATAGTTGCTGCAGGTACGCTCACCTGTCGATAGCTGATACCCTCACCATCTGCGCGTCCCTCCTCATCTGTCAAGTCAATATAGAGTGTGTCCGTGCGATGAATCCCTGATTGTACTGCCTCCTGCGAAACAATCAAAGCAAGATTCATAAAAGGATAGATTCTCGTAGAACGTATCCCCACCTCCTCGGCATATGTACCATCCTCGCGGATAGGCACGACATACGACTTACCGTCACCACGCTCCCACCCTTCGGTGCTGATACTTTCGTAGTGACTGTAAACCATTTGGCGGTTGCAACCAATCAGTGTCAGCGCAACCGCCATCAGTATAAGGATATTATTCCTGGGTAGGTCTCTCATTTTTCTGTTGTTCTCCCCTGGGTCTCTGTGGCTTCTTTTTCTTCTTTTTCTTCTTGGCCTTGTCGAAGCGATGGATATCATCACCAGCCAAGAGATCTACAGGCGCATTCTCCTGCTGTTTCTTTATTTTCTCCTCATCAGGCTGCAAGTCGTCAGGTTTCTGTCCGCGCTTGTTCATCTCAATAATCTCCCTGGCACGCTCGGCTGTAATCGTTTCCAGATTAACAGCGATACGCTTATCCGTAGAATACGTCACGAGTCCAGCCAAGATATCAGCCTTGAAATAGAAATAATCCGAGTCGAGCGTCTGCAACACCACATCTCGATTAGGCAGCGCCTTGCCAGCCTCCATATAGTCGTCCACCTCATAGTTCAGACAACATTTCAGCTTAGCACACATGCCGGCCAATTTCTGCGGATTCAACGAGATATCCTGATAGCGGGCAGCACCCGTGCTCACAGAGACGAAATTCTTCATCCATGTGGCGCAACACAACTCACGTCCGCAGGGCCCAGTTCCGCCGATGCGTCCTGCCTCCTGACGTGCACCTATCTGTTTCATCTCGATGCGCACATGGAAAGCAGCAGCCAGGTCCTTAATCAACTGACGGAAGTCCACACGCTCGTCAGCGATATAATAGAAGATAGCCTTCTGTCCGTCGCCCTGATACTCCACGTCGCCAATCTTCATGTCCAGCCCCAGGTTCTTGGCAATCTCACGACTCTGAATCATCGTCTCATGCTCACGCGCCTTCGCCTCTTGATATTTATCCATATCCACCTGACGGGCCAAGCGGTAGATGCGCTTAATATCATCAGCACTCTTCAGGTTAGCCTTCTTAATCTGCAGCGTCACCAATCGTCCCGTCAGCGAAACCACACCGATGTCATGACCAGGACTAGCCTCCACAGCCACGATGTCACCCTTCTTCAAGGGCAGATTGTTCACATTGTGGTAGTAGCCCTTGCGCGTGTGCTTGAACTGCACCTCCACGAGGTCGGTCGTCTCCAGATTGCCAGGCACATCGGCCAACCAGTCGTACGTATTCAACTGGCGGTCCTGTCGGCCTACGGCAGCCCTGCAAAGTCCACGGTCACAACCGGTTCGTATCTCGTATGTTCTTTGTTTCTCTTCCATGTATATTATTTTTGAATCAGCAATACAATCATTTTGAGTGCATAGTCGAAAAAGACTATCTTGGCATTGGCATTCTGACCGATATCACGTATAGCCACATTGGTAAGGTCATAGAGTGGCAGGATATTAGCCTCGTTGATGAAGCGAGAGAAATTCTTGGCAAAGTTCTCCTCTTCCTGCGTCATATATACCAGTTCCTCCTGACGGAAGTTGTACATAAAGTTCTCGCGCAGCATGCGCAGGATATACAACAGGAAGCGTTTCTGCTTCTCACGTCCCATTCCGCCCAGCGTCTCACTCCATTTGCGCAACTCACGCACCTTTCGCTGGTAGGCCAGTCGCATCAGCATCACAAACAGGTCTAAGAACTGCTCATTCTCCGTGCCTACAGTCAACAGTTCCATTGCTTTCAGCCACGATCCGTTGGCCAGTCGACTGATGCGCTGCGCAGCATTCTCATCGATGCCCCTCCGCTCAATGAGTGCCTGTCGGATTGTCTCCACGGGCAGTTTCTTCACATCGATACGCTGCACCCTGCTGCGGATAGTTTCCAACAGTTTGTCGGGCTCCTCGCACACCATGAGAAACACCGTCTGCGTGGGCGGTTCCTCTATGAGTTTCAGCAGTTTGTTAGCACACTCAATATTCATGCGCTCGGGCAACCAGATGATGCTCACCTTGTAGCCGCCCTGACTGGACTTCAAGCTGAGCTTACGTACCAGGTCGTCGCTCTCGCCGGCAGTGATGATAGCCTGCTGGTTTTCCGCCCCCATCGCCTTAAGCCATTGGTCCAACGTGAAATAAGGTCCCGCCATGATAAGCTCGTGCCACTCGCGGGCAAAGTCATCACTCACGGGTCTATGGTCACTGCTCATCGAAGGCAGTTTGATGGTAGGATACGTGAAATGCAGGTCCGGGTGCTCCATTTTCTGCACCATCGCATTATCCTCGCCCAGAAGATACGAAGCAAAAGCCATTGCCAACGCCATTTTCCCGCTGCCCGTAGGTCCGCACAGCATGATGGCATGTGGCAGACGCCCTTCCTCGACCATCTGCACCAGGCGCTCCTGCACCTCATTTTGTCCTATAACCTCACTGAACTTCAATACTTAATCCTCCTTCAACTGCTTCACGATCTCCACCACACTGTTCACCGCTCCGACGGTATAGAAGTGAATATCATTGACACCGTGGGCATAAAGCTCACGACATTGCTTCACCGTCCATTCTATGCCGAGGCGACGCGCATCGTCGTCCGTCTTGCACTTCACGATCTCACGGGCCAGTTCCTCAGGGATGTCACAATGGAAAGTGCGCGGCACCACACTGAGCTGCGTCAACTTAGCCAACGGTTTGATACCGGGGATAATGGGGATGGTGATACCCATCTGACGCGCTTTGTCCACGAAAGCGAAGTATTTCTCGTTGTCATAAAACAACTGCGTCACGGCATACTGTGCACCCAGGTCCTGCTTTTCCTTCAGATACTGCATATCCATCTCCAAGTTAGGAGCCTCCTCATGCTTCTCGGGATAGCAAGCCACACCGATGTCAAACTTCGCCCCCGGGTTCTTGATCGCCTCACCATTGGCAAAGAATCCCTCGTTGAAGCGCTGCACCTGACGGATCAGGTCGGTGGTGTGGGCATGGCCGCCCGGCGTAGGCGTGAACACGCGGTCCTCCTTCGCCTTGTCGCCACGCAGCAGCAACAGGTCGGTGATACCCAGGAACTGCAAGTCCAGCAGTTCATACTCGATATCCTCTATCGTCGCACCACTACAAATCACGTGGGGCTGCACCGGCACATGAAACCTCTGCTGGATGGCTGCTGCCACGGCAATGGTGCCAGGGCGCAGACGCATGCGTTGACGCTCAAAGCGCCCGTCGTTCAGTTCCTTGTACACATACTCGCTGTGATGCGTCGTAATATTAATGAATGCAGGATTCAGTTTACAAAGCTTTTCGATATCGGCAAAAAGCTTATCCGTGCCCGTCCCCTTCAGAGGGGGCAGCACCTCAAACGAGAACTGATGCTCGTCGCTATTCTTGGTTATCAGGTTTGCTACGGCCATAATTGGGTGCAAAGATACTAAAATTTTTCTTTTTTCGAGCATGATTTGGGAATTATTGCTGCAAAACGCCTCTTTATTCTCTCGCCATAGACCATCCCCTGAGCATGGCGAACCAGTCGAAGCCTTCCAGACCGCACTCCTGAATGCCCATGGCAGCACCCAGCATAATCCAGCGACTCGGCTTGTCGCTTGGGATGCCCAGGGGCTCATCGGGATCAATACCCGTGAGCCTGCTGACATTCTCGATGTACCGCTTCGTGTTGTTCTCATTAGGCGGCGCCCACCGGTTGATTATCGCCCTGATGGTGTAGAGCCGGTACGTGTGGTAGTACGTGCGCGTCAGCATCACGAAGGCTGCACGCCAGCCATACGCCATGGTTTCAAACTGACAGAACTGAGCATCTGTCTGCAAGGCCTTCAAGCCCTGCCATTTATCCTTTGAACGACGAATGTTCAATGGGTTGTTATTTCGAATTCCTCTTGCAATCATTTTTTTTACTTTTTTACCTTTTTCCTTTTTTATTTACGTTTATTGGTGTACTATTTGGAAAGGCTTCACTATAAGCCTTATCGAGCGCTTTCAGATTGACTTTCCGATAGCTGACGCCCGTTTTTACAGCCACGATAGCACGCAACAGTTCACGGTGCTTGCGCGGATAAAGACTCGGTATCGGCAGCTCGTTCCAACCTTCCTGAGGCTCGTCATCGACCACAGCCATGTGACACACCTCCCAGATAAAATCGTCGGTGGCATCGCCGCCGAACCATACCTTTAATATATTGCGGATGCAATACCGCTTACACTGACCTCCGAGGAGGCGCCTCGTGCGCTCCAGCCTGCGCCAGAGCAACACGAAGCAATCCTGCGAATTGTATAATTCTAAATTCATAATTCTAAATTTCAATATTCATAAAATCGATTTTGACCAAATGACCTTGACCAAATGACCACGTTACAACTTACGATAATTACCATCCTCTTCCAGTACCACGAGCTTCTGTTTGCGCCAATTCTTCAGCATCTGCCGCACGGTGTTATGGTTCACGTTGGCACCCTTCACCGCCACCGATTGCTGCATAGCCTGCTCGAAAGAGAACTGGATGTCCAGTCGCTCAAAGATGGAGTCGTTCTTGCCGCGCTTGGTGCGCTCACCGTTCATATTGCCAGCATAGTCGCGACTCTGGAAAGCGTTCTCTATGCGGTCGCGGAAGAAGTAGAGCGCGTTCTCCAGCAGCGAGTCGGCTATCACGTCGTAGACCTCCAGCATCGTTGGCGTCTGCGCCTTCAGCAGCATCTCCTTCCATAGTCCCGGCTGCTGCTTCAACTGTGCCTCTGCTCCGGTCAGCCCGTGCTTCTGAATAAGGCCTTCGCACACCTTGCATAGCATCAGACAGCAGGTCATTCGCTGGGCTGTGACGCAGACGCGGAAGCGCTGACGGGCACGGGTGCGGTCGTCGTTCTTCATCGTCTCCAGTCGGATGCGCTCCACCCATTCACGGCCCTTGGCCTCCAGTTTGGGCAGCACCACCTCGCCATACATCAGCGGCAACAGATGGGCTATCTGCTGGATGTGGTCGCGCTGGCGGTCGGTCAGCACAGGCGGTTTATCCTGCAGCGGGGCGAAGGTGTTATCGGGCGTGCGGGCCACGGCGATACGGCTCTGGAAACCGTCGGTGTAGTTCGATACCACGCGATACAGCGCATCGGGCGTGCCGCACATGCACACGTTCCACAGCAGTTTGTCGATATGCACGTTCACCGCGTCGGCACTGCGGGCCTCACGCTCGTACTTCGTGCCGTCGTAGCTCTGGCGCAGCATCACGGAGAAGTCGCTCATCGTGGATTTCCACTTCTGCGCCACGGTATCGGCCTCGGGTGTAAACGAGAAGGCGTGCTTGCCCTCCGTGTTGGCCAGACGCTCGGCCAGGTTGGCCACCGTATTGTTCAGCGTCAGACAGCGCACGGGCAGTTTCGGTTCCTCGGGCTGCTCCTTCTTATTCTTCGCCGCCCGCTTCTTGGCACGCCACTCATCCTCCTGCACCTGGTACATCTTGTCGAGCGCCTGCACCTCACTCATCCACGCCTCCACCACGGGGTCGATGCCACCCTTGCCGCTGGCAAAGTCGCCGGCTATATAGGCAATCAGGTTCAGCCCTCGCTTCTGCCCGTGCACATCCAGCTGCACGCCCGTGGCCAGCGTGCCGATACAGGGGCAGATGGCGGTGATAACGGGCATGGAGAGCTGAGGACCGACGGCATCGATGGAGTCGCGGATGCCCATCGGCATTCGCTTAAGGGAAGAGGGAAGAGTGAAAAGTGAAGAATTTGCTTCCGCATCATCAGCGTTTTCTACATCATCCGTCTTACATCTTCCGTCCGACATCTGCAAAGCATTCAGTACACTCCTCAGCCTCTGCGGAAATCCGTTGTACTCCGAACTCAGTGCACTCTTGATCTTCGCCCGTTTCTCCTCTACGGGGAACCCGTTGTAGCAGGGAATCACCTGATCCAGCCAGTCAGCATTCTTGCCGCAGATATGTCTCAGGTCGCAGGCCAACTGATAGGTCAGCGTGTCGCGGTCGCCAATGGTCGGTTCAAACCCGTGGTTGTTCAGCTCCCAGTACTTCTTCAGTATCTGCTCAAACGGGATGCCGTGGTAATCGCTAGGGAATTTATTGTCCAGACTCTCCCCCCTCTCCTCTCTGTGAGAGAGGGGCGTAGATAGTTCAGCTACTTGTGATTGTCCTTGAGTCTGACCACTCCCCTCTCTAAGCAGAGAAAGGCTACGGGTAGGCGCGACAGCGGGAATGAGGCTGGGGGTGAGTCTTATTTCAAAGATGGCATCATCCAGATAGATTAGCTCTGTCTCGCTGGTCGTGAAAAACACTCTCGTGATGTCCTTGGCACCATCGTCGTATTTTACCTCCAGCAGCTCACTCGCCCACTTCAGGTTCTCCTCCTGCGAGAGCTCCGGCCTGCGCCTGAACACCAGGTGATAGCCACCGCCGCGGGCACTCTCCTCCAGCATCAGCAGCCCCAGTTCCTCCTTCTTCTGCAAGATACGCTCTCGCACCGTGGGCATCTCCTCCTTGGTCAGGTGGTCTATATCCATGCCCACCGTGGTGCTCATCGTCTTTGAGCCCTTCAGCGAGCCGTCCTCATTGGGCAGGCACGAGTAGTTCATCTGCACCAGCTTCGATTTCAGACCCTCCTCGCCGTTACGAATACGTTGCACCAACTGCCGTTGCTCCCCGCCATTCCTCAGACTCAAATACTCCTCTCTCGTAGAAATGGGGCGCATCCTCTTCGCCCCATCCTTATAATAAATCATGTGTACGCTCATCGCAGTTCGCCTCCTTTCATCATCATCTCCCTTATTATCTTTCTGGCTATCGCGCTGGCCTGATCCACCAGTTTCTGTGGCAGATTGCCTACCTCCTCGTCGTCCAGCGAGAAAACGAAATAGTAGCGGCCGTTACGTCCGTGCGACAGCGAACAGTTGTCTTCGCGGAATATCGGTTTATTTTTGTGTCGTTTAGGTTTCTCAGTCATATACACGTTGCCATCGCGCATCCCCTGCACGTGGAAATCGCCATGGAAGGCTTCTGCTGCCACATCCTCGCAGCACTCAAAATCAAGTATACGCAGTCCTGATTCCTGCTTGCCGAAAGTCATCAGACCCTCGACCATTACCTGTTGTCCTAAAATAGGTGTTCTTCTAGTTTTCATTTTACTTAAGTTTTTGCGAGCAGAAGTTTCAGAAATCCGATGGCCATCTTCACGTGAAGACTTCTTTCGCCTCAACTCAAGTTTATTTATCTGTTTACTTTCACAATATCAGTAGCCAAAATCTCTTGGAACGTCTGTCCCTGATATTCGTGTGTAGAGAATCGGAGAGTGGCGATGACGATGTCACCCTCGTAGAACCTGCACGCCGCCATATTACCCAGCATGGCGCACACATATTCGTTTTCAAACTTAGAGCCCAGCTCCTTCAGCACAATGTTGCACTTCTGTATACTGCCCGACTCCTGTTTTGTACTCTGTACGCTGAAGGCCTCGCCCTGGCGTACCACTTTCAAAATCTTTGCTTCCATAATTAATTTGTTATTTGTTAATATGTTATTGTGTTCTTGCGTCCCTTCTTGCGTCCCTTCTTGCGTCCTTTCTTGCGTCCTTTCAGTAGCAAGCGACCAGAGGTCGAGCGCAGTAGCAAGCGAGCAAAGCTCGAGCGAATGTGTCTTTAAAAACCCATTACTCTGTCTTTAAATCGTTACTGTGTCTCAATAAGTCAAAGATCGCCTTGTCGTTGTTCGACGCTGCAAAAGTACACACAAAAAATGGGTGCCTAAAGAAGCTTTAGACACCCATAGAGGTATTTATAGAACTATAAAACTATTCCTATAACTCCAATTCCTTTCGCAGTTGATTCAGTAGTCTGATGATGCGTTCAGAAGCACCTTGCATTTCCCAGCGACTGACGTGAGTCTTAAAGAGGGAATTGTGGCAGAAGGCATTGGCAATTGTGCCAGACGTACATTGATAGTCGCGTTTCCTTGAGTAAGGCAGTTTCTCTACCATCCGCTCAAAGCCGCTTTGTGTCAAGTCTTTATTATGGAAGTCGTCACGACATATACAGTACACCACCGCATACGCACTGTTACCCCAGAAGTACTCCTGACAGTTCTCTATGGCTCGCGCCAGCGTCGCTACGTCGGGCCGCTCATCATCCTGAGGCGCGTCTGGTGCCTTTGTCTCCGGTACGTGCTGGTTGACCGTCGCCCCGGGCATGGCAAACACGCAGCCGCGGATATTGCCGTTGAATACCTGACAGTTTGAGCCCGCCTCAAAATTGTTCACAACATTTTTCTGATTGTCTTTTTCCATTTTTTCTTGTTCTTTTTGATATCGTTACGTTTCTTGTTATTCTTATTCCTGTCGCTCTGGACTTTGGCAAACTTACCGCTCACCCGGTCGTTGAACACCTGCGAACTGCTGCCCGCCTCGAAGTGGTTGTGAATTTCCATAGGCTTCGCGCGCACCTCCGTCTCCAGGTGCTGTCGCTCCGTCTCCAGATGCTGGTTCCTCGCCTCCAGCAGTTGCCGTTGCAGGTCTTCTATCTCCTGATCCCGCTGCTCCAGCTGCTCGTTCAGGTCGTCCACCTCCGTCTGCAACCGCTCGTTCTCGGCCTGGATATCGCCAATCACCTCCGTGGCCCGTGCCAGTCCGTCCAGCATTTTCATCTGTTCCATCATTCTTTCGCGCTCCCTGTCGAGC
>Ga0310696_10005869_pt1 | contig 14704 bp, 10 predicted proteins | sample AusTroGonzalo_MG_4_FD_203885 | JGI IMG/M metagenome (GOLD analysis project Ga0310696, IMG submission 203885) | Bovine rumen microbial communities from tropical cattle in Woodstock, Queensland, Australia - Gonzalo_02 (v2) (version 2) | ecosystem: Host-associated > Mammals > Digestive system >...
GCCACGGACGGCGACGTTCGGCAAAATGCCAAGACGTTCGTTAATGGCATCGACATTCTTTGCACCCACCTGCCAAACCACGCTAATATCATCATGGGCGGCTATGCGGTCAATGCTTTCTTCAATCTTGTTGTTGATGCCAACAGCACCCTGAGAGCCACCGACAATAAACACAGCCTTGCGACCTTCACGGAATTCCACCGGGCGGGCCAGAGAATCGGCAGCAGGCAAGTCACGAACCGGATTACCAAGAATGCGAGTTTTTTCAATCGGGAATCCCTTCATCGCCTCTTCGGAGGTCACAAAGACAGTCTTTGCGTAGCGTGCGCCAACCTTGTTTGCAATACCAGCAACAGCGTTCTGCTCCTGCAAATAGACCGGGATACCCATAGAGCCGGCGGCAAGTACGATCGGAAGCGAGACATAGCCACCCGTTGCAATCACCACATCCGGATTCACCTTTTTCACAACGCTCTTTGCACGAATCAAGGACTTCGTCAAGTTGAACGGCAAAGCCAAATTCTTGAGGAACGGTCCACGGTGCAGCGGAACAGCCGAAATGTATTCGTACGGCCAGTTCTTTGCCACAAGGCGTTCTTCCATAGAATCCTTACGACCTGCAAACGTAATCTGAGTGACACCCATCTTCTTCAAACTCTCGGCAATTGCCACAGCCGGGAAAATATGGCCACCAGTGCCACCACAAACAAAGAGGAACTTTTTCATATAGAACTCCTTCTTGTCCTAAAATTCATAAACGAACTCGCGTCAAACGAAACCGTATTGCTCATGTAGGGTTCGCGAATGCTCCTGCCACTCGTCGGGCGGGAAATATTCAACAAAATTCCAATAAAGGCCGCCGAGAACATCATGTTCGTTCCACCATAGCTCAAGAACGGAAGCGGCTGACCCGTTGTCGGAATAAGTCCTACACAAACACAAACGTGAATGACAAAATTCAAGAAAAGCGAAGTCGTGAGCGCAACCGCCATGTACCGGCCAAAACGAGTTGTCGCGCTCCTTGCAATGTTGTACCCCTGCGAGAATAGAATCGCAAAAGCAAGCAAGACCAAGAACGTACCGACAAAGCCAAATTCCTCTCCAATCACGGAATAGACCACATCCTTGTGAGCTTCGGGCAAGTAACCCAGCTTCTGTTCGCCCATGCCAATGCCCGTTCCAAAGAATCCGCCATTTCCAAGAGCCTCGAGCGCATGACGTCCCTGCCACTGCGATGCGGTCATCGTCCCATCGGCAGAGAAATGCGCCAAAATACGGCTGCGGGAATGCGGCTTCAAAAGAAGCGCAATAACGCCCATCGGCAAGCTTGCAAGGACACTCACGCCCACATATTTGTAATTCGCACCAGAAATCAAAAGCAGAACAAGCAACAAAGCGCAGAACATGATAAGCATCGAAAAGTTCGGCTGGCAAACCAGCAATATCGCAGAAATACCCAAGGGAACGGCCGGCTGGATAATCGTACACTTGAGCGACTTGATTTCATCACCGGCATTCGAAAGCTTGGAGCAAACCCACGTGATAAAACCAAACTTCATAATTTCAGAGGGCTGAATGCCCCAAATCCAGCGAGAAGCACCCTTCACTTCGCCACCCGAGACAATGGCAGCAAGCGTCAAAATGGCGCCAGCTCCAAAAATCACGCGAGCAAGTACCTTCCACAAAGCATAATCAATCTTGCTAAGCACCGCCAAAATCACGACAGCAGCCAAGACTTTGGAGAAATGTGCATAAAGGTAGTGTTCCGGAGAAAGATTTTTTGAAGACGCCACAGGAGCCGTTGCCGAATAGATAATAGCAACGCCAAAGCACATTAATATTAATGTGACAAACATCAAGAGTTTGTTCATTCCTGTGGACTGAGTGTTCGACATCTTAACCTATAAACCCAACCTTAAACCTTGAACACCGGCACCATGTGGAGGAGCGCCTCGACCACCTGTTCCATGTGCATGCCACGGCTACCCTTCACCAAGAGGATATCCCCTTCGGCGACAGTTTCGCTCAATTGATTGATGACCTCAGGCACCGTTTCAAAGTACTGCACGTTCTTCATGCCACGAGACTTTGCGCCTTCCACATACTTCTTTGCTTCCTTGCCGACTGCAAAGAGCATGTCAAAATTCATTTCGGGAACCATGGCGCCAATCTGCTTGTGCAAATTGCCACTTTCCTTGCCAAGTTCGAGCATATCGCCAAGCACTGCAATGCGCTTGCCTTCGACACGCATATTGCCAAGCGTCTGGAGCGCCATTTTCGTCGAAGACGGGTTCGCGTTGTAACAGTCCGAAATCACCTTGAAACCGTTGGCGGCCTTGATTTCCATGCGCATGCTCGTAGAGGTAAAACCGGCCAAAGCCTTTGCAATATCGCCTTTCGGGATGCGGAGAGCTTCACCCACGGCAATTGCCGCAAGAGCGTCATAAAGGTTATGGTCGCCCGGAACGTTCAAAACGAAATGCGTACGACCGACGTAGAAATCAGCGCAGAGGTTTTCGGTCCACTTGAGCTTTTCGGGCTTCACGACACCGCGACGCACACCGAAAGTCACGACCTTGTAATTCTTGGAGGCCTTCACCTTGCAGAGGCGTTCGTCATCGGCGTTTACAATCAGCGTGCCGCCCTTCTTGAGGCCTGCGACAATGTTGATCTTTTCGTTGAACACGCCATCCAGATCGCCAAGGCGTTCCAAGTGGCTTGCGCCAATGTTCGTAATCACGGCAATATCCGGTTCCGTGGCCAAGGAAAGCGGGCGAATTTCATCCGGACCACTCGTACCCATTTCAACAACGGCAGCTTCATGGCTATGCTTCAACTGGAACAGTGTCATCGGAACACCGATATGGTTGTTGAAGTTACCCTTTGTCGCATGAGTGTTGTACTTCATCGAAAGTACAGCCTTCGTCATTTCCTTTGTAGTGGTCTTGCCATTACTACCTGTAATGGCGACCTTCTTCAACTTGAAAAGTCTTTGATAGCCCTTGGCAAGCTTCAAGAGAGCCTTCGTCGTATCATCGACTGGAGCGTACATCTTGAAATTCGGATTGATAGCGGTTTGGTTTACTACGCTCATCAGAGCTCCATCCTTTTCCATTTGAGGTACAAACTGGTGGGCGTCAAAACGAGCACCCTTAATCGGCCAAAAGACGACTCCCTTGGCACTTTCACGAGAATCCATGCAGAGATTCACCTTACGCTTCAAAGTACGGGCCGAAACGCCGACAGCTTCGGTTTCCAGAATCTCGAGCATTTCTCCAATTGTCAAATCAAGCTTCAGCATCAGTCATCGCCTTCACCGCGATTTCGCGATCGTCAAAATGGTGTTTGGTCTTACCAATGATCTGGTAATCCTCATGGCCCTTGCCCGCAATCACAAGCCAGTCGCCGCTCTTGAGTTCTGCACAGGCGCGATGGATTGCTTCTTCGCGGTTTTCGACCACCTCAAACTTGTCCGTCGTCATGCCGGCGCGAACGTCGGCGATGATGTCTGCAGGCTTTTCGGTACGCGGATTGTCCGACGTGAGCCAAGCCTTGTCAGCAATGCGTTCGGCAATGCCACCCATGATCGGGCGCTTCGTCTTGTCGCGGTCACCACCGCAACCAAACACGGTCGAAAGCTTGCCGCGGCAGAGGCTGCGGGCCACATTCAGCACGCGTTCAAGAGCATCCGGCGTATGGGCATAGTCCACAATCACATGCTTGCCATCCTTGCTCCAGACCTTTTCAAAGCGTCCCGGAACGCGCACGGTCGCAATCGCCTTGCGCATGGCATCTTCGGGCACGCAGAGAGCATGGGCCCAGGCAAGCACCAAGAGCAAGTTATCCACGTTAAAGTCGCCACAGAGCGGAGTCTCGAACTTTTCTGTGGCAATCATCGGGAGTGTAAATTCAAGGCCGTCTTCTGTGCTCTTGATTTCGCCAAACGGCTTCACGTCAGCCTTCGCCTTGCCAAGTCTCGAAACAGCCACCTTACGGCAGTCAAGAGAATTAAAGAGCTTTTCGCCATGGGCGTCATCGATGTTGATGACGGCCACGCCATTTTCGGCAAGATACTTCGTAAAGAGCAACTTCTTGGCTTCGAAGTAGGCATCCATCGTCTTGTGATAATCAAGATGATCCTGCGTCAAGTTGCTAAAGAGCCCGCTTCTGAACTTGATTCCAGCCACACGACCCTGGTGGAGCGAATGCGAAGACGCTTCCATCACGAGGTCCGTGCAACCCGCAGCAACTGCGCGAGATGCAAATTCGTAAAGGTCCAAAAGACCCGGAGTCGTAAGCGATGCCGGCACGGACTTGTCGCCAATCTTATTCTTGATGGTGCCAAGTAAAGCCGTCTTGCGGCCTTCCGCTTCAAGCATCGCGTTCATGAGGAAAGCGCTTGTCGTCTTGCCATTCGTACCAGTAATGGCATGGCACGTGAGCTTGCTGAACGGATCCTTGTAAAAGATCTTTGCAGCTTCCAGGCGCGCAGCCTTCACATCGGGCACCTGAATCCATTTCGACGTGAGTCCTTCGGGAGCCATCGTCTCGCCCACAACAGCAACGGCACCAGCCGCAAGAGCGCTACGGGCAAAGGCTTCAAAACCTTCCGTAGGAACGGAGAAGAACAAATTCCCCGGTTTCACACGGCGGGAATCATCACAAAGCCCCGTCACGGACAACTTTTCCATAAGTCCTTCCGAAATCATCAGCTTTTCTCCTTTAAGGTCAGCTTGCAAATCATGCCCTTCTGCAAAGCCTCTTCGGCCTTGGGTTCCTGAGCTACAACGCGTCCCTTTCCTGTATATTCGACATTCATGCGGATGTTCCCCATCACTTCGAGAGCATCCTTTAAAGAAAGACCCTGTAAATTCGGCATACGGCTTGCCACAGCGTCGCCGAGAAAAAGCGTTTTTCCATTGACAAGGCCTGCATCGACACGTTCCGAAATCACGCGGAGTCCCTTGCCTTCAAAACGAACCGGGCACTTGTGCTTCTTGGCGTAATCCTTAGCCGATGTAGCCGTCATTCCAGCAAAATCCTTGTCGCAGGCAGAACCGAGCTTCACTTGCTTCAAGTTATGAGCGAGCGGCGAAAGAGCCGGGTGGTAGTAAATTCCTTCCATGATGCGGCGGAAAATCGGCCCTGCGGTAAGACCACCCACATGCTTCCCTTGCGGATCATCCACAAGCACGAGGCACACATAGCGCGTATCTTCAGCCGGAGCAAGTCCAATAAACGAAGCCACCTGGGAATTGCGGTCATAGGAACGGGTCAAGTGGTTGTACTTTTCTGCCGTACCCGTCTTGCCACCAAACAAGACATCGGGCAACTTTTGCGATGCCACGCGCTTTGCCGTACCGCTGTTCACCACGCGATTGAGCATCTTGCGGATTGTCGCAGCCGTCTTTTCAGAAACAACGCGGCGAAGTTCTTTCGGTTTCACCTTTTCGACCACTTCGCCCTTGGAATTACGCCATTCCTTCACAATCTGCGGACGCATGAGAAGTCCGCCATTTGCAATTGCGGCATAAGCCATCACCATCTGGATTGGCGTCACGGACACAGCATGGCCAAAGCCCATCGTCTTAAGCGTTCTATCGTCGCGAGTAAGATCCACCGGCTTTAAAAGCTTTCCATTTTCTTCGCCTTCATAATTGTCGAAGGCTCTTGTGCCAATACCAAACGCACGCGCCATCTTGAACAAGCGATCGGCACCGACTTCAGAAGCGATCTTTGCAAAAACAATATTCGAAGACTGCACCATCGCTTCGCTCATGTCCATATCGCCATAGACGTGCGTATCGCAAATCTTTTCAGATCTCGGGTTCCATTGCCAGCAACGACCTTCGTTTGCAAAAACCTTGTTCGGGCTGACCACGTTGTTCTCAAGCGCGGCTGCAGCGGTAATCACCTTGAACGTAGAACCCGGTTCATACGACATCGAAATGATTTCGTTTTTCGCCACGCGACCAAGCCCCTGATTCTTGGAATTCGGGTCAAACGTCGGGTAGCTCGCCATCGCAAGGATCTCACCCGTGTACGGATCCACGACAACGGCACTTGCACTCGTCGCCATAAATTCGGCAACGCCATCCTTCAAAGCCTTCTCGACAATTTCCTGCATGTTGCGGTCTATCGTCAAGACTAGATCCAATCCCGACTTTGCCTCAATTACGTTTTTCGAACGGAAATAAACTTCACGGCGATGGGCATCCTGGACACTCACGCGAATGCCTTCGTCACCACGGAGGCTATCGTCAAAAATCTTTTCCATGCCCATGCTGCCCGAGCCATTATAGCCCACCTTGCCCACAATCTGAGAGGCAAGGGTTCCCTGCAAGAACAACCGGCTATAGCCCAAATTGTCGCTCGTATCGCGCATGCTTTCGGCAAAGACCACTCCATTGCGGTCTAAAATCGTTCCGCGCTCTGCATACAAGTTTTTCGTATGCGTGACCATGGACTTCGTATTCACCTGGTAAACGCTGCGGTTCAAAACCTGGATGTCGAAAGTCTGCCAAACGAGCACACCAATCGTGCAAAGGACAAGACTCTTTAATATGAACAGGGGATCTGCGCCGTACTTATTCATCCGACTCCCCCGTTACCATGATTTTTACCGGAACACCGTTCAAGCCAAGGCCAGCATGTTCAGCAAACTTCGCTAAGTGATCCATAGACGAAAGCTTGTTGATTTCAAAATCCCTCAAGAGGATTTCGCGATTGAGCAAGCTCGCCTTTTCCCTTAATCCATAGAAAGTGCCATAAAGACGATTGATACGGTTCTGCATATACACAGGAACCATGCAAACCAGGGAGCCGACAAGCACAAGCAAAAGAACAACGCCCATCACGCCGCGCTTCCCAGACTTTACGGATTCATTCTGCATCACATCAGTCATACTCTTTCATAGACCCTTAGTTTTGCAGAACGAGCCCTGCTGTTCCTGTTGATTTCATCAGCCGAGGGCAAAATCGGCTTACGGTTCACTTTCTTCAAACGCTGGTGGTTGCCACCGCACATGCAAACCGGCAAGTTTTCCGGGCAAATGCATGCTTTTTCAAATTCGGCCGCCGTTTCCTTGACGCAGCGATCTTCCACAGAATGGTAGCTCATCACCACGAGGCGACCACCCACCTTAAGGCAATCGACCGCAGCACGGACGCTATCTTCAATCTGCTTGAGTTCGCCATTCACTTCCATGCGAATCGCCTGGAACACTCGTGCCAAAAGACTATTTGCGTCGCGACGCTTATCCGGGAAAACAGCTTCTACAACGGACTTGATGTCGCTCGGGAGCACATCGCGATTTTCAAGCGCAATTTCCTTAACCTTTTCCTTGATGCGGGTCGCAAGCTTGAACGCACGATCCATATCGGCATTCTTGCGGAGGGCAGAAGCAAAATCATCTTCGCTTACCGTGCGGAGCCATTCCTGCGCAGAAACATTTTCACGACGATCCATACGCAAATCAAGCGGATTGTCGCCTACAAACGTAAAACCACGGCTAGAGTCATCCACCTGATGGCTGCTAATGCCGAGATCGTAAAGAACTCCGTCAAGAGAATTCGGTTCAATTTCGTTTCCGAGTTCAGCAAAGGGAACCGGATGGACAATAAATTTGGGGAGAACATTAGCAAGGCGCTTCGTTGCAAACTGGACAGCTTCGTCGTCGCGGTCAAAAGCGTGCAAAACGCCATCGGCGTTCAACTTTTGGGCAATAGCATAGGAATGGCCGCCACCGCCAAGGGTGCAATCCGCATACACTCCGTCAGCCTTGATATTCAGACCTTCAAGGCACTCCTGGAGCATTACCGGATCGTGATAGAATTCTCTCCCTTGAACTCCAGCGACCGCGGCTTCAGAAATTTCATTTACATGTACTGACTTGCGGAGATTCTTATCTGCCATTATCCCCCTCCGTCAAGCCTTCACCATAGAACGCGGCATCGAAAGCTTCAATGGCTTCATTTGTCTGTAAGCCATACTTTTCGTTGTAACGTTCAGGATTCCATAATTCGAGAGTTTTACCGCTGGCCTGGACATAAAGCACATCGTCTTTAAGGCCGGCATACTCCAGCAAAATCTTGGGGAGTAAAATGCGATTCTGGCCATCCATCTCCACGACTGTGGGGCAGAGGCCTCTCCGAACTAAATCGGCTTGACGGCGGTCGGACCTAGCATCCAAGTCCGCCATGAATTTCTCAAACTCGGATAGGACGAACAACCGGAGGGTGCGGTCCGGGCCACGAGTGACCACGAACTCATTCCCTTCGGACGCCGAAAGCTGACGACGGAATTCCCTAGGGAAGGAAGTCCTTCCCTTTCCATCGATCGCCGTTTGGGCTTGTCCTATGAAAGAAGTGAAATTCATATTTGACACATTTTACCACAACACTTATCACACACCACAAATATACCCACTTTTTACCACCGTGGCAATAGAAATCGGGGGTAGAACTTAAAAAAAGCATACTTTTCCTACATCTTGTGAAATTTTCCGTTCAATTTTTTGCTCATCCGAGCAGCTCAAAACAAAATACAGATAATATTTACGTAAGATTTTTGTTAGAAACGGTTAGTGATTAGTGGTTGGTGGTCAGTAGGAAGTAGGAAGTAGGCGGTAGGAAGTAAACCGCAAGCAAAGCACGCTATTTTCTAAATTCTCTAGTAACTACTAACTATCAACTATTAACTAGTAACTATTAACTAGTAACTATTAACTAGTAACTAAGTTCCCATGCTCCTTCGCGTTCCTGATTTTTACGATTCATTCCGCTGCATTGCAGACAAATGTACAGACACCTGTTGCATCGGCTGGGAAATTGACATCGACGAAACAAGCGCCAAGCGCTACTCCGCCATCAAAGGCGAATTCGGAGACCGCCTCCGTCAAAACATCGAAGACGGGCACTTCAAGCTACTCCCCGGTGACCGCTGCCCGTTTTTAAAGCGAGACGGACTCTGCGACATGATTTGCCACCTCGGAGAACCAAGTTTGTGCGACATATGCCGAGAGCACCCGCGATTTGTTGAAGTCTACGGAGACATCATGGAAAAGGGCCTCGGCCTCTGTTGCGAAGAAGCGGTACGACTGCTACTAGAAAGCAAAGAAACGGCCACCGCCCCCATATCTTTTGTGGAGCGCGAAATCAACGACATACCAGACGAAATCCCCGATGACGCCATTGAAGCCCGAGACGCAATCTTCAAAGAGAGAGATAATTTGTTCTTAATATTAAGAAATCAAAGCAAGCCTCTACACAAGCGACTCATTGATTTACTAGACTACGCCATTGAAACAAGCGGCATTGAAATCCCGAACAAGAAAATTTCGAACAACATCCACCAGTCGTGGTTCAACGTCTTAGGCAAAGGCGAAAGTTTCGGCCCCGCATGGGACGCCACCTACAAGCAACTTTTACAAAACGGCTGGGTTCCATCCTCAAATTTATTTTCGGATAGCGATGGCGAAAAAATCATCGCCTACCTTTTGTTCCGCTATTACGGCAAAAGCCTCTTTGACGGGAACAGCCTTACTAAAGTGGAATTTGCACTTTACTTTTGGATCATACTTCAAAAAATCGGATCCCTATTCGCACTTGAAACAGGCACCGCAAGCGCCAAGCCCGAAGCAAGCAACTTGCAGTCCGTAAAAATCAACGCCATCAAGTTGCTCAGCAAGCAAATCGAATATTCCGAAGAAATCATGGCAATTCTTGACGAAGAATTTATGGAAAATCCAGTATTTTCGCCCCAGATATTCAGGAAAATCTTGCTGGAATAGAAAAGATTCGCATTTTTTACTGTATTTTTCTCTATTTTTGAGTAAAATCACAATTCATCCCCTTATTTTTTGGTATTTTACAACTGTTTAAAAAGAATCCCCACGGATTCACAAAAAACGACATTAGGAGTATGCGTATGTTTAGTCGCATTTTCAGTTTGATTATTCTTGCAGCCGTTATGGGTTTTGCGCAATTCGCACCGGAGCCAGCGGTCGCCGATATCAAATTGATGATGGATTCCAAGACATCTCAGCCCATGAAGATGGACTTTTCGAAACACCTTTCGGGCATCAGCGATCCAGGAATCATGTTCAGCCATTTCAGCAACCGTCCGTTGCTCATTTACTATTTCAGCCCCAAGTGCCCGCACTGCCAAAGGCACTTCCCCGAAATTCAGAACCTGATCAAGGAATATGAATCCAAGGGACTTACGGGCATCGCCATTGGACTAAACGGCGGCATCAAAAAGAACGACATCCGTCTGTTCATTGACCAGTATCACGCAGTCATCCCGGTATTCCAGGACACCGACAGTGAATTTGGGCCCGTTTATGGCACAGGCTACATCCCAGTCGTTTACCTGGTGCAAAAAGATGGCACGTTCTACCGCTATGAGACTTTGAACGAAGCGAATATGAACCACTTGCGCGCTACGTTGAACAGCATTTTGAAGAAGTAATATGTCATTCCCCTAACGGGGCTTGACTTGTTCGCCTCGGATATAGAAACATGCAGGCATGTTTCTGCATCACTCGGCTCCGTTGTCATTCCCCAACAGGGCTTGACTTGTTCGCCTCGGATATAGAAACATGCAGGCATGTTTCTGCATCACTCGGCTCCGTTGTCATTCCCCAACAGGGCTTGACTGCTGCGGCTCGGCAATAAGAATGAGCATACTCATTCTTGCTGCACTCGCCTTGCATGTCATTCCCGCCTCCGAGCGGGAATCTCCATTTTTAGATAGCCCCGGCCCAAGTGCCGGGGTTTGTTGTTTATTGACCGTCGGCGGGACTCACAAAGCACTCCGTGCTTTGTAGCATCTTCTTCGGCTCGGTCATGGGCAAGCGAGCTTGCCCGCGACGTTGACGCTTCGCGTCTAGCCAAACGGCTCAGTTATGAGTCTGCAAGCAGCCTCGCAACATTCGCCTTGGGGCATACTCGCCTTGCGAAGATGTCGAGCCCACATGATTTCGTCGTGGGTTCCGTTGAAAAATATAAAAGGTCCGCGCGCCAATGGCGCACGAACCTTTTATACCGTCGGCGGGAGTCGAACCCACGACCCGTTGCTTAGAAGGCAACTGCTCTATCCAACTGAGCTACGACGGCGTTTGTGAGCACACAATATAGTAAATAATTTGATTTTTCGTCAATTTTACCACAATACTCACGACATTTTACATAGCAATCGATAGATCTACATCTCAAAAAAATTACGTTCTCCCCATTGCCATTGTCGGGAATTTTATCTACATTTATGCATAGATTTAAATATTTGCATAAACAATTTGCGCGACACAGGGCAAAATTCTGCGATAGTTACCAAAAAATCACAGAGCCTCAATGCCGCACGGAGATATAATGAAGATCATCGACATCCTGAAGCAAGACAAGATGAGCCTCTCCTTCGAGGTGTTCCCGCCGAAGAAAGAAACGAGTTTTGAAAACGTTAAAGCAGCTACCGAAGCAATTGCAAAGCTTAGCCCCGCATTCATGAGCGTCACATACGGCGCCGGTGGCGGCGTAAGCCAGTACACGCTTGAAATCGCGAAAAATCTCAAATACAATTTCAACATTCCGATGCTCGCCCACCTCACTTGCATTTCGAGCACCAAGGAAACCATCCACCAGCGCATCGAAGACATGAAGGCTGCCGGCATCAAGAACGTGATGGCCCTCCGTGGCGACCTCACACCGGAACTCATCGCAAACGGCCGTGGCGATTGCGACTACCACCATGCCGTCGAACTCATCCGAGAACTCAAGGCTAGTGATTCCGATTTTTGCATTGGCGCCGCCTGCTACCCGGAAAAGCACCCGGAAAGCCCGAATCAGGCCGAAGATATCAAGCACCTCAAGGAAAAGGTTGAAGCAGGCGCCGACTTCCTCACGACGCAGATGGTCTTCGACAACAACCTTTTCTTCAGTTTCCTTTACAAGCTCCGCGACGCCGGCGTGAACTGCCCGGTGCTCCCCGGCATCATGCCCATCACGAACGCTAACCAGGTCGAACGAGCCATCAAGCTTTCGGGTTCGTTCATGCCGCAACGCTTCAAGTCGCTCGTGGACAAGTTCGGTAGCGATCCGGACGCCATGAAGCAGGCCGGTATCATCTACGCCACCGACCAGATTATCGACCTCTACGCCAACGGCATCACGAACGTACACGTTTATTCCATGAACAAGCCAGACGTCGCCGAAGGCATCCTCAAGAACGTCTCTGCAATCCTCGGAAAGAACTTCGCAGGGTAAACACGAAAAAAGCCCGCTTCCGCGGGTTCAGCAAAATTAACGAAAAAGACCTGGCAATAAGCCAGGTCTTTTCACATTTTCGAGAGTGAGATGCCCGTTCAAAGACGGGCATGACATCGCCTTACTGAGCAGGCTTTTCAGCGGGAGTCGGCGCAGTCTCAGCAGCAGCCGGGGCCGGCGCACTTACCTTCGCTGGTTCAGCAGCAGCGGGCTTCTCGGCGGGAACTTCAGCAGGCTTTACAGCAGCCGGAGCAACCTTAGCCTTGAGTTCTTCAGCCTTCGTTTTCACTTCGGCATTCAGTTCCTCAACAGCCTTTGCTGCTTTCACCTCAATTTCCTTTTTACGCTTGGAACCAGCCTTAGAAGCTGACCTCACCTTCTTCGTTGGGTCCACCTTGAGTTTCACCTTCACTTCGGGCTTTGCGTTCGGTTTCACCTCAGACTTTGTCGGAGGCGCCAAGGAGCTATCCTTCAACAACGAGTCAGACGGTGCAGCCACAGTGCTATCGCCTTCGGTGTAGTAACCGAACGGGATGAGTTCCACGCGGCGGTTCTTCGCACGACCTTCATCAGTCACGTTATCGGCGACCGGTACGCGAGTACCAAAGCCAATGGCGCGGAGGCGTTCACCAGCAATACCCTTAGACTCAAAGTAATCCGTCACAGAGTGGGCGCGGTCTTCAGAAAGCTTCTGGTTGTAGTCTTCGGTACCCACGATATCCGTATGGCCCTGGACTTCAAGTTTCACTTCCGGAATTTTTTCCAAAAGCGCGATGATGTCATCCAAAGTCGGGTAACTGGACTTCAAGAGCTTTGCCGAGTCGAATTCGAACTGGATACCCTTCTTGAGGTAATCCAAGTCTTCCTTGCGGCGCAGCGGGCAGCCACGCTTATTCACCTTGATTCCCGGGAGCGTATTCGGACACTTGTCACGGTAATCCGGCACGCCATCCTTATCGGTATCGAGCGGGCAACCGTCAGCATCCACGGCGACACCTTCCGGCGTATCCGGGCACTTATCCGGTCCATCAAAGACTCCGTCCTTGTCCGTGTCGAGCGGGCAACCGACAGAATCCACCTTAACGCCCTTCGGCGTATTCGGGCACTGGTCCTTGTAATCCAAGACACCGTCTTCATCCGTATCAAACGGGCAGCCGACGCTATCCACAGGCACGCCCTTCGGCGTATCCGGGCACATATCCTTGTAGTCATAGACACCATCTTCGTCCGTATCAAACGGACAGCCGACACTATCCACAGGCACACCCTTCGGCGTATCCGGGCACTTGTCGAGACCGTCAAAGACCTTGTCTTCGTCCGTATCGATGCCGCAGCCGTCTTCGTCCACGACGATCGGCGGGAACGTATCCGGGCACTTGTCCTTGCGGTTCTTTACGCCATCGTTGTCGTCGTCACCGTCAAAGCCAAACGTCCACGTGAGCTTTGCGATACCGGCAATAAGCGGCTGAGCCACATAGCAGTAGCTTGCGCGGTAGCCATTTTCGCCCTTGTACTTGATCTGGAAATCCTTGCAGTTGTCCATGGCATCTTTGCGATCGTAGCCATCAACAAGGTTTCCGACACCGATGTCAAAACCAGCGGCAAAGTCAATGTTGAGGAACGGAATCTTCACATTGATACCCGGCGTGATTACCATCGGGTCAGTAATCGGGCTAAACGGATACGCATCGTTGCCAAAGCGCATTTCGCCACTGAATTCAAGGAACGGCTGGATGTAATCATTCACGAGCCAGTTCACACCAGTGCTATACACAAGCGTGTTCGAGGCATCGCCAAAGCCGAGCATAAGACCAAGGGAGGAGTTCCAGACAAGCGGAACACCCTTCTTGGAATAGTCGACAGAGACAACGCCCGTAAGACCGAGCATCACGCTGTTTGCCGTGTAGGCGTACGTCGGGCCACCTTCGTTATCAAGGAACCAGGCATGACGCGGGCGAATACCCACGCCCCTCCAACCAGTCGGGAGCGTGAGATCAACAACAGCGGCCGTCGTCATGTAGTCCGGGCCAAAAAAGTGCGGAGTGCGGTACTTGGCATAGAACTGCAAGTCGCCGAGGCCACCATTGCCCATGTGGGCGCGGATAGCTTCGCCGGAGTAATCCTTCGCGTGGTCATAGTAAATCGGAAGACTTACACCGATGTCCAAGTCATCGCGCAGACCAAACGCAAAGTTGAAGTTACCAGCCAAAGCGCCGTCAATACGGCCCTTTTCCATGCGGGCATCCCACACATCGAGTTCCTGGGTACGGCCATACTGGTCCGTAAACAAGGCGCCACGGGTGTAGCCCCAGTTATCGGTCGCAATCGTACCGCCCGTACCCACACGGAAGTGGAAAAATCCAAGCGTATTCGCATCTTGCTGGTGGAGGCCGGTAGCGCCCCCCAAAAGGCCAGTCTGCGCAAAGACGGCAGCCTGGGCAAG
>Ga0310696_10005870_pt1 | contig 14702 bp, 10 predicted proteins | sample AusTroGonzalo_MG_4_FD_203885 | JGI IMG/M metagenome (GOLD analysis project Ga0310696, IMG submission 203885) | Bovine rumen microbial communities from tropical cattle in Woodstock, Queensland, Australia - Gonzalo_02 (v2) (version 2) | ecosystem: Host-associated > Mammals > Digestive system >...
ATTCTGGGTTCGCAAGAAAAAATGTATGTACAAAAATTCCGAACATATGTATTATGGCGAGTGATTTGTATGGGATAACCATCGAAATGTAGTTCTTTTTTTGACGTTCTACTATATTTTTGTTTACAACTGGCTACAGCGTGGTACAATTAGTACGTATAGTTGTACCATTCTGTCGGTACAGCAGGAGGGGGAAATGAAGAAAACCAGCCGGATTATCGCCGTCTTAACGGTGGCTCTGGTTCTTTGCTCCATTCTGGTATCATGCGGCGGAATCTCCAAGGACAAGGCGGTTGACCTTGCCCTCAAGAGCATCGGGACGTCCAAGGTCTATGTCCAGAAATGGGAGGTTGAACTTGACGAGTCCAAGGAGCCCGCAGTCTACCGCGTAACAGCGTGGAGGGAAGGGAAGTACGTCATCTGCGTCAACAAAAAGACCGGTGACATTGTTTCGACCGATTTCACACCTCAGGTGTGAGCACACATAGAAAAAGGAGTTATGTATGTTTAAGGAAAAGCTCAGCCTTAAGACACACAGCGGCGCATGGCGCGTTCTGTGGGTCTTCCTGATCCTCACCCTGGTCTTCAGCGCCATCGCAGGCCTGATCATCACAAGAGGAAACAAGGTCATCATGAAGACAGTCACCCTGGATGTCCGCGGTGCCGCTCTGAACTTCGAGCAGTACGAGCCCAGGAACGTCGACAGTGAGGACCAGATTCCTGCAATCATCCTGTTCCACGGTGGTTCCGAAAGCCTTGCCGCCTGTAACATGGTCGCATGGGAGCTCGCAAAGCGCGGCTTCGTCGTTCTGAACGCAAGCATGTACGGATGCGGACTTTCAGAGCAGCCGGCCATCACAGAAGACGGCTATCGTGAGGAGAACTACTTCCGCGGCGGCTCGCAGGGTATGTACGATATCTTCGAGTACTGCAGGAACGTCAAGTTCATCGACAACACCAGAATCGGAATGTGGGCACACTCCGCCGGATCCCTCGGATCGGCTGCAGTCGTCAACCTCTCCGGTGCATATCTCACACTCAACGACCGCATGTTCAACGTCCTGCACGACAAGTTCGGTATGACATTCACAGCCGAGGACATCGCCAAGGCCAATCCGGACGAGGTCGCAAAGGCCAACCTCTCTGCCGAGCAGTACGGAATGTACCTCCAGCTCAAGGCTGAGGCCGAGGTCATCGTCTCCGAGTATCCCCAGGGCGCAAGACTCTCACCGGGCGGAAACTTCAACAAGAAGATCCAGGTCGGTGGCGTGGAAGTCATCAGAGACCCGCAGGTCAACTGTATGTCAGGTGTCGGCGTCCACGAGGATGCAGGTTATCTTGACAGCGGAAGCACACCCAGATACCAGCAGACATTCCATACCGATGACGCCATCAGAAACGGCTGGTACTATGAGCCCGATCTCTCAGTCGATCCCGAAGGAAAGGCTGTCTACATCGGACAGATCTTCGAGACCACGGTCGAGAACTCAGCCCTTCTCAGACAGGCAATCAGCGAGAACCGCGCAAGACTGTTCTACAGCCCCGAGACAATCCACAACGGAAACCTCTGGGACACCGCAGCAGTCACAAAGACCTGTGAGTTCTTCTGCCAGGTCATGAACTGGAACAACGGCCCCATCGGAGCTGCTGATTCACAGCCCTACAACACAAAGACCTGCGGCGGAAGCTACTGGACGATCCTGTTCACAACTCTCGCAACAGCATCGATGATCGTGACCCTCATGGCAGCGGCCGCAATCATCCTCGAGACCAAGTTCTTCAGCACAGCCAAGTTCGAGCGCTACACGCCGACTCTCAGCACAAAGAGCGTCGACTTCTGGATTGCAGTTGCATTCGCAACAGTCGCAGCCTTCGTCGGAACATGGCTCGCATCCAGCGGAGACAGGTCCTTCACGATCTCCAACGCTACAGTCACCAAGTGGCTGCCGTGGGAGCCCGGTCAGATCAGAACCATGACACTGGTCATCGTCACCGCTGTCGTCGGTGCAGCTCTGTTCACAGTCCTCTACTTCATCACGAAGAAGAAGGGCGGAACACTGGCCAAGTTCTCGTCGGTCCACCTCAACTGCGGCGTCAAGAACGCTCTGAAGTCCATCCTCATGGCAGTGATCCTCTTCGGTCTGTTCTACATCATGTCCGTCGTCATCAAGAACCTGTTCTATGCAAGGTTCATGTCTGCTGACGGATCATGGGAGACTCTCAGTCCTGTCGGATTCATGAGATGCTTCAAGTATGCAATCATCCTGCTGCCGTTCACGCTGGTCATCAGCACACTGAACAACATGTGGGGTATCAAGAACGTCAGCGACGGAGTGGATACACTGATCAACGTCATCGCAACATCGATCGGTGCAGAGCTCGTCGTATGGCTCGCTCTTGCAATCACATTCTCCAGCGCAGGACACGGAACAGTCTTCGACGTCCATACGATCCTCTCGGTCATCGTCATGGCACCGCTGATGAGCTACATCTACAGAAAGATGTACAAGGTCACCGGTTCTCCCTGGGCAGGTGCCGCTCTTGTCGCACTCGTCCTCGGATGGAGACTCGCATCCTACGTATCGCACCAGTTCATCTACTATGGACCGGATCCGATCAAGGCATTCTGGGGCTTCTACTGATAGCAGAACCGCATTATGCGAAAGGCCGCTCTTCGGGGCGGCCTTTTATTATGCCTTCGGGATACATCCAGGCCTTCCAAGGCCTTCCAGGTCAACGAAGCCTTCCAAGGACATCCAGGCCTTCCAAGGACATCTATCGACAACGAAAGACATCCAGTTTGCTGACACGATTCTTCTGCAACCGGCAATTCGATGTCGTTGGATGTATCTGGATGTACCTGGATGTACTTGGATGTATCTGGAAGGCCTGGATGTCTCTGGATGTACTTGGATGTATCTGGAAGGCCTGGATGTCCCTGGATGTACTTGGATGTATCTGGAAGGCCTGGTATGTCCCTAGAAAAGACAAGGGCCCGGGAAATCCCGGGCCCCTGAATGGTTGTTTATCCCTTCTGTTACTTCAGTTTCCAGACTATGTCGTTGATCATAAGCTCCTGCTCGAGCTTCTCGGGTGTGGTGTCCTTGCTGATGTGCACGAACTCGATGTCCATGATCCTCGCCCAGTCGCGCAGCATCTCGGCATCGACGTCGTAGGAGAGGGTGGTGTGGTGCGAGCCGCCTGCGGTGATCCAGCACTCGACTCCCGTCGTCAGATCGGGCATTGCCCTCCACATGACTCTTGCAACCGGCAGGTTGGGCATCTCCATGATGGGCTTGACGGCCTCGATGTCCTGGACGATCAGGCGCATGCGGCCTCCCATGTCAACGAGGGAGACGACGACTGCAGGACCTGCCTTGCCTTCGAAGACGAGTCTTGCAGGATCCTTTGCATTCATTCCGATTCCCAGATGGTGGGTCTCGATCCTGGGCTTGGTGGCTGCCAGAGACGGGCAGACCTCGAGCATGTGGGCTCCGAGGCTGTACTCCTTGCCCTTTACCAGATGGTAGGTGTAGTCCTCCATGAAGGCGGAGGCACCGTTCTCGTTCTCACCCATGCTCTTGAGGATGGCAGTCATGGCGCTGACCTTCCAGTCACCCTCGCCGCCGTAGCCGTAGCCCTGGGCCATCAGGTGCTGTGATGCAAGTCCGGGAAGCTGCTCCATGCCGTAGAGGTCCTGGAAGGTGTTGGAGAAGGCCTTGCAGCCGTTTGCGTCCATCATCTTCTTCATGGCAATCTCTTCGCGTGCCTGGTAGCGGATGGCGAACGTGTTGTCGGTTGCAACGTCGTACTTGCTCTCGTACTCCTTCACAAGGGCATCGATCTCCGATTCGGTGACCTTGGCCATCTCCTTGACCAGGTCTCCGACCGCCCAGGTGTTGACCTGCCAGCCGAGCTTGATCTGGGTCTCGACCTTGTCGCCTTCGGTGACCGCGACTTCGCGCATGTTGTCTCCGAAGCGCATGACCTTCATGTTCTGCGAGGCCCTGACTCCGATGCATACCTTCATCCATTTGGCGATGCGCTTCTGCACAGCCTCGTCCTTCCAGTAGCCTGCGATGACCTTGCGCGGCAGGCGCATCCTTGCGGCGATGAAGCCGTGCTCCCTGTCACCGTGTGCGGCCTGGTTGAGGTTCATGAAGTCCATGTCGATCTCCTTGTTGGGGATCTCCAGGTTGTACTGTGTTGCTAAGTGGCAGTAGGGCTTCTGCAGGTCTGCAAAGCCGTTGATCCACATCTTGGACGGGCTGAAGGTGTGACACCATGTGATGATGCCGTAGCAGCTCTCGTCATAGTTGGCCTGTCTGACTATGTCCCTTATCTGACCGTTGCTCATGGCCGTGACCTTGTAGACAAGAGGATAGGGGAGCTTCTTGGAAAGCTCCTGAGACATTTCCTGACCTCTCTTTGCTACGGTCTTCAGTACCTCTTCTCCGTAGAGGTCCTGGCTTCCGACTACGAACCAGAATTCCTTTTTCATTTGGTTCCTCCCTGCCCGTAATAGGCGTTTTTTCCGTGTTTTCTATAGTAGTGTTTGTCCAGAAGGCCCTGGCTTACGCCGGGAGCCTTGGGATCCAGCATCATTGCGTGGAAGTTCATGAATGCAACCTGCTCCATCACAACGGCGTTGTGGACGGCATTGGCTGCGCTTGTTCCCCAGGCAAACGGTCCGTGGTTGCGAACCAGGACGCCGGGAACAGCATCGGGATCGATGTCCCTGAAGGTCTCGATAATGACAAGACCGGTGTTCTTTTCGTACTCGCCCTTGAGCTCCTCGTCGGTAAGGCCCCTTGCACAGGGGATGGTCCCGTAGAAGTAGTCCGCATGTGTCGTTCCCATGGGCGTTATGCTCCGGCCCGCCTGGGCGAAGCTCGTGGCCCAGCGGCTGTGGGTGTGAACCACGCCTCCGATGTTGGGAAAGGCCTTGTAGAGCTCAACGTGGGTAGCCGTGTCGCTGGAGGGTCTGAGCTTTCCCTCGACCACCTTGCCGTTCAGGTCCACGACGACCATGTCGGAGGCCTTGAGCTCGTCGTACTCGACTCCGGAGGGCTTTATGACGACAAGACCCTTATCTCTGTCTATTGCCGACACGTTGCCCCAGGTGAATGTGACAAGATCGTATTTGGGAAGCAGAAGGTTGGCCTTCAGCACCTCTTCTTTGAGTTTTTCAAGCATTGAATTCCTCCAGTGCGGTTTTCTCGATGTTCAGAATCCTCTTGTAATCCTTGATGTATTTGTCGAAGCCCTTGACCTCGGCCTCTTCGGCCATGATGGTCTGGGTCTTGCTGCCTGCGAAGACCTTGTTGTCCAAAAAGTCCTCAAGCGAGAGTTTCGAGCCGTCCAGCATGTAGGCACACAGCAGAGCCATGCCGTAGGGGCCGCCTTCTCCTGCGGTCTCCATGACCGAGACAGGGGCTCCGATTGCGGCGCTGAGGATCTTCTGACCTGCAACTGGGGTCTTGAAGTAACCGCCGTGGCCGTAGATCTTGTCGATGCTGACCTTCTCCTCCCTGAGGATGTCCATGCCGATCTTAAGCGTGGCCATGGCGCTCATCATGTGGGTTCGCATGAAGTCTGCCAGAGTGACCTTGTCGTCCGGTCTGTGGATGAAAACGGGCATGCCGCTGTCGAAGTCCGTCACGCCTTCGCCGGAGTAGTAGTTGCAGCTCATCATGCCGCCGCAGTCGGGCTTTCCCTCAAGGGAGATTGAGTAGAGGAGGGAGAAGAGCTTGTTTCTGTCGATTGCACAGCCTGCCTTCTCGGCGAATTCTCCGAAGAGGTTGATCCAGCTGTTGATGTCCGTGGTGCAGTTGTTGCAGTGGACCATGGCAACGGGAAGGCCGGACGGGGTTGTTACCATGTCGATCTCCCTGTGGACCTTGAGCTTGCGGTCGGTGACTATCATCGCAAAGTCGCTTGTTCCCGCGCTGACGTTTCCGGTGTTCAGCCTTACGGAGTTGGTTGCCACCATGCCGGTTGCCGCATCGCCCTCAGGGGCTGCGAACGGGATTCCGTCCTTGAGCTTTCCGCTGGGATCCAGAAGCTTTGCACCATCTTCTGTGAGCTTTCCTGCCGTCTGTCCTGCCACCAGGACTCTGGGGAAGACCTTTCTGATATCAAAGCATGTGAGCTTTTCAAACTTGTCCGCCATCTCGGCGTTGAAATCGCACTTTGAGCTGTCGATGGGGAACATGCCAGAGGCATCGTCGATTCCTATGACGTTCTCACCTGTCAGGAGCCTGTGCACATAGGCTGCCAGGGTCTCGACATGGGCCACGTTCCTGACGTGGGGCTCCTTGTTGAGGATGGCCTGGTAGAAGTGGGAGATGCACCAGCGCTGGGGGATGTTGAACGAAAAGAGCTTTGTAAGCTCCTCGGCAGCCTGGCCTGTGATGGTGTTTCTCCATGTCCTGAAGCCGCAGAGGGTCTTTCTGTCCTTGTCGGTGGGGATGTAGCCGTGCATCATGGCCGAGATGCCTATGGCTCCGGTGGTGGAAAGCTCCTCCCCGAATTTCTCAAGGACATCGGCCCTGAGGCGGGAGAAGCAGACCTGAAGGCCCTTTTCGACCTCGTCGTAGTGGTAGGTCCAGATTCCGTCTTCCAGGCGGTTCTCCCATTCGAAATCGCCCGATGCGATGGGTCTGAACTTGTCGTCGATCATGACGGCCTTGATCCTGGTGGATCCCAGCTCGATTCCTATGACAGTCTTCTTAAGGTCCATTGACAAAGTCTCCTGTGAGCACATGGTACTCCGTTTAATATAATAAACCCTGCACAGCACGAAAACAACATGAAAACGTAAAATTGTATTTACAAATTGTTCGTATTTTTTTGAAAAAGCAAACACATATCCGCCCCGTCCGGACCGGGTTACAAGACCCTTTACAAAACACCGCGGTGTGGTAAAATGTAAGTGACTTGTACCCACAAGTCTGTTCATATCCCTCGCGGGATGGAACATCCATATAATTCTCTTTCTTGGCTGCTGCAGCAATGCGGCAGCCTCTTTTTTGCCTTTAAGGATAATTGTATTGTATTTGGCCGTAATTTGTCTTGAAAAATTGTATGGTCGGCCTTATTATTGTAGGTACAGGTAGGGGCATAATGTCGAAATACTCGGAAATAGCTGAGGTTCTCCGGAAGGAGATTGAACAGGGCAAATATGAGAAGGCGGGAAAACTTCCCACCGAGTTCGAACTTGTGGACAGGTTCGGAGTAAGCAGGCAGACTATCCGTCAGGCCATCTCGACACTCAAGGCGATGAACATCGTCCATCAGGTCCAGGGCAGCGGAACGTACATCAACGATCCCAGGGCAAGAGGACGCGCACCTGAGAGCGTCTTCAAAAACATCTTTGTAATCTGCACGTATATAAGCGAATACATCTTCCCCAGCATCATCAGGGGTATAGACAGCACGCTCAACGGAACGGGCTACCGCTTCAACCTTGCGGCCACCGGCAACAAGGTCGACGTTGAGCGCAAGATCCTTACAGACATCATCAGGCTGCGCGAGTGCGACGGAATAATAGTGGAGGGCTCCAAGACCGGTTTCCCCAATCCCAACATCGCACTGTACAAGCAGATAACGGACATAGGAATTCCGATGGTTTTCCTGCACTGCTCGTATCAGGAGCTCCCCGAGGCCGTGGTCGTCGGCATGGACGACCGTGCCGGCGGAAAGATCGCGGTCAAGAAGCTCATCGACGCAGGCTGCCGCAAAATCATGGGATTCTTCAAGAGCGATGACCGCCAGGGTCTTCTTCGCTACGCAGGTTTCTCCGACGGGGTCATTGAGTCGGGCCTGGGGCTTGAGAACACCGAGCTCAGGTGGTACACGACAGAGGACATGGTGGACCAGAGGCTCAATCTGGACAGCGCTCTACTGAACCACATAACCGACGCGGGAATCGACGGAATCGTCTGCTACAACGACCTTGTGGCAGGCGCCATCCTTCAGGGCATGATGAATGCCGGGAAGAAGGCTCCCAGAATCATAAGCTTCGACAGATCCATCATCAGCAACAACGGCATACTTACCTTCGAGTCCCTGGGCCACCAGAAGGAGAATCTGGGCATAGTGGCAGCCGAGAAGATCCGCAACATGGTGGAGGGGAAGAAGGAGACGAGCGTCTTCCTGCCCTGGATAGACTGATAATCTAGATTCAGTGTCTTCTCAGGTCCATGACCGTAAGCTGGACCAGTTCCTGGTTCTTGTAGTAGTTTCTTCCCATCTTGAACACTGCATCGACGATCTCTCCGTCGTCGAAGTCCTCGCCGACGCGCTGGCCTGCGCTCCAGAAGACCACCGGCCACTGCATGGAGCCGTAGGAGAGGTTGAAGCGAAGATGTGCATGCGACGGGTCCTTTGAGTTCTGCATGGCCGTCAGATTGCAGATGCGCGCTCCCTCGATGAGAAAGAGCAGGGGACCGCTCTGCTCGCCGTAGGGCTCGAACGTCTCCACGACATTCATCAGCTTCTCGTTCATGTCCTCTTCCTTCAGAACGGCATCGATGTCCAGAACCTCTTCCTCCCCGGCATCGGGACAATCCATGTAGTCCAGGTCCTCTGAGATGCGGATGCAAAGCTCATCGACCTTTGCAGGGTCGAGCGAGAAGCCTCCGGCCTGTGCATGGCCTCCGAAGTCGTCGAAAAGAGTGCTGTAGCGCGAGAGGAACTCGTGGCAGTTGAAGCCAGGGTTGCTTCGCATCGATCCTATGGCCCTGCCGTCCTCTGTGGCCGTGATGACCACTGACGGGCAGCGGAAGGTCTTCAACAGCCTTGTGGCGATGATGCCGGTGATTCCGCGGGCGATCTTCGGGTCGTTTACAAGAACAAGCTTGGTTCCGAATTCCTCGTAGCTCTTTTTGGCCTTGCCCTGGATGCGTGCCCAGGTCTCCTCGCCAAGGCGCTGGCGCTCTTTGTTCAGGCGGTTGAGCTCCTGAGCGTGGTCCAGTGCATGCACCTGGTCGGATGAAAGGAGCATCTCAATGGCCACATCTGGTCTGCCCAGCCTTCCTGACGCATTGAGAAGAGGGGAGATCTGCCAGCCCACATCGGTGGTTGAAAGTTTCTTTCCCAGAAGGTTCTGCATGGCCAGAAAAGGCCTGAGGCTGTCGCGCGGGGAAGTCTCAAGGACCTTGAGGCCCGCCTTGACCAGGATCCTGTTCTCGTCCGTCATTGGCATCAGATCGCTGACCGTTCCTATGGCAACAAGGTCCATCAGGTCCTTGTAGTTCTTGTAAAGTGCGGGGCTTGAGGCCCTGACGTAGGCTCCGAAAAGTCCTATGAGGGTGTCCAGCTCGCTTCTGACCTGGGTGTAAAGGGCAAAGCGGCTCTTCTGGCTCAGGGCGAACAGGGATCTTCCCTTGACCGAGGGAAGGACCTTCTCGAACTCGTCGCGAAGGCCTGCGATGAAGATGTCGGCCTTTGGGAAGGCCTTCTTCATCTGCGCGTTCTCCTCGTCCTTGTCCAGGACGTAGATGGGGTCTCCGCCGGAGAGGAACTTAACAAGGCGGCTGTTTCTCTCCGGAAGGATGCCCGGGACCACCTCCTCGGTGATGCGGTCGGTGACGACCATGTTGAGGATCCTTGCAGCCTCGATCACTACGGTCCCGTTTCCGGGATAGGAGTGCAGAAGGATGACCGGGCTGTTGTAGAACCTGCTTTGGGCGAATCTGATGGCCCAGATGCACTTTGCAACCACGCCGACTCCGGCAAGGAACTCGAACGGATAGCCGCAGCCGGGGACCTTGGGGTCTATGACGGCGCTTGCAGGGGGAAGGACCTCACCTGCGATGTGATGGTCCGTCACAAGGACATCGAGACCGTGGCTCTGGGCATAGTCGACTTCCGAGACGCATGAGATGCCGCAGTCTACGGTGATGGCAAGAGTCACTCCGTCCTCGATGGCCTGCTTCACGCTGTCCACCGTCATGCCGTACGGATCGTCGCCCATGGGGACGGTGTAGGACACATCAAGACCCATGGACCTGAGTTCACTGACCAATAGAGCTGTGCTTGTTATGCCGTCCACATCCCTGTCTCCGAAGACGCGGACCTTCTCGCCGTCCTCCGCTGCCTGCAGGATACGGTCGCAGAACATCTCCATGTCCTCGAACAGGAAAGGATTGTGCAGAAAGGAGATATCGCTTTCCAGGTAGAACCTTGCGTCCCCCGGGTCGGATACACTTCGCCCTGCGAGTATTCTTGCAGGGACAAGGTCCAGGCCGAACCTCTCCTGCAGCGCCCTGATGTCATCGAAGGCGGCTTGTCTGATTTTCCATTTCATCTATATACAACCGAAAATAATTATGCAGATCCAGTACCTTCTAAGATAAGGCAATTCGGCTGTGCTTTCAATAGAGGCTTTTGAGTGTTTTACCTGATTTCCAGAAGGCCGGAGAACCCTGTGATCTCGAACACGTCCCGGATGTCGTCGGAGACGTTGTACAGAATCACGGCGCCCTTTCCGACGCGCTGCTTCACCATGAGGATCACACGAAGTCCTGCGGAGGAGACATAGCTGAGCTTTTTCATGTCTATCTCCACCGTCATGCCCTCGCTGAGCTCTCCCTGGACCTTGGACTCGAAGACCGAGGCCGTCGTGGTGTCCAGCCTTCCGTCAAGGGTGATGGAGTATTTGTTTCCGTTCTTCTTAGTACTTACCTCAAGCATGGCGTCCTCCGGTCAGATGTGGATTGTCAGTACGTTCATACCAAGTATATTCTGATACTCCATCTTCTTGGCAATACCGCAGACCATCCTGATTCCGATGTTCTTGCTCCGGTCTTCGTTCTTTCCCTGTCCCACAAGCTCCATACGCTCGACGGGGTTGAATGGCATGCAGTCGTCCTTGATCCTGAGAATCAGGTCATCCTTGCTGTTCACGACCCTTATGTCCACCGAGTGATTTCCCTTCTTCTTGGCAAAGCCGTGCTCGATGACGTTGCCCGCCATCTCCTCCAGGCTCAGACCGGCCAGGTATGTCCTCTTCGGATCGATGCCCCTGTCCTTGCAGAAGTCCATGACGCTCTGCGACACGGTGACCACCTCCTCCATTGTGGTAAGGGAGATGTCCATGCGGTCCTTCTCATCCACACCGAAGGATGCGGGGATGACCATAAACTCGTCCATGGTGCGCGGAAGCCTCTTGTTCTTGATGATCGCGTAGATCAGGGCGATGATCACCGAGATGGTGCTGTTTGCAACCAGGGCAACGTAGTAGCCGTTGACCGAGATGAAGGGCATCAGAAGCCATGTGACAAGAGAGACAGCGATGAAGCCGTCGCTTGCCGAGATGACATGGACCAGAACCGTCTTTCCGCTTGTCTGGGCATAGCATGTGGCGTGCATTGCGACGATGGCAATGGGGAAGGACAGCGGAACGATCCTGAAGCCCCAGACGGTCATCCGGTAGACCGTCTCCGTGGGTACGTGGTAGTAGAGGTTGGTGATCGGCTCTGCAAGAATGATGATGGCCGCACTGATTATGCTCATCAGAGGCACGCACCACTTGAACATGTTGCGCATAACATCGGTCAGCGACCTTCTGTCCTGCTCTCCGATGCTGACGGACATCAGCATCCTGGAGACGGTGAGCATTCCTCCGGGGATGGTCCAGAACATTCCCAGAAACGAGTTGACCGTCGATGAGGCCGACATTCCGGCGGAGAAGGCGAATGCCATGATCAGGGCGTTGCAGATAAGGCCCCTGACCATCTGATAGGCATCTCCCAGGGCTCCGGGAAGACCGATCTTGATCACTTCTCCGATGCTGGCTCCCCTGAGGTTCCTGAACTTTATCTTCAGAAGAGACTTCTTTCCGAAGAAATGGGCGATCTCCACGATCATGAAGACCCAAAGTCCAACGGACGAGGCCAGAGCCAGTCCGAATGCCTGCATCCTGAGCTTTGCCACGAAGACATAGTTGGTTATCAGGTTCACGACTATGAAGACCACGCTGGCGATCGTTGTCCTTCCCATCCTGTTCTCAAGTGAGAGGAAGGCAGCCAGCTGCTGGCCGATGATGTAGGGCAGAATTCCTATGGCCCTTCCCAGTGCATACTGGTTCAGGTACTCAAGGACCAGCGGGTCCTTGGTGAAGACTCCAAGCCAGCCGAACATGACGGCAACGACATGCAGAAGTGCGTAGAACATGGAGAAGAGGGTGGCCAGAAAGATGTCCAGAGAGAACACGCTCTGGGTCTTCTCCATCTGGTTTGCTCCCATGAACTTTCCGCAGATGATCTGGGATCCGCAGACCAGAAGCGAGCAGATTGCGTTCGCCAGAAGGTTGATCGGGTTGTACAGTCCTATGGCGCTCATTGCATCGGCTCCGACGGAGTTGGATGCAAAAAGTCCGCTGACCGTTGCGTTCACCGCACCTATTGCCGCAAGCAGGATCTGGATCGGCAGCAGGCGGAAGAACGTTCGTGTTATGAGGGTACCGGCGCTTTCCTTCTTCATCTGCCCCTCCTTCCGACCAGAACCATGACGGACCTTGCCTCAAGGCAGACGGACTCTCCATTGACCGCGCTCTTTGACTGCGCCTTCTTTGAGGAATCCGCGTAGTTGTACCACTTGAAGCCCTGGGGGAGCCTTGGAAGGTCGAAGTACTTGGAAGCCCAGTAGGAGTTGACGGCACAGTAGATGAAGCTGTCCTCCGGAACGCCGAACTCCTCCTTTGTCTCGGAGTACATGAATGCAAAGCACAGAAGGGGAACGTCCTTATTGATCTGCCAGGGCTTTGTTCCGTGGAAGGAAAGCTCCTCGTAGCCGCTTGTGGTCATGCCGGTCCTTCTGCTTCTTCTGATGACGGGGTGATCGTTTCTGAGACTGACCATGGCCTTGAAGAACTCGAACACGTCCTTGTGCTTCTTGAGGTTCTCCCAGTCCAGCCATGACAGGGGTCCGTCCTGGCAGTAGGCGTTGTTGTTTCCGTCCTGCGAGTTTCTGAACTCGTCGCCGGAGAGCATCATGGGCGTTCCGCGGCTGAGCATCAGGATGGTGAAGGCGTTCTTGACCAGTCTGTTTCTGAGGGACTCTACGGCCTTGTTGCCTGTCTTTCCCTCGACTCCGCAGTTCCAGCTGATGTTGTTGTCTATGCCGTCTCGGTTGTCCTCGCCGTTGGCCTCGTTGTGCTTGTTGTCGTAGGAGACAAGGTCGTTGAGCGTGAAGCCGTCATGGCAGGTGACGAAGTTGACGGTGGAGTGGGGGTAGTGGTCGTGGTAGATGTCGGGCGAGCCCTGGATCCTGCGGATCAGCTCGGGCCCGGCTGTGGCATCGCTCTTGATGAAGGCCCTGGTGCAGTCGCGGAACTTTCCGTTCCACTCGGCCCATCTGCGCGGTGCGGGGAAGGATCCAAGCTGGTACAGTCCTGCGGCGTCCCAGGCCTCGGCGATGAGCTTTGTCTTGGAGAGGATCGGGTCGTGGGCCAGCGTCTCCAGAAGCGGAGGGCTCTGCATGGGCTTTCCGTCGGTGTCCCTGGAGAGGATCGGGGCCTCATCGAATCTGAAGCCGTCGACGTGGTAGTTGGAGACCCAGTAGCGCAGGCAGTCCAGGATGTGCTCGCGCACGATGGCGTTGTTGCAGTTCACCGTGTTGCCGCAGCCGCTGTAGTTGGAATATCCTCCGTCCTTGTCCAGAAGGTAGTAGGTCCTGTTGTCGATTCCCTTGTAGTTCAGAACCGGGCCGTCGGCGTCCATCTCGGCTGTGTGGTTGAAGACCACATCCAGGATGACCTCGATGCCGTTTCTGTGAAGCTCCTTGATCATGTTCTTCAGCTCGTCGGCGGCCATGTGGAGCTTTCCCGTTGCCGCATAGCCCGACTTGGGTGCGAAGTAGCCCACGGTGCTGTAGCCCCAGTAGTTCAGAAGCCTCTTTCCTTCGTAATACCTTTCGCGCTCGGTTTCGTCGAACTCGAAGATGGGCAGAAGCTCAACGGCGTTGACGCCCAGCTCCTTGAGGTAGGGGATCTTGTCCACGACGCCGCGGTATGTTCCGGCGTGTCTGATCTCGCTGGACGGGTCGTTGGTGAAGCCTCTGACGTGAAGCTCGTAGATGACCAGATCGTCGATGGGGATCTCAAGCGGTCTGTCGCCCTCCCAGGGGTAGTCCTCGTAGATGACGCGGGCTCTCATCTGCTTTCCCGCGTCCTGGCCCCAGACGTCACGTCCGGTGATGAGCTTTGCATAGGGGTCGATCAGGGGGATGTCCGGGTTGAAGCGAAGGCCTTCCTCCGGCTTGTTCTCGCCGAAGAAGCGGTAGGTGTACTCAAGGTCCTCGGGATTCAGGTCGGAGACGATGATGGAGTAGTTGCTTCCCGTCCTGAAATCGTCCGGAATCATGATCCGTGCGAACGGGTCCTTCTCATCCGAGTGGTAAAGCTCCAGCATGCAGCCGGTGGCATCCACCGAGTTGATGGAGAAGTTGATGTCCCCGTCGTCCAGAATGGTGGCTCCGAAAGGAATCGATCGTCCTCTGCAGCATTTGACTCCGTCTATTTCTATGAAATTCAGTTCGTCGGCTCTTCTCATGTCAGTCCCGCCTTGAATCGCTTTGAATTGTACCCGCGTATTTTATATAATGAGGGACATGGATAACAAGAGTTCTGGAAAACTTGGCAGGAGATTCTGGATCTCCATGCTGGTGTTCGGCCTGATGGGTCAGGTGGCCTGGGT
>Ga0310696_10005872_pt1 | contig 14700 bp, 14 predicted proteins | sample AusTroGonzalo_MG_4_FD_203885 | JGI IMG/M metagenome (GOLD analysis project Ga0310696, IMG submission 203885) | Bovine rumen microbial communities from tropical cattle in Woodstock, Queensland, Australia - Gonzalo_02 (v2) (version 2) | ecosystem: Host-associated > Mammals > Digestive system >...
GATTGCATTGGGGCGCATGGGATTTTCCAGCAAGGAAATTGACGCGGCAATCCAGCCGATGATGAATCTGGCGAAGGCGACGGGAACTGATTTGGCCCAGGCGGCGGAAATCGCAGCAAACAATTTGCGCGTTTTCCGTATGGATGCCAGCCAGACCGGCATAATGGCGGATTTGCTTTCGGCGACAGCCAACAACAGCGCACAGACGTTGGGAGATTTGGGCGAGGCGTTGAAAATGGCAGGTCCACAGGCGGCAGCGGCAGGAGAGGACATAAAGGACGTTTGCGCCGCATTGGGGATTATGGCCAACATGGGCATCAAGGGCAGTATGGCCGGAACGGCGCTGCGGAAGGCATACAGCCAGTTTGCGGACCCGAAAGTTCAAGATTTCCTGAAGCAGTATAACATCACCACCGTTGACGCGAACGGCAATCTGCGCAAGATGGAGACGATAATTTATGACATTGCGGGCGCGATGTCTAAAATGGGAAGCGCGGAAAAACTGGCATTCGCACAAGACGTTTTTGATATGCGCGGCGCAATGGCTGGATTGTCATTGACGGCGGACACGTCGGCAATTGACGCATTCAAACAGAAGTTGAACGAAGCGAACGGAACGGCGCAGCAGACGGCGGACCAGATGGAACAGGGCATTGGCGGCGCGTTGCGGCGTTTGGCATCAGCGTTTGAAGGCGTCAGCATTGCCATTGGCGATATGCTTTCAAGAAGCGTTTTGCCATTGGCCGAAAGTTTTGCAAGGGCATTGTCGGCAACTGCGGAATGGGCAAGGAACAACGGCGGATTGATTACGACAATTGCGGGCGTAACATCGGGCGCGGCAGTTCTTGGAACAACGATAAAGGTCGTGGCGATGGCCGGAAAGGGCCTGGTCGCGGCTTTTTCGCCATTGACGGCACTTCTCAAAACACTTGATTCATTGGTGACGGGAACCAGAAGCGCGGCGGCAGCGGCGCAGCAGCAAGCGGCCATTGCGGCGGCGACAGAACAGCAGAAGACTTTGGCGGCGCAGACCAGCGCGGCAAAACGCGCGGAAGCGGACGCGGCAAGACACGCGGCGGAAATGCAACACGCGGCACAGGAAGCGGCGGCGGTTGCAGCTTCTGAACGGGCGAAAATGGCGGCGATAACCGCCAATCAGGGCGCGGCGCAAAAGCAGATGGCCGAATCAACGCAGAAGGTCGCGGCCATTCAGGCGGAAGCGGCGGCGGCAGTCGCGGCTGAAAAAGCGAAATTGGCTGCGGCGCGGGAGACGGGAACAGTCAAGGCGCAGGAACTGGCGCAGATTAACACCAGAATTGCGGCGATTCAGTCAGACGCAGCGGCGCAGGTCGCGGCGGAGCAGGTGAAACAGGCGGGAATCAGGCAGACAACAATTGATTTGCAAGCACAGGCATTGGCGCAGAAGGAAGTATTAGCCACCGCAGAAGCAAGCGCGGCAGGGGCAAGCATCAGCGCGGCCCAGGCGGCCAAAAGCTATCAGGCCCAGGCAGCGGCGGCAAAGACGGCGGCGGCGGCGCAAATCGCCTTCAACAAGAGCAGCGCGGCATCCGCGTTGATAATGGCGAAAAAGCAGAAGATTGTCGGCACTTTGATTGCATCAAAGATGAAATATGCAGTAACCAGCAAAACCGTCGGAAGCGTCATAATGGCGACGAACATAAAGACGCTTGCAACGGAAATGGCGGTTGCAAAGGGAATACACGGTGTTACAATCGGCCTATATGCAAAGGCGGTTGCAGCGAAGGTCGCGGCGGGCGCTATGACGGCGCTGAATGCTGCAATGGCTGCAATTGCCGCAAATCCCGTGACGGCGGCCCTGGTTGCGATGGCGGCAACGGTTATGGTGTTCAACACGGCCATAAACAGAGCCAACGCAAGCGCCAAGAAATTTGCGCAGGAAGCGGAGAAGATAAGCAATATAAGCCTTGAAAACCTGGAAAAGGGAGACCAGGGAAGGCAACAGGCAGAAGTCAATTTCAAGCGGCTGAAGCAGCTTGAGGAACTTTCGCAGCGCGGAAGATTGACAGCGGAAGAAATAGCCGAGACGGAAAGGCTGCTTGAGGCATTGAAGCCATACGGCGCGACCCATTACGCCCAATTGGACAAGAACACAGGACAATTGAAATTGGCGGCGGACGCACAAAGGCAGCTTAACCAGGCAATGCGCGAGGCGGCAAAACTTGAGATGGAAGCGCAGCTGAAGGCACTTGAGGCCGAGAAACAGGCGCTTTACAGGGAACGTGACCAGCTGGACAAATCCTACAATTACAGCCTATGGGCGATTATAACCGGCAAGGATGATGAAGCGGTCGCCAGAATGGAGGAAAATTGCAGCCGGATGGATGCCATTGTAAAGCAGCGTCAGGCGATTATGCAGCGGATGAAGGCCCTGGAAGGCGGCGACGCAAAGGCCGTGACAGGCGAGAAGGACGAAGGCGGCAACACACAAAGCCGAATTGAGGCCGAGAACCAGCGCAGGGCGGCAAGCATGGAAGAACTAGCCAACGCAGAAAAGGCAATGGCCAGAATCGAAGAGGAAAACGCCAAACGCAAATTGACGAATCTCCAGAAGGAGGTAAAGGCAATTGAGGCGGTCCGCCAGGAATACATGAAAAGCGCCCAAATGAAGATGGATGAGGAAAAGGCGCTTTTGGCGATGGCCAAGAAGCGGATGGCCGACAACAGGGAGCAGAGGACGCCGGAGCAGAAGGCGGCATTTGACGCGGCGAACAAGGAACTTGAGGCGCACGCGGAAAACATCCGGACGCTTGAGGCGAGAATCAGCGCGGCAAACGCCAGCTTTGACGAACAGGTAACGACCGCCAGGGAAAAGGACTTGAGACCATTCAAGGACTTCTTGTCAGACCTTGACAGCGAACAGAAGAAAAAGGACGAGCGAACGGCGGCGGACAGCCGTTTCAAAGCATTGCTGGACCAGAGCAGAAACGGGAACGGCAAGGGGCTTGATTCGTTCATGGCCGACTTTTCAACCATGATTCAGCGGGCAACGGCGCAATATGAAAAAATGTTACGAGATTTCCAGTCGGGGAATTCGGAAGGTGGCAAGGATTTAAGCGAGGAGGAACGGAAAACGCTTATTGCATGGCAAGAGGCGGTAAAGAGCCAGCGGCAACAGTATGAAGGCTATCAGGAGCAAATCAGAAACGCGGCGGAGAAGGCGACCACGGACGGACCGGCGGGAAACAAGGCCAATTCTTCAAAGATGATGGCGGCATTTGACGCGGCTGCATTGACGGCGCTTTTCGACCGCAGCGGAAAGGCGCAGTTGTCGCAGGAAGAGCGCGTCGCAAGGGCGACCGAAGAATCCGCAAGATACAGCAAGCAGATTGCCAGGAACACCGCCGGCGGATTTGGCAACAATGTTCAAATTGGATAATATAAGAAAGGAGCATGAAAGATGAAGAAAGAGTTTTCAGCAATGGGTTTCTTTGAAACGAAAGGAATCTGTAACGCAATAAACCACATTGAGGCGGCAGAGGCGAAAAGCGACATCAGCAACGTTTCAGGCGTCGCGTATTCCGGCGGCGCGATTAATCAGGCATGGTGCCAATATCCGATTGTCATTGATTTGGCGGGCATGGAAATTGCAAAGCAGATACCATTGCTTTACAATCACCAGAACGAGCCGGACAAGCGCCTGGGCGAAGTGACGGCCACCATTGACGGCGGAAACAAGCTGCTGATTTTCGGCGGCGTAGATACAGGCACCGAAAAAGGAAGGTACATAGTAGAGGCTGGAAAACGCTTCAAATGGCAACTTTCAATAGGAGCAAGCATCGAGGCTGTAGTCAAGGTTGAGACGGATGAACAAGTCATCATCAACGGCCAGGCTTTCACGGGGGAATTTATGAAGGTGACAAAATCCCTTTTGCGTGAAGTCAGCGTGGTTGCAGTCGGAGCCGACAAGAACACCAGCCTGGACATTGCGGCGGCGTTTTCATCGGCTGGATTTGAAAGGCTGAAGACAATCACGGCAATCTGCGAAGGCCATCAGGACATTTTGGAGTCAGCAATCAGAGATAACTGGAGTATAGAGGCCGCACAGGCGGCAATCGAACACATTAAAGGAGAAATGACAATGCCGAACATCATCAGCAAACAGCCACTTGAAATCAACCGCAGAAACCTTGAGGCGGCATTATGCCTTCAATGCTATCTGCCCGAACACATTTTACTAAAGAGCTACAAGGAACGCGAGCTTGAGGCGGCTTCCCAGATTCGCGGAATCACCTTGAAAAAGGTAATGGAAATATGCTGCGGATTCGAGAACAGGCCGATTGACATTGATTTCAACGATTCGACCATCCGCGCCGCGTTTTCCACCGTTGCGCTTCCTGGCATCCTGTCCAATGTCGCCAACAAAAAAGCCCTTCAGGCGTTTGAAAGCGTCAAGCCGATTGCGCCGCGACTTTGCAGGGAAGGCGAACTTAACAACTTCAAGCCATCCGAAAGATACCGCCTGACCGATGTAGGAGACTTGCAGAAGATTGAAAGAGGCGGCGAGATTCAACACGGCACTTTTACGGAGGACAGGGCGACTAACCGCCTGGACACTTATGGAAAAATGTTCACGCTCACCCGCCAGGACATCTACAATGACGACCTCGGCGCTTTCCTTCAGATTCCGACAGCGCTGGGCCAGCGGGCGGCAAGAAAGATTGACCAGGTGTTTTTCGGAAGACTTCTTGAGAATCCGACATTCACGGACGGCAAGGCGCTTTTCTGCGCAGACCATAAGAACTATATGACCGGCACGGCGTCGGCGCTTACAAAGGAATCTTTGGAGAAGGCCCGCGCATTGTTCCTGGCGGCTTGCGATTCCGACGGCCAGCCCATCAATGTTGCGCCGAAGTTCCTTTTGGTTCCAAGCGAACTTGATTCATTCGCGCAGACGCTGGTTTTCAGTTCCGGCATGACCGGCGGCACCACGACGGCACCCGAATTAAACATAATCAGCCGCTATAGACTGGAGCCGATTTCCAGCCCGTATCTTCAGAGCGAGACTTTCAACAACGCCAGTTATGTCGGCTGGTATCTGTTCGGAGACCCGAATCAGATTGACACGTTTGAAATCGCCTATCTGAACGGCCAGAAGACGCCGGTTGTCGAGACGGGAGCGCCGGACTTCAACACCCTCGGCCTGTCATTCCGCGTTGTCTATGACTTTGGCATCAGGGAACAGGCTTATCAGGGAATGGTTTTCAGCAAGGGCATGGAGTAAACATGTTTTTGCCATTCAGGCGAAGTGGTTAGGTTGTTGTTGGAAAAATATCTTCTTCTCAATTCGCTTGAATGGCATCCATCTTGCCATCCAGACGCGGCGGCTTTTTTCTTTGTTTTTGTTCGACAGCTACGTCTGGTGGCATTCCTTTTGCCATTCAGGCGCAGCGGTTGGTTTGGGAAAACTGGCCGCAATTGTATTCCTTCACCGCTGCGTCTGGTGGCATCCTTCTTGCCATTCAGGCGTGACGGCTTCTTTGCCATTTAGCGTCACCTCCTTTCACGTTGCGTTTGAATGGCACCTTTTAGGCGCTTCAGGCTTTCCCTTTTTCTGGTGGATTTCAGGAAAACAGCCTGGAGCGCCTTTTTTTATTATTGTTAAATAATAGCCATTGACAGTTTGAAAAATCTCATTGACTAATTATAGTAACATTTGATTATAATGTTACTCATGGTCCGACATAATGGGAGTTGAAGTCAATGGGAAAAGAAATCAAGCTCAACACAAAGAAGTTTTGCCTGTATGCCCGCGTTTCCCCTAAAGGTTCAGATTGGGGAGCAGAGGAAACGTCTATTGCAGTTCAGTTGTCAGACATGCGAAAGCGCGTTCTGTCAATATGCCCAAATGCCGAGTTCATAGAGCTGGCGGACGAGTTCAAGTCAGGAAAGAATCTTAACCGCCCAGGCATACAGCAGATTTTGGATGATTTGGATAAACCGCAATGCCCGTGGCGATGCCTGGTTGTTTGGAATCTTGACAGGCTTTCAAGGTCATTGAATGATGCAATCCCGATTTTCACGAAGCTGCGCGACCGTAACTGCGAATTCATTTCCATCAATCAGGAATACTTGTCATATACAGGCGCAATGGCGCGGTATATGCTGCATCAGACCATTGCAATAGCGGAGCTTGAAAGGGGAATGACGGCGGAGAGAGTATCAGCGAAACTCCGCTATATGGCGCAGGAAAAAAAATATCCGTCGGGCCGTGTTCCAATTGGATACAGGAAGACGGACAAATACACCGTTGTCATTGACGAAGAGAAGGCGCCGATGATACGGGATATTTTCAGTTTGTTCAACGAAGGGAAACTCGGCTTTGAGGAAGTGAACAAGCGTTATCCAGGAGTTTTCCAGAACCGCCAGCATTTTTACAGGATACTCCGAAACAAATTGTATATTGGCGTTTTGGTTTGGAACGGCGTGGAGTATCCAGGCATTTGTCCGCCAATCATAGATGAAAAGACATTTGACAATGTTCAAATGCTTTTGCAGGAATCGCGGCGGAACTACACCAGGACAAACGGCAAGCAGTATGATTATTTGTTGTCAGGGCTTGTCTATTGCCATTGCGGGCGGCACATGACGCCCTATTCCGTCAAGAAGGGCGAAAGGCGCTATTTCTACTACAAATGCACCGGCGCCGAATGCAAGAACGCCATAAATGCTGAATCATTGGACGAAGAAGTTTTGGAATATGTGGCCCAGATATTCCAGGACGAGGAAGAAATCAAAGCGTCATTGGAAACATACCTGAAGGAACTGTCAGAGGAGACGAGCAGGAGCCAGGCGCAGAAAACAAATCTAGAATCGCAGCTTGCTGATGCAAGGAAGCGGGAGCAGAACATAGCGAATATGTTTCTAAACGGGATTGTCACCCAGGAAAACAAGGACTATTGGAACGCGGAGCTGGCAAACGCCAGGGAAAGCAGACAGGCAATAGAAAGGCAGATAGAGGAATTGACGCCTGAAGTTCCGTCAATCGACTATGAACAGGTAATGCCGCATTTAGTGGATGCGGCCAAGAGATACGCCAGGAAGATATTGGACGAGAAGGACGCAACCGAAGCGCGGCGAAACCTAATCTATTCCACTGTTGAGAGCGTTACTTGTCTCAACAGGGAACAGAACGCCATAACTTTTGAATTGCGTTTAGTTATGACGGGTAGTAAAGTTTGGCGGGCTGTTGGTAACCCTGTCATAACTAAAGTTTTTATCATTGATGCGGGCAGAAGGGGGAAACATAAGGCAGGAGAGGCGGTCACTGGACGCAAAAGGGAACAGAATGTATATTAGTAATCAAGCTAACAAGAACTTTCAATAGATAAAATAACATGAAAAAGCCAAAAGACAACACGCGCGAACAGCAAAAGGCGGAAATCGCACAACAAAGGCAGGCCCGATTGAAGGAGCTGGCAGAGCAACAAGCAGACCTTGAGGCAAATATGTTCATGCCGCGAAAAATGCTGCCGTGGTATAAGAAAGGATGGAGAGCAAAAATAGCAAGTGAAACTGGAATTGAAATAGAAGACAAAGGTTTATTTGAAGCTGAAAGAGCGAAAACGAAAGAAGAGTATATGTTTTTTCTACGCTGTAAAATCAACCTTCTAATAAAACAGTTGAATATGATAGGTCCAGGAAGGAAGACGAAATCAAACGAAGAGAGAAAGCAAGCGGCAGACATGGCGCATGATGAATATTTGAAAGGCGACAGGAAAAAGTATAGCCACACAGGCGGAAAAAATGCAATTGCCAGTAATGTTGCCAAAAGTATCCACTCGACACCCAGAACTGTTTTAAGGGATTGGGAAAAGATTTATCCGGAGGATTTCTCAAAGTAGTTTTCAGATTCTAATCGTTTTCCAGCACATCCCCAGTTTGCATGTTATCAATGGCAAACTGGGGATTTTTTATGCCTTGAAAGCCCGAAGTTTGACAACAATATTTATTGTCAAAGGTTATTGAATTACAACGCTTTACATTAGTAATTGAGAGTATAGAGTAGTCGCATTGACAACAAAGAAGCCACTTTTAAGAAAGGCCTAAAAATGAAGCAATGCGAGATGAAAATCAAAACAACTGAAGGAAGACCGCCTGACGCAGCGAAGGCCCAGGCGAAGAAGCAACGCCGTCTTGACTTTGGCAAGTTCCTTTATCAAACAATAATTCAGGAGAGCAAGAACAATGGAAGCGACAAGCATTAATTGGAATGAAGTTCTGGGAATGGCAGTTTCCCTTTTGAAGCCGCGTTATCCAAATCTGGACATTGAAACATTGCAGACGGCTTTGAACAACATCAACAGGCAGAGCATTGAAAAGCCGTTGACGCGAAAGGAAGCAATGGAATTGCTGAACTGCACTGAACAGACATTGCACAGATATATCAATGAAGGCAAATTGCGCCGGATTGTCATTTCATCCAGATGCGTCCGCATTGACCCGCAATCAATCAGGGATTTGCTTTGCACAAAGTAAGAAAAGCGAAGGAAAAGCATAATGGAAAAGCCCTGGGAAAGATGTTTAAGAATCAAAGCCAGTAAAAACCAAACGGGCACAGTCATTGTTCAGGAAGGAACTATTTACGGGCAGAAGCAGACTAGAAGTGAAAATAGCCAGACTGATGAAAAGCCATCAAGGAAGCCCTGGCGAAGCGTCACAGATTCAGACATTGAAGAAGCCATATCAGGAACATTGCTGGGAACAATGGCGGAATTGTATTCTTGCGTTACACGGCCACGGCTGCCATTGCAGGCAGCATTATTGAAAGCCATTGTAACAGCTGGATGCGCATTGACAGCAAGGGGAGATAACACGCAGCAAGGAATATTGCCGACGAATGGGATTTTGAATGCACGGTTGAGAATCAACACGGCGGGCGGACAAGCCTGCAATGTTTACGCGCTTTTGGCCGCCCATTCGGCAACAGGCAAGGACATTGGCAATCTTCTTGACATCATAATGGGCGCACATGATTTGCTTTTGGGAACATCAGGAAGCGCCGAGGGAATTGCAAAGGCGCTCATAAACAAGCCAAACGGTTTATTAAGCATATCTGAATTCATGGATTGGCTCGATGAAAACAAATGGCAAAATGCGGCAACCAGCTTCTTAACGGAGGCTTTTTCAAAGGGCTTTTTCATTCACCAATTCAGCGCAAGCAGGAAGGGCGGCGGCACGATAGAGGTCAATTATTGCTATCCAAGCATTATAGCGAATATACAGCCAGAGTTCTTTTCAAGTGGGAAAATCAAGGCGAAGGAGCTTTATTCCGGATTTCTGGGCCGTTTCCTTTTGGCGAAGATGCCAAATGACTTTGAAGGACGGCCAGCCAATTTTGACTGCACGAAGATAATTCCAGAATTGCAAACGATATTCAACACGTTTAAGACGGCGCAAGGCGTGGTTGAGATTCCGGAAGGATACAGCGACAGGATATTAGACGTGTTTGAAGAATACAACGCGCCGGAACGTCTCCGGCCATGTTACAGAAGACTTGCAAATGAATATATGGCCAGATTTGCGACAATGTTGGCCATAAGTGAAAGCAACCTTGAATCACCGAAAGTCAATAGCGAACATATAGAAAAGGCTGAAAAGATGGTTCAATGGTTTTTCTCACAGGCTGAAGATTTACTGATGCCGGTTGAAGACATGGACCCCAGGCAACGTGAATATGTTGAACATGAAATGAGGATTCTTACAATCATCGTTCAACATCCAGACGCGAGCATTTCAACGATTAGCAATTATGTCGGAAAGAAATTTCACGGCAAGGAACAAGACAGATACAAGATATTGCGGGATTTCGTAGAATGGGGCTGGATTCAATCCGACAAGGGCGAAGTAAGCAGAGGGGCGAAATTCAATGTCATTCAAGGGAACATTCCCGAAGAGTGGTGGAACAATCTGAAGCTGTGATGATAATTCAGACAATTCTTAAGACAAATGTTAAGACTTTTTGCTAATAAAAACCAAATGTCAGAAATAAGGAGCCTTGAAATTATGACTTCCATTAAAAATCTTAACAAAAATCTTAACGAGAATCATCATAATAATATCTTTAATATCAACTACTTGAATATGTTTTTAAGACTTTTAAGACAAGTTTACAATACAAAATTGTTCTTGTCATAGGATAGATGTAGAATCTCAAAATCTTAATTCCCAAAACAGGAGAAATGAAAAATGAACGAGCAAACAATCACAATTCTGAAAATCTGCAAGACATGCAAATGGTGTTTTAGGTACGAAGACGGTCATTATTATTGTTGCTACAATCCGCCAGTTCCATCATTGCAGAGTAATTATCCCCCGTATAATTATCCAATAGTTTTTGAAAATCTCACTTGCCATAATTGGGAAAACAACAACACGGTCAGAACAGTTGTTAAGGAATAATAGACGATGAACAACAAAAATCTTTGCTCATACGATTTTCCGATGCAGATTGAAGAAGATGCCTCGAAAATGATTGAAGTGTTCAATTATTATGCAATTCGGACGGCAAAAGCGCTTTCAATCGCCATTGTCCACCAGCTACAGAAGAACAATGTTCCTCCCCCGCCGGTGTCCGCCTTTTCTCTATTGGCAGAAGATATTGAACACGGTGAAGCGGGAAAGCATTATTCCCTTGAAAAAAGCGAGAACGGCGTCCTTGTAAGAACACATACAGAACAAGCGTATTTGCTGATTCAGACAATGGACATGATGCAGACGCAACAAGTGGAAGGCAAAGAATATAAAACATGGGAAAGATTCTTGGAAATGCTCATAACACTAGAGACATATAAGAGTTTTGAACCAGACAACAATTAAGCGTTTTCGATGAATTTGCTTGAAGAAAACTATGAATACGCGAAGGCGACGGCAACCGCAGAAGCCGTCAGAATCGCCAAGATGATTGACCGAAAGCAAGACATTCCGGACATTGTCCAGGATTTGCTTTTGCATTGCGTCAGGAACATTGGCAAGTTCAACGCCACGCGCAGCCAGCCACGGACTTTCATTGCATTGCTTATCAGGACCGCAGGAAAGATGTATCTGCGACGGCATTTCAGGAAGATGTCAAGGAACGGCGGCGAGATTCTTTTGGAGGAATTACCACAGGAAGGAGAAATCGAGGATGAACACGAAACGACAAGACAACGCCAGTCAATGCTGGATGATTATATAGAGGCGATGCCGGAAGGCGAGGCGAAGGAGATTTGCAGAAAGTATTTCATTGAAGGCGAATTGCTTTACAACCTGGCAATGTTCAAGGTTGATGAAATGCGAAGGCTGAAGGCATTAGTTTTTGAAGCAATGTTTGATTATGCTTTGGAAATCGGATTAGTCAGAGAAGACCAGCGGCCAGAATCCAGGAGAGCAACGCTGGCCAAGACAGGAGAGCAAATCCAACAGAACAGCGGCGAAGACGAGACGCCGCCACGACAGCGCCCGCCTCCTTGAAACGGGGGGCCTCGTGGCATACTAACGATTGAAACTGTATTTGAAAAGTGATTAGAAAGACCACGAGGCCCCAAAAGGTACTACCGAAAACCGACTTTCCCAGACACCACGGGGGAAGTATCTTTCCTTTAACACAGACTTTCTTTCTGAAGGCGCGCGGCATGAAAACAACGCCAAACGCCGCATTGAGAACAAACCAGAGGAGCAAGACAGATGAAACAGGACACAGACAGCAGCCAGAAGGCGGACGAAGGCCAAGACCAAATCATGCAATCGCACAACGCCACCATTGACGCACAGCTGGACGAACTGGAAAAGAAAAAGGAGAAGGCGGACCAGGTTACAGCCGCATTCTACGAAGCCGAAAAGGCCAACATAGAGCATCAGCGCAGACTGGCGGAGGAGATGCAGGAGAAGCGCCGAAAAATGGCGGAAGCGCCGATTTGCCAGAATTGCAAATGGTGGCACAATCCAGAGCATAGCAACGGCGGGGAACACGCCTGCCGCTTCAATTACGCCGGAAATTGGATTTTCACCCTTTTCAACAACAGATGCAGTCAATTCACGCCGATGGACGGCAAGGAGCCTGCAAGGTGCCGGACTTGCAAACATTGGCACGACGTGCGATTTGACGGCAACGAGAACAGCGCATGCCGCCATTGCACGGCATACCCCAGAACGGATTTCAGGGCGTCCCAAGTTGACGCCGATGATTACTGCGGGCTTCACGAGCCGGAACGGACGGAGTGACAGACAAGCGATAACAAGAACCGGCCAGGGGCACCTGGCCACAAACACACGAAAGGAGCAAATGACAATGGAAGAGCAGCAGAAAAACATCAAACTACCGGACAAGGAAGACAAGGAAGAAGTGGTTAAACTCGCGGAGGAACTAAAAAAGCAGAATCAGGCGATAAATGAAGAGGCCGTTGAAAAGGAGAAACAGGCAATAGCGGAAGGACGCGCCCCAGCAACGCTTGTTTATGACCCGAAGAGCGACCCGAACCACGCCATACCAAAGGCACGCGACTTTTTTACCAGGACACCTTTATCAGTTTTGAAAACGCTGGTAGAGGAAATGCAGAAGGCGGAGATTTTCAGTCAAGAGGAAATGAAGCTGTTTGAAGGTTTTAGCGCCACGAAGGATTATGAATACATCACGCAGCAAGAAGAGAAGAAAAGCAAGAAAAATAGGAGTTTTACCTTCTACAGACAGCTTGAATGGCTGGAGCGCTTTATCAGAATGAAGCTAAATCATGCATTTAATATTTACGGAATGGCCCTACAGGCGAAGCGCGGCGAAGACGCCTGGCGCAGTTTGAGACGTGAAATGGGAAAATAGAGATTGAAACTGAAATGCCCAGAATGCCAAAGCACTTGAAAGACAAACGAGCGGTCGCGATGCACGAGGCCAGGCATTTTCTTTTGTTTTGGCATTTTGGAATTTCCGTTGCGGAGGTTGCAATCTGGAAAGATGGCGAATACTATTCAGGGATTGTGAAGGAGCAGACGCAAAGGCTGGAGACAGACAAGACGGCGATTGCAGCAAGAGCGGCCAGAAAGATAATGATATTCGCAGCCGGTCCGCTGTTCGACAACGCCACCGGCCTTGACATGAGATTGAGCAAGAAGAAAATCAACGACATAATTCTGGAGGTCTTTTTCAGCGGAGGCAAAGGAGCCAACACGGACATTGCAAATATCTTTTGGCTGCTGAATGTATGGACGGAAAAAAGAAGATGGAAAGTGATTGAAGAACTGATGATTAAAACGGCACGAATTCTGCGGAGCCACCGGCGGCAGTTGAAGATGATAGCGAAGAGAATTTTTCAGAGACAGAGACTGAACGGCAGAGAGACGGAGAGGCTATTCAAGGCGCTCGGACCCGCCGAAGCGTCAATCATCCCAGAAGACTTAATTTTCTGAAAAAACTCAATCGAAAACTGAAAAAACTAAAATATCTAAATTATTGATAATCAACTTGTAAGAATGATTTTTGATGCTATATTAATGATGTTTTCCAACTATGGAGAACGCACTTCAACCACCAATGAAAGGAACAATGGCAATGAAAGAGGCAATGAACAGAACCAGGCAGGCGCGAAAGCAGGACACGCAAGATTTGACCTACGCAATAACGAAGGCGCGGCAAGAGGAAATCAGGCAGTTTGTGGACACGGTCCACGCCAGGACCGGACAGCCGAAGGGCCACATTGTTTCCGAATTGCTGATTGAGGGAATCCGAAGGGCAAAAAACTTCTATCAGATATAATCGGCGAGACAAAAAAACGGACATTGAGAAAAGCGCTTCAGGCCACGGCCAGGGGCGCTTTTTTGATTTTGGTATATATATCTATTGAAAGACAATCAATGAAAGCAGGAAATCCACCATGTCGAACAGTTCAGCAATTATGGCGGGAGCGGCATTTATAAAGCTCACCGCACAGGATAAGGAATTAAACGGCGCCTTGAATGGCGCACAGGCAAAACTAAAGGCTTTTGCCAATACCGTTGAATCTATTGGAACGAAGATTGCTGTTTTTGGCACTTTGGCCAGTACGCCATTTGTCGCGGCGACAAGGGCATTTGCCGCATTTGATGACCAGATGCGGATGGTCGGCGCAGTCACGGGAGCAACGGGCGCAGATTTTGACACGCTCACCCAGAAGGCAAGGAAATTGGGGAAGGAGACCAGTTTCACGGCGGCACAGGTCGCGGAGGGAATGACGGCCCTCGGAAGAATGGGATTGAACAGCAAAGAGATTGAAGCGGCAATCCAGCCGATGATGAATCTGGCGAAGGCCACGGGAACCGATTTGGCCCAGGCGGCGGAAATCGCTTCAAACAATCTCCGAGTTTTCCGCCTTGACGCTTCAAAGGCGGGAGACATGGCGGACATTCTATCAGTTACCGCCAATAACAGCGCACAGACATTGGCGGATTTGGGCGAGGCGCTGAAAATGGCAGGTCCACAGGCGGCAGCGGCAGGAGAGGACATAAAGGACGTTTGCGCCGCCCTGGGAATCATGGCCAACATGGGAATCAAGGGAAGCCTGGCCGGAAACGCATTGAAGAAGGCTTATAGCCAGTTTGCGGACCCGAAAGTTCAAGATTTCCTGAAGCAGTATAACATCACCACCGTTGACGCGAACGGCAATCTGCGCAAGATGGAGACGATAATTTATGACATTGCGGGCGCGATGTCTAAAA
>Ga0310696_10005874_pt1 | contig 14699 bp, 20 predicted proteins | sample AusTroGonzalo_MG_4_FD_203885 | JGI IMG/M metagenome (GOLD analysis project Ga0310696, IMG submission 203885) | Bovine rumen microbial communities from tropical cattle in Woodstock, Queensland, Australia - Gonzalo_02 (v2) (version 2) | ecosystem: Host-associated > Mammals > Digestive system >...
GTGATGGATAGGGGGGGTATATGTTTCGCGGTTCCCCAAACTGCACTTGACATACCTATAACAGAATGCTATATTTGACTTATGGGCACCTATGCCCGGAAAGGAGTGTATCATGCAAAATCAAATCAACATCATCTGCCATCTGGCGGAGATCCTTGAGGATCACGGCCTCAGCCAGCAGGATCTCGCGAGCATGACCGGGGTGACGCAGCCGCAAGTGAGCAATCTGTGTCTGAATAAGAAGCTGCCGTTATTGTATACTGCCTATGTGATCTCGGACGCCCTGAGCGTCCCTGTGCAGGCAATCTGGGAGGAGGTTAAGCAATGAAAGGTTACAGTACCAAGTACATCATGAGTCCGTTCTTTGATCTTCCTGCGGACCGCTCCGAGCTTATGAAGGTTTACCGGACACTTGCAAAGTCAGCAGACCAGCGCCTTGTGCGTTTGGAGAAGCTGGCGAAGGAAGAGAACTATCACAACGCATCCCGCTATGCTTACGCAAGGGCAATGCGTGACATTCAGCAGTACAGCGGGGAGGATGCAACCCGCTTCAACACCAAGGCTCCGGAGAGTGATGCTGCGCTCAAGGCCAAGATCGAGGACATCAAGCACTTCCTGTCTTCGGACACCTCGACGAAGACCGGCATCAAGGGCGTCATGCAGAAGCGAGCCGATACCCTCAACAAGAACTTCGGCACAAACTTCAAATGGGATGAGGTCGGCAAGTTCTTTGACAGCAAGCTGCATGACAAGACCGCGAAGTCCTACGGATCCAAGACGCTTGTTAAGGCCATCGGTGTGATGCGCCAGAACAAGGACAAGATCAAGGAAGCCCTGAAGGAAATGCGAAGGGAAACCCGCTTTGTTCCGAAGGAGACAAAGCAGGAGATCAAGGACGAGATCGCCCGCAACATGGATGTGCCTGATGATCAAGTAGGAAATGTTGTGCGGGACATTGTAGCAAACTACGGCCCGCAGGTTGCCAAGTACCTCAAGAGCATTGAGTAAACATCCGGAATACCGGAGGGCGAAGAGTTGGATGATCAGGCACAACTCCTACTCCTTCCTATATTACAAGTATTTTGACTTTTCACGTCTGTCCCATCTCGGGACCATCCGCCGGGGCGGGCAGAAGCATGGGGAGTTGTACAACAATGTGATCATCATGGCTGACACCGAGACCAGCAAGGAGAAGGCCGGCACGGTCTGCAGGAACTATGTTGTTGCATGGACCATCTCGATCCGGGCCTTTGGCATGAACATCTGCACCCTGTATGGTCAGAAGCCCTCGGAGTTTGTCGAGTGTGTCAACCGGATGGTCACGGCAATGCCAGGGGAGTTTACGGTAATCTATTTTCATAACTTCCCATATGATTACGTTTTCCTGCGCAAGTTCCTCTTCCAGTCCTGGGGTCTTCCGCTGCATCAGCTCGCAGTGAAACCGCACTACCCGATCAGCATGGAGTTTGCCAACGGGATCATCTTAAAGGACTCCCTGATCCTCGCGCAGCGGTCCCTCGACAAATGGGCCAAGGACATGGATGTCGTGCACAAGAAGGCAGCAGGCTTCTGGGATTATGAAAAGGTACGCCTACAGTCCGGACGATTCACTCCGCATGAGAAGACCTACATTGAGCACGACACGCTGGCAGGCGTCGAGTGTATCCAGAAGATGATGGACACCCTCGGAAAGAGCATCTGCTCTCTCCCTCTGACCGCGACCGGAATCCCTCGGGAGATGACCATCAAGCTGGCCAAGGAGAACAACGGCCGGGAAGCCTTCCTTGCCATGGCTCCGGACTGGGAGCAGCAGTGCATCCTTGAAAACGTCTTCCATGGAGGCTTCACGCATAACAACCGGCACTTCATTGAACATATCATTTACGGAATCACAGAGGCCTTCGACGAGGCCAGTGCATATCCCTTTGCAATGCTTGCATTTAAGTTTCCGATGGAACGCTTTGCAAAAATGAAACCGTGCACCGTCGAGTATATCTTAAAGAACGCCGAGGAGTATGCCTATATGTTCAAGCTCATCCTCATCAAGCCGAGACTGAAGTCCGACGCGATCCCCATGCCGGCACTGCAGAAGTCCAAGGCCACGAGGATGGTCAACTGTGTCGAGGACAATGGGCGCGTGCTGTGTGCGGAATACTTTGAGATCTACTTAAACGAGATTGACCTCTCAGTGATCGCGGAGCAGTACGACTGGGACCAGGCACTCTGCATTGATGTGCAGTTTGCCATGAAGGACTATCTTCCGAAGTGGTTCACGGATTTTGTATACCAGTGCTTTGTCGACAAGACAATGCTCAAGGGCGGAGACCCTGTGCTGTATGCGATCGCAAAAGCAAAACTAAATTCCCTTTACGGCATGTGTGTGCAGCGGCCGGTGAAGTTGATCCTCGAGGAGCAGTACCTAACCGGTGACTATCTTCCTGCGGAGGGCCAGGATGAAAAGGAACTCTATGAGAAGTATCTGGCAAATCATCGGAGCGTCCTGCCGTACCAGTGGGGCGTCTGGGTGACCTCCATCGCGTTCCGGAACCTCTTCACCATCGGGTCTCATGCCGGAACATGGCTGTACAGTGATACCGACTCCTGCTATGGCCAGAACTGGGATAAGGAAGGAATCGCTGCATACAATGAGCACTGCAAGGATCTTCTGCGCTCCAGAGGTTACGGAGCAGTGCAGCACAACGGAAGAGACTACTGGCTCGGGATCTGTGAGCTGGACGGAACCTATAAGGAGTTCATCAGTGTCGGTGCCAAGAGATATGCAACAAAGGATTTGAATGATAAGCTGAAGATCACGGTCGCAGGCGTTCCGAAGGCAGGTGTGAACTGCTTAAAGGGTGACCTGCACAATTTCCATGCAGGCTTCATCTTCGACGGCGAGACAACCGGAAAGAAGCAGCACTCCTACTTCTTCGAGGATGACATCTGGACGGATGAGCAGGGGAATGAGCGCGGGGACAGCATCGACCTGTCCCCTGCATCCTATCTCCTTGACTCTGTTTCACAGGTCGACTGGGAGAAGGTCTTTACAGAAGAAATCGAGGTACAAGTTTATGAAGAAAAAGCAATCGTTTCGATATTATGACATCAGGGAGGATCTCACGCGGTTCCCCGGAGCATGGTGCTACCTGATCTGGTCGGCACGAGGTCCGGGCAAGACCTACTCAACCCTCCGCTACATGGTTGAGAACCGGAAACCCTTCCTATTCTTAAAGCGTACCATCAAGGATGTTGAGTTTCTGTGCATGGACGGAAGGAAGAAGGGCGTTGACATTGATGTATCACCCTTCAAACCGTTAAACCGGGATTTTGGCTGGAACATCCGACCGGTCAAGCTGCACGAAGGGTTTGCAGGATTCTATGAAGCAGATGAGGAAGGGAACCCTGCAGGCCTCCCGATCGGGTACTGTGCTGCGCTCTCAGGAGCCAAGGACATCAAGGGCTTTGACCTCTCGGAGTGTGACTTCCTGATCTTCGATGAGTTCATCCCGAAAAAACACGAGCGCATCAGCCGGGGTGAGGGTGAGCAGTTGCTCGACATTTACATGACGCTCCGACGCGACCGCCTCCAGCGCGGGCGAGAGGATCTGAAGCTCATCTGTCTTGCGAACGCAACGAGTGTCAACAACCCGACCTTCACCACGCTGGATGTCGTTGACGAAGCAGTGATGATGGACATCTCCGGCACAGAGTACAACTACCTGCAGGAGCGGGACATCTTCCTGCATCTCATCCCTCCGGTCGACGAAGATGAGGAGAAAGAAAAGTCCGGCATCGAGAAGGCCATGGCCGGGACACAATGGGCAGAGATGGCCTTCGGTGCACATTTTGCATATGATGATTTCACCAGTGTGCAGCACAAACGCCTGAAGGGATACCGCCCGGTGTTTGCCTATTGTTATAAGAAGAAATGGGTCTACGGTTACGAAAAGGATGGCTATTGGTATCTCTGCCGTGCAGCTGCAAAGGTTCCCCAGATGTATAACCTCGACCGGGAAAACGAACAGAAGAAATTCTTCTATGATTACATCACGGACCTGCGGGATGACACGATCGAGGACCGTGTGACCTTCTCCGAGTTCACGATGTACGACCTGGTCATCAACTACAAGAAAATTTTTGAAATTTAGGTATTGCATTTCTATATAAAAGTGGTATACTTGTTTTCAGAAAGAGGGTATACCCACTTTCAGAAAGGAGTGTAAACTTATGACGAATGTAAAATCACTGAAGAGGATCTGTGAGAACATGACCGGTGCAGGCGGCTGCGCAAAATGCCCCTGCAGGAAACTGTGCGAGGCTCTGGATGATCTCATGAGCACAATGTGCAGAGTCTATGAAAGAAACGGTTCCTGCCCGGATGACTGGAGCATGCACCAGACGGCGAGACTCCACAAGGCAATCACAAAGGTTTTGTATGAGATGGATGTGACCGATGTCGAGGTCACTGTGGACATGGAGGACATCCGAAAGGAGGAAGATGAGTGACACTAAAGGAAATGAAGAAGGAACGTGACAGGCTCAACAAACTGATCAAGGAGGCTGAAGAGGGGCGCTTCCTTAAACATGAGTTTCTGCAGGCAGAGTTCTGCAATGTTCAGCTACCGGATCGGGAAATCATCAAGTTCCGTGTGAAGCTGTATGCGCAGCATACATGGCGAACACTCTTTTACGCGGACGGTGCTAAGCAGGCCGTCGATGATCTGGACAGTCTCCGGGACGCACTTGATCTTTTCATTATGGAGTTCAGCCAGTGGGCAGAACGGAAGGAGGCAGGCAAATGAGTGCTTTTGTAGGTTTCTGTTTGGGAGTGGTGGCCACCATCGTGGCCATCCTGGTGATTGAGGTACTTCGGTACCCGGATAAGGAGGACTGGGATTTATGAATAGTTGGAAACTGCAAGCAAAGTTTGTTGACAAGGTACTCAAGGGAGATGACCTTTTCTTCGACTTCTCACATAAGGAGGAGTCCTACGCAATCGGAGACTCGTATCACTTTTATGTGATCCCGATTGATGACGTTTACATTGATCTTATGAAGATCAGCAACCAGCACAAGAACCTAAAGAGGGTGAAGCTGCTCGACGGCTACAGTCGGATGAACTTCTCCGCAAATGCAACCGTATGCAATGAGATCCGCGAGACCTTCACCATCGGCAAGAGAACCGTGAAGAACCATGTCCGCAAGTTTGAATATCTCGACAAGGAGGTCTGGATCAGTGAGAACTATCTCAAAGAGTTTGAATACAGTAAATACTGCGAGTATTTCCAGGTAGGAGCAGACCCCGAGGATGGTTACCGGAAGCCGGTCAAGTTCGACTGTGAGGACTTTGCAGTCGTAATCCTTCCGGTGAGAGTAGGAGGTCAGAATGGATGTCAAAATGATGGTATCTGACACGGAGGTCATTCCAAGGATCAAGTTGGAGAAGTTTGAGTTTGACATTCTGAAAATGAACAAGGAAACCGCTGAGAAAATCATTGATGACATTGCACAACAGTGCATCTATATGCACATGAAGATGATGATCCTGAAACTAAAAGAAGATATTGAAAGGAGGAAACAAGATGGGATTGTTGAGTCAGATCAAGGCGATCTGTGAGAAGCAGCAGTATTGTCACAACTGTGCGATCCGGAGCTTCTGCACGGAACTCCGGGCAAAACCGCCGAAGTATTGGCCGGAGAAGACGGTCAAGCTGTATGACATCTTCGGACAGGAGCCTGCAGAGGAACCTGCACCGGCAAAGAAGACACGAAAGAAGAAAGGAGAATAACATGGCTAAGATCTTTACCTCGGATGAGTTCATCAAGCGGGCGAAGCAGGCAGCCAACGAGTTCAAGACGCTCTATGCAAAGGGATGTTTCGGATGGCCGATGATACCGGTCAACAAGAAGCGTGCAATCAATTCCTACACATACAATGCTGCACCGGCACGACAGAAAGTCATCAATGCAGCAAGTGCTGACACCTTTGCCTTTGATTGTGTCTGCTTCATCAAGGCCCTCCTGTGGGGATGGTCCGGAGACACAGGCGAGATCTACGGAGGTGCGAAGTACAAGTCAAACGGAGTCCCGGACTTCGACACGGAGCAGATGCTTGACTACTGCACACACGTCTCCTCGGACTTCACGAAGATCATCCCGGGATGTGTGCTGCATAACCCCGGGCACGTCGGCATCTATCTCGGTGACGGCCTTGCAGCGGAGTGCACTGCCAGATGGAAAGACGGTGTGCAGATTACAAACGTAGACAACCTCGGGATGAGTTCCGTAAACAACGGTCGGACGTGGCAGGACTATGGACGGCTGCAATGGATTGATTACATCACCGAGGAAGTCCCGAAGGAATATGTTGCAAGCCTTCAGTGGGTCAAGAAGGGCTCGCACGGTGCGAGTGTCGCACTCGCACAGACACTTCTGAACGACACCACAGTCATTGATGTGCAGCTGGAGGTCGACGGTGTCTGCGGGACCAAGACGGTGCAGGCGATCAACGACTTCCAGACGGCAATGCGGGACCTGTACGGGATCGAGTGCGGAACGAACGGAAAGAATGACGGCATCATCGGAAGGAAGTGCTGGGAACTCCTGCTCGGGGTCCCGGTGAAGGGAGTGTGATGCTATGAGGTCGTTACGGATCGTAAAGAAGACGGTCAACACGGCTGTCGTAGAGCAGTGCAACCCGGATGGAGTATGGGAAGAGGTTACTGCCGAGATCCCGCTCCGGGATGCGATGGCTTACAATGTAAAGAACCGTCAGGAGCTTAAGGTTTACAAAGTCGGTCAGACCTTCGACCGCAGGAACGGAAAACGACATCTCGCTCAGGTGATCTATGCAGCGAATGAGTGGGATGCTCTGGAGTATTTCGGCACCACAGTCGCAAAGAAGTTCCCCGAGGGACTTCTCGAGCTGTGCACCGGTGATTGGAGAACTCTGGCGGTAAGACCCGCAGGAGATACAAACATTTATATGAAATAAGAAAGGAGTGCAATCTTATGGCACGCAAACAGGCAAAGAAGGAAGACAATTTCAAGGAGTTCAAGTTTGATGGGAAAGAGTTCCAGTATACCGGAAGACTCTACCCGGAGTCGGCAGTCGAGACGGACAAGTCAACACGCACACCGTTTTCTCTGACACTCAACGGACTCATCACAATCAAGGGCTGCTGGCTCTGGCAGACGGACAAGAGCAGCTGGATCAAGTTCCCGGAGTTCAAGTCCGGTGAGGAGTACAAGTCCTATATCTATTATCCGAAGGAACTCAATGACGAACTCGGTGAGCTTCTCAAGGTGATGGAGGAAACACTCGATTGAAGAGAGATCGAAGCCATCCCGAAAGAATGGTTTGACGAACTCCCCTTCTGATGATATACTGATCTTGTCACATTATAGAGTGCATCACCCCGAGATGAAAAGACACGCTTGCATTGCAGGCGTGTTTTTTCTATAATTGTAGTAGGAAAGGAGGTATACCAATATGTTACAGGAAATTTTGACAGCAATCGCAACTGTTGGGTTCCCGATTGTCGCGTGTTGTGCTATGGCTTACTTTTTCGCAAAGGTGAATGAGAACTACAGAAACGACCTGAAGGAACTGAGTAAGGAGCACAAGGAAGAGATGTCCGGCATGACGGAAGCCATCAACAATAACACACTGGTCATCCAGAAGCTGATTGACAAGATGGATGGCGGAAAGGAGTGATGATCTTTGAACGTAGAATTTTACAATTTCTCAAAGCGGAAGAACTCGACGAAGCAGCCAAGCTCCTCCGGGACACAGAAGGCCTGTGTCTGGAAGGAAAACACCTCGATCCATAACCCTGTGGTGCAGGTGGCCGGATCGGTTGACCCTTCCTTCACCTATGCGCATATTTCGTCCTGGGGAAAGTATTACTATGTCGAGGATGCCGTGACCGTGGCCAACGGGATCTCCGAGTATACGCTCCGCGAGGATCCCATGGCAAGCCACAAGACGGAGATCGGGTCCTGCAGCACAAGGGTTGCGTTCTGCACCAACCCCTTCTATTCAACACTGAATGATCCGCGCATTGCTGTTAAGACAACAAAGGATATACAAGGTTCTACCGGAGGCCAGATCCTGAGCACAACCGGTTGTTATATCTTTACGGTTCTGAACAATGAATCGAATGGAGTTGGCTGTGCGACATCCTATGCACTGAATCAGGCCGGCATGGATAAGGTAAAGCAGTGGCTGTCGGATGATTCCGTATACGCAGCACTGACAAGCTTTTTCAATGACACGCCGATGTCGGCAGTATTTTCCTGTACCTGGATTCCGTTTTCCTTGTCGAGTGTTCCGGGAAGTGCGGTAACAGATCTAAAGTTCGGTAACCGGACATTGAACGGTGATAATTACTACATCACAACAGGTGATGCTAAAAGGGTCACGGGCTTCGCGGTGATCAGCGGAACGGCCAGCTTAAATTGTCACCTTCGCTATCCTGTAACCGATTTCCGAGCGGTCGAACCGTATACCAGCGGGACAATCTATCTTCCAGGTGTCGGAGTCCTTGACCTGAATATGTCGGATTGGATTAATTCCACGAAGATCAATGTTTCTTATACCTTCGAAGTGGTAACCGGAAACATGATCTATCTGCTGTTTACGGACGCCGGAGCACTGGTACAATCGGCCAGCTGCAACATCGCATCCCAGTGTCCTTTGGGACAGATTACCATGAACTCCAACGGTATGATGTCCGGAGTCGGGACTACGGTTGCTGCAGGTGTTGCATTGCTTGCAACCGGAGGTGTCGGAATGGCCGGAGCAGCTGCTGCTGGTGCAGCGATCAGCGGAGCAGCGAACACGGTTCTTTCCTATAATAAACGGTCCGCTTCTGTTTCCGGTGCAGCCGGAGGACGAGTTGCGTCGTTGTGGCCGTATATCGACCACATTGAGTATGCGGTAGACACCGAAGACCCGGAAGACTCTTCCGGTTATATTGCGATCAAGGGCAGACCTCTCGGGGAAGTGGTGACCATCTCTTCCTGCAACGGCTTCATCCAGACCGACGGTGCGCAGGTTGACATCTCCGGAACGGAAGAAGAGCGCAACGAGATCAACGCGATCATGGACGCCGGCTTCTATTATGAGTAGTTGACTTTTAACTACACTTGTAGTACAGTAAACCCAAGGGGGACACATCGCCCCGGATCAAATGCGTAGGCATGGGAGCGTGCCTGATCAGCAAACAAGTCCCCCTTTACAAAGGAGTGTAATATATGAATAATGACGATTTCATCCGCATGGTCCTGTCAAAAGCGGAATACAGTGAGGACCAGATTGACCAAGTTCTTAAGATGAAGACGGCACCGTCCGAGGAGCCGGCGGAGATCCCGGAGAAAGTTCCGGAGCAACCCGAACCGGAGAAGGCTAAGGAGCCGGAAGCATCCAAAGATACCTCCGACGAGCTGGAGAAGCTGCGCCGGCAGTTGGAGGAAACCCAAAAGCAGCTGCAACAGGTTCAGAAAGAGAATTCAACGAAAGACAATTCCAACCAACCAAAACTGACCGCGCAGGAACAACTCAATGAGATTGCGCGCAGGTTTATGTAGAAAGGAGAAACACAATGCCCGGTAGAGTATTGACCCCTCAGGACTGTTATGCCCTGATCAATCAGATCTCCGAAGAAGTACAGGGCCTCGACGGAACCATAACCGCCGTTGATACCTCTTCTTTCGTGAGCGTAGGCGAGAACATCCTTCGCGCCGGTGTCGAGAACACCCTCAACGCGATCTCGCTTGTAGTCGGCCGGACCCTCATCGCGGTCCGTCCTTACGAAGCAAAACTTCGTATCATTAACACCCTCAACAGCGGACTGTTCTCGAACAGAGTCCGCAAGATCTCGTATCTCTCCAGACATGCACAGCCGTCCGGTGCGTTCAACACCGACCTGTACATCAACCATGCGATGGGTTACGACAACGGAGCAAACTCCGGTTCCTCTGTAGGATCCATGTGGGAACAGAACCAGCCTGTGCCGGTTGAGTTCAACTTCGCAGGCTCCAGTGTCTGGGATGAGAGCACCACGATCTATGAGGATCAGCTGCAGCAGGCGTTTGCAAGTGAGGAGAACTTCTCCCGCTTCATGGGCGGTGTGTTGACCGAGAAGGGCAACGACATCGAGCAGGGCAAGGAGAACTTCAACCGTGCAACGCTTCTGAACTACATGGCAGGCCTTTACGACCTGCAGGCAGATCTCACCGCTGCAAGTCTTCCCGGAATCCTTGCGATCGACTGCACGGCAGCCTTCAACGCAGACAACGGCGGAACGACCTATACGACCGCACAGCTGAAGACCACATACTTCAAGGAGTTCCTGGAGTGGTTCGTCGGTTTTGTTGCAAAGCTCTCCGACAAGCTCACCTATAGAAACGGCATCTACCATCTGCCGGTTGCCAAGACGATCAACGGTGTGCAGTACAACCTTCTCCGCCACACCCCGAAGGCAAAACAGAAGCTCATCCTCTACAAGCCGATGTTCATTGACGCTGAGACCAAGGTCCTTCCGGAGATCTTCCATGATGAGAAGCTCCAGATGGTCAACTATGAAGGTGTCGACTTCTGGCAGGATTTCACCATCCCTGCAGGCATCAACGTGACACCGGCCATCCCGGACATCTCCGACCTCTCGACCCAGAAGGCCGGCACAACCGTCGCGCTGGATGACGTCATCGGTGTGATCTACGACGAAGATGCAATGATGGTTGACTACCAGATGGATGCCTCCTACAGCACCCCTGTTGAGGCCCGCAAGCGTTACCGCAACATCTGGTGGCACTTCCGCAAGAACAGCATCAACGACTTCACGGAGCAGGGCGTTTTGCTGTATATGGCATAAGGTTCTTATTCACATAAGAATACACTCCGCGAGCGGGCAGGGCGTCATGCCCTGCCTGTTTTGCAGAAAGGAGAAGTAAATGGGCTATATCCCCTTGAATTATGAACAGATCAACATTGCAGCGGGAACCTACAAGCCGAGCAATGTGAAATCATACAATAACAACACGTTTGCCCTTTGGGAGCGTGCCCTGTTCCAGCGTGCCTGCTCGACACTCATCCTCGGGATGCCCGAAGTATGGAAGGAAAACAAGGACCTGATGTATTGGTGCCTGTTCGCTTACGGCTTCTGTGGGTGCGGGGATCTTCCCGAGGTCGGAAAGTGGTTTAACCCGGTCACCCTGTCCGGATATGATTTCTTCTACCGTCCGACGAAGATGCTGCTCGCAAACCCGTACTATAAAGGAAACAAGGAGTTTCAGATCGGGAAGGATGCGGAGATCATCAAACTCACGCCGGACTATCGTGGCATCTGGGACATCATCACCTACTATGCGGAGAAGCTGGCCACCATTGACGTAGCCATCAACACCGCGATTATCAACAGCAAGTTTGCGTATATTGTCGGAGCGAAAAACAAGGCCGCAGCAGCGGTTTTGAAGAAACTCTTTGACAAGGTCAATGCCGGAGAGCCTGCGGTATTCTTTGACAGCAAACTGGCCAACGACGGGACCGACAAGGAGGAGCCGTGGCAGGCACTGTTCCGGGACAACCTGAAACAGTCCTACATCGTCACGGATCTTCTGCAGGACTTCCAGACCATCATCAACGATTTTGACACGGAGGTCGGAATCCCTACGATTCCATACTTCAAGAAGGAGCGTATGGTGACACAGGAAGCCAACAGCAAGGAGATCGACGCGACCAGCCGAAGCATCATTTGGTATGATACACTGAAGGATTCCTTTGACCGTGCCAATGACTTCCTCGGGTTCTCCGGGGAGGATAAACTGACCGTAAGGCTTCGTTACACAGCGGAAGGAGGTGAACCGGATGGCAACAGCGAAAATAACCCTTTGGGGGATGTTTCATTATCTGCAGCTGCAGGAAGATGATCTCTTCACCAACCTGAATCTCCCTCCGGATATGGACGCCGGCACCTTCGTCGGAGTTGTCATGCAGAAGGGTGCAGAGTTTGAAGTGCTCTATCCGGACGCCGACTGGTTCAAGAATTTTATCGGCGTGTGGTCCGACAAGTATTATGCCATGTTCGAGCGTCAGCTGCGTGCACTGGCGATCGAATATGATCCGCTTGAGAACTATGACCGAAAAGAGGAATGGAGCGACCTTCGGAGCAGTAACGACAAACAGAAGAACAACTCCTCGAGCATGAGCAGTTCCATCTCCGACCGTGAAGATGAGCAGAAGGTTTCTGCGTATGACTCCTCAAGCTACTCCCCGAAGGAACAGAACCTTGGGAAGAACAAGATCAATGCGTCCGACGTCGGTGTCAATGATTCCGAACATCAGGGAAATGAGTCCGGACTTCGGACCGGCAGGGCGCATGGCAACATCGGCGTGACCACTTCCCAGGCCATGCTTCAGGCAGAATGGGAAGTAGCAAAGCTCAACATCTATGAAGAAGCTGCAGACCTCTTCCTCAATGAGTTCTGCATCTATGTATATTAAGAAAGGAGACACCATGACCATCATCTTCAAGGACCGGGAGACCTTCAACACCATCCAGCTTGACGGGTGCAAGAGTGTGTCCCTTGCAAACGGGACCTATACGGTCACGAAGTCAGACAACTCGACAGCAACCTACAGTGCTGCCACTTATCTTATCTGGATTTTCCAGTGAGTAGAAAGGAGAGACAATGATCAACAAGTATCCCTATACCGATTTTCATGAACTGAACCTGGACTGGTTCCTGGAAGAGTTCAAGAAGACGGTCGACAAGGTGACAGATCTTGACACGACGGTGCAGCAGTTCACCGACTTTGTCACCAACTATTTTGACAATCTAGATGTACAACAGGAGATCAACAAGAAGCTCGACGAGATGGCAGCAAGCGGAGAACTCCTCGCAGCACTCCAGCCGTTTGTCCAGAGCCTCAACAACCGTGTTGCTGCACAGGATGAGGAGATTGCAGTGCTCGTAGGCCGTATGGATAGTTTTGCAAGCCTTCCTCCGGGAAGCACTGCCGGCAATGCGGAACTTTTGGACATCCGGGTGCAGGCGGACGGTGTGACCGCAGCTTCTGCAGGTGACGCGGTCCGTGCTCAGGTAACCGACTGCAAGGACCTGATCAGTGTGGTCTCGAATGTCGGATGGGAGGATGACACCATCGCTGCTACCGACGCCGTCTATGTCAACAAAAACACCGGCGACATCGCAGCAACCACCGGAGCGTATGCTGCCTGTACAAGAACCGCAATTCCGGAGAAGTGCACCAGGATCATCCTGCACAATGTGAATTATAACCCGACCGGCATCGTCGGATGGGCAACCTACACCTCCGATCAGGGACCTGCAACGAGTGTGTTTGTACGAGGAGGCCAGACGCATTACATTGATGTACAGCCTTCGGACCTGTACTTCGCACTCAGCACCCAGCATGACGGAACCCCTCCGGCAACGTTTGACATCACCTATGTGTATGGAAACGTAAACGGATTTACCAGAGCGATCGGTAAGGATCTTGATGATCCTGTTGAGGACTCTCTTCCGATGAACGACCACTACTATGTGAACGCAACAACCGGAGCATTTTCGACGATCCCGAGTGCGCAGTATTGTGCAACCCAGGGGCGCATTAACATCCCGGAAGGATGCACACACATCTTCTTCCCTTGGTTCAATCCGAAGTATGCAGGCGTTGCAGGATGGGCTGTGTATACCTCCGCAGTCGGATCCGCAACCGGCACCTACATCCGGGGCGCACTCAGCAACCTGATCACGGTGCAGCCCGGTGATGTGGCCTTCGGATTCTCTTCGTATTACTACGAGAGCGCAGCACCTGCAGATGCACCGGTGATCTACTTCTTCGGCAAGGAGCAGTTCGACAAGTACATGGCGAGATACCTTCCGATGTATAACAAGATCATCGGTTTTGTCGGTGACTCGGTGACCTACGGCCATGATGACCTCAATGCCGGCCAGCTTGCGAATCCGTTCCCTGCTCAGGTATCCTACAACACCGGCGCAACCGTCATCAATGAAGGCATTGACAGTGCTTCCCTGATGGACGGCGTGACCGCAGACGGTCACACTCCGACTCCTTGTGCCTGGGTCCTGCAGTATCCGAACCTCGACAACCGATATGACATCGTAGGCACCATGATCGGTATTAACGACTCCTACCGAAATTATGTGCTCGGAACCTTTGCCGACCGGGTTGACACAACTTTCTACGGTGCCCTTCACATCTACTGTGCCGGCATGCTCGCCAAGTATGCCCCGAAGGACGGCAAGAAGCTCTTCTTCATGCTGTACCCGCAGTATGATGCAGGAGGCAATGCAACGAGATACAACCGCTTCCTTCTGTTCCGTCAGGCGATGAAAGAGGTTGCCGAGTATTACAGCATCCCGATCCTCGACCTTGCGCACGAGCTTGGCATGAGCGTCTTCGCAGACACCGGCTTCGAGTACTGGCCTGCCAGCGGAGGCGGACACAGCCCGCATCCGACACAGCTCGGAGCGGACCTGATCGGAACCGTCGTGAGCAACTGGCTCGAGAAGACATTCGCATGACAGCCATGGATTGACTCCTCATAAAGTACCCCGGCAAGGGCCTGAGTGTGACAGCTCAGGCCTTTTGCTTTGTGTCACTGCAGGGTGCCATGGGGAACCGCGAAACATATACCCCCCCTATCCATCAC
>Ga0310696_10005875_pt1 | contig 14699 bp, 13 predicted proteins | sample AusTroGonzalo_MG_4_FD_203885 | JGI IMG/M metagenome (GOLD analysis project Ga0310696, IMG submission 203885) | Bovine rumen microbial communities from tropical cattle in Woodstock, Queensland, Australia - Gonzalo_02 (v2) (version 2) | ecosystem: Host-associated > Mammals > Digestive system >...
TTACCAATCCCTGAGCGGGGTGTCATAGAGTTAACAAAGGAGTATTTGCAGAATGATCCGCGAACCTATATCTGCACAGCTTTCACGCATGATGGCACACTCTATTGCATCATGAAATCTCCAGCAGGAATGTATGTAGCATCCTATCAAAACGGAGTGCTACATAAAGAAATGGACTTAGGTTGCAATTATAGCATAAATCGCTTGAAAGGTATCGAACTCAGAGAGAACAACCGTCCCGATCATCAAGCATTTCTTCATTGCAAGGACGAACAGACAGATAATCCAGCCATCCTCACAGTCGAAGGAACGAAAGTTCATCTATGGTATTTGAGTATAGAAAACTAAAAAATGAATATGATTATGAAACGATTAATAACATGCATCCTTTTGTGTCTGGTGCTACCTGCTTCAGCACAGCTGTTTACGGTGACTCGCGATACCATCGTGTTGCCAAAGTTGGACTATCTTTACCAGAATATCTTAACCAAAGCTGTGAGGTATCATCATCGCTGGTTTCTGTTGGTGCATTTGAAAGATGAAAGCCAACATCTTATCGCATTGGATGGTCGTGGAAACATCTTGAAGGATATCAAAGTTCCTAAGTTTATCCATTCGGACAGAGATGTCGTCCAGTGTATGTTTGTACGTAACGACTCACTGATACTGAAAAGGAATGAAAACTATATTCATGACTACTATGAGCGAGACCTCTACGAAGAAGGAAAGGCTCTTGGGATAGAACAAAAATTTTTTCCTGAAGACATGCATGATTTCTACCTCGATACCATCAGTTGGACAATACGGGATAAAGTGATTTCTGATGATCTGTTCTATGAAGATAGTCGGTATAAGGTTAATAGTTATTATTCAAGTAGTGGATATATTATGTTCAAGGATATGCGGACAGGTCTGCGACATGTTTATAGGTCTGTCGCAAGAAGAATCCTCAAACTGGGTCGCCGTTATTATCTCTTTGGCAGATGGAAAATATGGGAGATCCGCCGTCCAAAACAGGCAAAGACCTATGGAGGCGAACGTTATACACAAATGGAACGCAGTGGATACCCTATACCTCATGTATTGTTTACAATAGACAAATCGATAGACATACTCAATGCCTTCATCTATAGAAAACAAATCTTCTTGATTACAAAGTCCGACGAAGGAATTTGCCTCACTTCCTACAAAGATGGTCAGACAAAGCAGTTGATGCAACTATGTGCGGGCAGTTATCGTGTTATTGATTTTCCAACGATGATAGGTAATAGAGATGATAACCAAGCTATATCGCTGTTGTACAATCAAGACACTCGCGATGAAATTAATATTGACATCAAAGGCAAGAAGATTAAAATTACCTATTTCATCAATAATGATAATCCTACGTAAATGCAAACGATAATGAATAAACTGATAACGATATGCACACTTGTATGTCTGTATGGCTGTAAATCCACGACAATCGATACAGACTCATTCAACATGCCGGAATCCTATTATAAGGAGTTTTATGGCAGATTGTCTGCACAGGCATACGACTTTGAGGCGGAGAATGTGGACGGAAAGGTCATCTATTACAGAATCAACCGAAATAACAACGTGTATGTAACGGCTCATGGGGATGCGAGATTGCACTATACGGGAACCATTCGAATTCCAGAAGAGGTGACGTATCAGGGAACTGTCTACAAAGTAAAAGGGTTGGTCAGCTCAGAAGATGAATTCCCAGATATAGGTTATCTGTTTAAAGCACTCCCACCATTTGATGGTTGTCCGGATTTAAAAGAAGTCGTTCTCCCAGCAACCATCGATAACATCGGTTCGTATTCATTCTTTCTGTGTTCCGACCTCAAAACCATACGCCTGCCTTCCACGATTCGTTATTTGGGCGATTGTGTTTTCGGCTATTGCCAGAGTCTGACCCGTCTCTATATCAATAGTGCAAAGCCACCCCAAACCCATGAACAGTGTTTTGATCTGTTTAGTCCGGGTCAATGCACCCTCTATGTTCCCAAGGGATGCAAAGACCGCTATCAGCAAGCGGAAGGGTGGAAAGACTTCAAGAAAATCGTAGAACAATGATAAAAAATCGTTCAATTTGTTCAATTCGTGGTCAAATCGAGCTTGCGGAACTTGAATATAATTAAAAAAGTGTTCTCAAATTTGTGAATATTGAAAAACATTTGTACCTTTGCCACAAAATTACGGAAAAATGCGATTAAGTGAGAGCAATACAGCTTGCTTAAATTGCCGAGCGGTAGTCATTTTGCACAAAGTTAATAGCGTATGATTGTCACTTTTGAAGAAGACTATCTGAAGGAGCTCTATGAGAGTGGAAGGACTCGCGATAAGAAATATCGCTTCCAACCTCATATCGTTAAGAAGTATACACGTGTTGTAGACTTGATGATGGTGCAGTCGAACGTGATGGATTTGGCTCGTTATGGAGGGCTTCATTACGAACATCTGCATGGTGATAAAGAAGGACTTTCTTCCGTTAGGGTAAATGACCAATATCGCATAGAATTCCGAGAGATTATCGAAGATGAAAAGACTATTGCAGAGGTGGTAAGTATCACAGAATTGTCAAACCATTATAAATAAAGAATTATGGTACACGTAGAGGGAAAAGAAGATAAGATAATTGCCAACAACTTGGAGCCGCACTACCTGACTCATCCTGGAGAAGTGATTAAGGATGAATTGGAATTTCGTGGCATCAGTCAGCGACGTTTGGCCGCAGAGATTGGTGTGCCTGCCAGTCAGTTGAATGAGGTGTTGAATGCAAAGCGCCCCTTGAGTGCTGAAATGGCTTTACTTATTGGTCAAGCTCTTGATTTGGATGCAGAACCACTTCTCTCTCTTCAGATGAAATACAATCTATTATCTGCAAAACGCAATAAATCATTCTTTGAGCACCTCAAGAAAATACCAAGAATTGCTGCAGTTTTCTGATTAGCCCGTTATCCCCTCGTTAATGTGTACACAAGGTGTACGCAATGTTACAAATCTGCAAGGATGTTACATTTTTTTGCCGTAACTTTGCAGTCGAAAAAGTAGTGACAGGAGTGAAAAGTAGTGACAGTAGTGGCAGACGATACCACAGGACGTGAACAACAACAGCATAGTGCTGGCTACACTCCTCTACTCCTGCACTCCTAACACTCCTAAAAAAAAAGTAACAACTATGGGTAAAAATTTTAGAACAACGAAGCGACTTTTCGCTTGTGCTTTTCTTTTCGTGATGGCACTCTGTGCATCAGCTACAGGTCAGGAAGGTGATGTGATTATGATCGATGGGGAACGGTGGAACCTATTGGGGAAACCCATTGAACACGATTCCATGCTTTATCATCGTCTGTTGGAGGTGTTGCCGAAGGACAGGTCAATCAATACTGCCAACTGGGACGGGTATAGGGGCTATTGGAGCATCAAGGACAACCGCCTGTGTCTCGACCATATCGAGATAGAACTATATGATAAGGACAAGAAGCGTTCGCATGTGGAGAACATCCCTGAAGCAGATATACGTCGAGTGTTCGGTAAGTACTACCAGCAAAAGGAGATCGTGGCTACGTGGTTCACAGCGGAAATCAGGGCTGCAAAGGGAAATACCCTCTATTACGTTCACTCTGGCTATTACCGCAATCTGGAGTACGAGCAGTTGCTGACCATCAAGCAGGGCAAGGTCACCAACCGCCAGACATATCATAATCGTGTGGTTTTAAGCTATGGCTTTTCACTGTCTGATATCAAAGATGAGACGGAGATCAAGCGTCTCTTCCCCCTTCACACCCAGAACTACCCCGAACTGGCAGGTGTGAAGCGCATCTTGATTACCATTGGCAACATCCGACTAGACGCACGTGGCAACCTCGTAGATTGTGATGTCCGAGTAACACCGCTAGGACAAACAAACAAAAAGAAAGAAAATATTCAAGGCTTGGCTCAGGAGATGAAGACCCTGCTCAAGAAGATCCGTCCTTGGAAAACCCTCTACATCAATGGCGAATACGTGTCAACCCTCAACCACGATAGCATCACATTTGCTTATGATTTGGATTCTCCATCGGGATTCAAGGTAACGCGTGATACACTTACGATTGCCAAAGAGCTACAGAATGTGAAACAATACGAGTTGGAACAGCCGATGATGATTGACTTGCTTACCCGCTATCATGATCGTTGGTTTTTCCTGTCTCATCGTTCCGATCATCGTCTGCATCTCACTGCATTAGATGCTCGTGGAAACGTGGTAAAGGACTTGCTCGTGCCCCGTCCGCCCTATTCATATCACGAAGTAAGATGTATGTTTGTTCGTAACGACTCGCTCATATTGAAGCGGAATTCCGACTTTATTGCCGATTATTTTCAATTAAGAGAATACGAGGATAGTCTCTCCTTCGGAAAAAAGCCTGTCCGCACTCCTGCTGACATTTACGACTACTATCTCGACACCATCAGCTGGAGCATCCGCAACAAGGTGCTGGCTGACGACCTGTATTATGAAGACGACCGCTTTCAAGTAAATAGTTACAATATCGGCGAATGGGGCATGTTCAATATGTTCAAGGATAAGCAGACAGGACTCAGGCACGTATTCAGGTGTAACATAGTAGGCAACGACTCTACTCTCGATGGTATAAACAAGCAATGTGAAGAGTATGCACATCGGGTTCTCAAGTTGGGCAATCGCTATTATCTCTTTGGCAAACGGAGCATATCGATGATTGAGCATCCCGAACAGGGAAAGATCTACGGAGGTGAACGTTATACACTAATGGAGAGGAGTGGATATACAAAGCCCCATTGGGTGTCCGAGCTGGACGAATCTACAGAGATACTCAATGCTTTCGTCTGGAATGAACAAATCTACCTGATAACCAAGTCCGACGAAGGTATTTACCTCAATTCGTACAAGGATAATAATATGGAACCGGTGATGCAGCTATGTGCAGGCGGCTATTACACCTCTGGCGGTTCTACACGAACTGGCAACAGGGAGCAGCATCAAGCTGTAGTAACCATCTATCATAAAAATACACGAGAACCAATCTATATCGATGTTCAAGGAAACAATATCCGAATCACTAATATAACCTTTCAATAACTCCTATACAATATGGAAAGACATTTGAACAATTACGGCACTTTATGCCTTATTGCTATCTTAATGGTAGCATGTAAAGATGCCAACAGCCAGCAACAGAAAGAGGTGGTTGTGAAGAAAGAGACTATTGCCGACAATCAGCATCAATGTATTGCCGACGAGCCGCAAGGACCTATCGAACCAGAAGAGGAAGTCTTTGATAAAGACTACTTCGAAGAAATGCCCGAATTTCCAGGAGGAATGGAGAAATTGATCCAATTCATCGAAGAAAACACCCATTTGCCAAAGTGTGTGACAGACGGAAAAGTACAGGGACGCAGCATCATTGAGATGGTGGTTGAGAAGGACGGAACGTTATCGGATTTCAAAGTCGTTCGTTCACTCCACAAAGACTGTGATGCCGAAGCCATCCGAGTCCTCAAAACAATGCCGAAGTGGAAACCAGGTAAGGTATGTGGAAAACCTATATGTGTAAAGTATACCGTACCTGTGCAGTTCAGGAAACCAGTCAGCCAAAAGTAATTAGGACGAAGATACTCTGTATCTTCGAAAAAAAAAATTGAAAAAAATCATTAACATTTGATGGGGTTATGCGTATATAGGGCAGATGACGTCAAAAGAATTCGAGCATATTGCGCTTGGGGTGAGGCCGCAGTTGATGCAAATCGCAATGAGATTCTGTCGCGACGAGGATGACGCGGAAGATATCGTGCAAGAGGTGATGTTGCGGCTGTGGATACGACGAGAAGAGCTGGGGCATAATGTTACTGCGCTTGCGTGCAAGGCTACACGGAATCTGTGTGTCAGCTGGTGGCGCAATCGGCAAGTGAAACGTATTGTTCCGCTTGTGGATGATTTGCTCGTTAATGAAAGCACTCAAGCTGATGAACAACTGATAGTAAAAGAACAGATAGAGCAGCTTAAGCAATGCATAGAGCAGTTAACGCGATCACAACAGCGGCTCATCAAACTGATGTTGTTCGATGGACTTAACGTTCAGGAAATAGCTACTATAACAGGACTAACCCCGAGGTCGGTAAGCTCAATCCTATCGACAGCGAAACGGAAGATGATGGAAGCGATGAAATAATGGTAAATGTTAAATGGAAATGTAATGGCGAAACAAGAACTGATTGACAAATATCTGGCGAACGAGACCTCGAAAAAGGAGGAGCGGCAACTGAGACGGCTACTCATGGAGGTTCCTGTGGCAGAACGCAGCAAGCAAGAAGCTGCATTGCTGCTGATGCTGACCCCTATACAGGTGGAGTATACCGAGGATATCTTGGCCGAAGACCATACGGATGAATACCGCTCGATTCTCCAAAGTCGACGTACTCGCTATTGGCGTTATGCCGCCCTTGCAACCCTTGCAGTTGCTGCTTCTGTGGTGCTGGTGGTGCTGTTTGGTTGGAATTATGACACAGAGCCTTCAGAGCAGCCGAAGCAAGCAGAAGCTGTCTCGCAGCAAATACCGACTGAGAAGGAGATGACAAAGAAGACCATTCAGACCAGCCCCCTCCAACTCCCCCAAGGGGGAGAGAACCAAAGGGGAAATAGTCACCATAAGCCGACTACATCTTCTAGTTATTATTCCCCTCCCTCGCAGGGAGGGGCAAAAGGGGTGGGTCTCGACCCTCACTATGCTTGGGCTCATTCGCTTATCGAATCCTATCATGAAGACGAAGCGTTTTCGAAGTCGATAGCGATGAAAGACAAAGAGCCTTCTCTCAAGGAAGGTATAGAGGTTCCAACTTCAGAAGTTGGGACAGAATGGGCTGCCAACGATATTCATAAGGATATGACTACTATCAAAGCTAAAGGTGAGCGATTGAGAAAACGAATTGAAGAACTGCAAAATTGATAATACAATGAACAGGTATGTAATAATAGTTATTGGTTGGTGGTTGATGGTTATCGGGGCAAAGGCACAAATCAATCCAGAGATTGAGGCGCTGATGGCATACGTGGATTCGATGAAGAATGAAAAAACGTATATTAATCCATCCGCCCAGATGAGTTTCGGAGTGGGACGTAATGGACTTGAATGTAATGGATTAATAAGGTTTCGATATTCGTATGTTAAGGATTATATCGATGATAGAGATCCTGAAATGCGTATGATTCGAAATCAAAAGATGGAAGAAATGCTAGAGCGGGTTCTTCAGACATTAGATCGCCTTTCCCGAAAATCTATCGAAGCGACTCATTGGGAAATACATGGACAGAATGCCGACACACTCAACTATGCCATTTATCTGCGTCCAGGTTCAAGTATGTTTTCGTTACGGAATTCCACCAATTCCCGATATAGCCCGAGTGCAGCTTTCGGTGGGGAGTTTATCAACATGAGTTATACTGCTGCCCGTGATATTCCATACTATCCATTGAGAAATTACACAAGGGATGAGGAGACAGGCAGGAATATTGTCTCCGTCGATAGTTCTGTGGTTGCTTCTCAGTTTGTTGCTAGTGCATCTCTTCGTTATACCTACTATCTGGATTCTGCTTTTGTCAACGATCCCAACGAACGAGGGGTACAGTTAGAGGCCACACCATTTCATGCTGATGCATATTGTGATGCTGTCATGAATGTTTTCAACCGCTCGGGTGTCACCATGCGAAAAGTGCATTACTATTCCATGAAAGGGGAAGTAAAAGATTATACCCTTTCTATATCTTATGCTGAAGCGAAACAAACGAATTTTACTCAAAAAAAGCCCCGTATTCAGGAGGGCGACACTTATGGACTGCACTATATCATTCAGTCGAAAGAAGTTGCTGAGGCGGTGATGCGTGACTATTGGAAAGCAACGATTGATTACATGATGACACATCCTCATGAGAGTTGTTATGCCAATAACCCTAATCGATGGAGTTTCGATGCAAGACCTCAAATCATTTTTGATGGAAAACTTGCAAGTCGGGAGTATCCGACGGAATGGGATGGCAGCGAATGTGACATGTTTGATGTAAGGACCGCATACAGTATGGGTTATTACCATATACTGCTATTGAAGACAGATGGATATAAATTATATAATCTGCCTGAGGGATGGGAAACTATCCGCGACTATGATAATGGAGAGGTTACGCATTATGAGGAAGATAGGGAATAAAACAGACCCCCTCTAACTCCCCCTCTAAGGGGAGGAAGGTGAATGGTAAATTATAAATTTTAAATGGTAAATTATAAATGATGAAAAGAATATTGATTATAATAATTGCGGTTTTATGTTCGTCTCTTTCTATAAATTCTCGCCCTTTCAGGGAGAGCGGAGAGAGGGTCTATACGATAAAGGTTCGTGGTGTCAGTTTCCAGATGGTGAAAGTGGAGGGTGGCATTTACGATATGGGGGCAGAACCCGATCAGACTTTGCTTGGAGTCGGTGTCGTTCCACCTCTTGGAGGGATGCCAATACACGAAGAGCGGGTCAATTCCTTCTTCATTGGGCAGACCGAAGTGACTCAGCAGCTATGGAAGGCGGTGATGGGACGTAATACATCCATGACAGACCCGCCTTTTGTTGGTGATTCTTTGCCTATATTAGACTTGAACTATGAAGGATGTATCGAGTTCATCGACCGCCTCAACCAACTGACCAAGCTTCATTTCCGTTTGCCTACTGAGGCCGAATGGGAGTTTGCTGCTCGCGGAGGTATCAAGAGCAAAGGCTATCGATACTCTGGGAGCGACTATCCCGATGATGTGGCTTGGTGGGGCGTGGGACATGGCGGAAATCGGTGTCATGCTGTTGCAACCAAGCAACCAAACGAATTGGGCCTCTATGATATGAGTGGAAATGTTGGCGAACGTTGTGGTGACGAAAGTGCTGTTTGGAACAATCGTAAGTCAGAACTGATTAGTCCGGATTTTTGTGTCAATCCCGATGAAGTGTATGTGACGCGAGGATATGCTCTTCGTGGAGGAAGCATGGCGAATGGATTTGCTACCGGATGCAGGGTGTTATCGCGCTGGATCACTAAAAATCATTATGATGGCATCCGCCTGGTATTAGACACATCAGATAGCGATAAGGGCATCTATACCATCAAGAATGAAGACGGAGTGAAACTCGACTTTATCAAGATGACGGAGTCGACTGTAGCTCTTACTTATAACGAAAAGCGCGATGCTGATATTTCAGGAACATTGCACATCCCTGCGATTGTCAGCATCAAGGGACAGCAATACATGGTGACAGCCATTGGCGACAAAGCCTTGAGCAATAATCCTCGGCTGAAAGCCGTCTATATTCCTGCAACGGTAAATCGTATCGGCATACATGCCCTTACGAATTGCGATAACCTGGAACAGATAGTGGTCGATGGTCAGAACCCTGTGCTTGATTCGCGAGAAGGCTGCAATGCCATCATCGATACCGATCGCCGTATGGTGATGCGTGGTTGCAAAGCAAGTACTATTCCGGAAGGAATCCGTCATATCGGACCTTATGCATTCTATCAATGTCAGTCGCTTACTGGCATCCAGTTGCCAAAGAGCCTGCTGAGCATACGCGACTTTGCCTTTATGGGATGCAGTCAGCTGACTTCCGTTGCCCTCCCTCCCAACCTAATTCTCATCGACGACTTTGCCTTTGCTAATACAGCGCTTCTGTCTGTGATGATTCCCCCAAAGTCCGACCAAACCCTCATGATTAGCGAGGGTGCATTTTTCGAGACTCAGATTGACGAAGTGACAATTCCTGCCAACGTAGGTTACATAGGCAACTTTGCCTTCTATCGTTCAGACTGCCAGACAAAAATGAACATCATAGAGCCTAAATCGATAGCGTTGGGAAACCATTATGTAAAAAACCAAACAGGTAATATACCCGAACAGCCCGTTTACGAATTGCCGCCATTGGCTCAACTGACCGAGAACGACCCGATAGGATTGTTTCACCTCACGAAAGTGACCTACGACGATGGAACAGTAGAAACTGTACCCGATTTCGAGCAATATAAATACTGTGCCCGTGCTATCACATTAACGTCCCAATTAGAGCATACTGATGATGGAGTGCCAACATTACAGTTCGTAGACAACGATCACGTCCCATTCCGTCATACAGGCAACGTGGCAGTGGGCACCAACGGGCGCGGCATTCGAATATACGACAGCAACCAACAGCATTTTACCTTGAAGTGGTTCAACAGCAATCGTGCAGAGTCGGAATTATTCCCACGGGATAAGTTCATCAACGAACTCTATGATGCTAAGGAAGGTGTAGAACCCGATGTAAGGCAAATGATGGATATACTCGAGACTTATTCAAACCTTCCCACTTCAGAGGAGGCTTCTTCACTTACAGGAGTCTGGCTTCGCGTTGGCATCATAAAAATGCGCAATGGAGTGATAGAGAAGTTCTTCCCAACACTTGAAAACCAAAAATACAAACTGTTTGACCATCAGCACGTTGTAGATTTGTATGTTTTGTATGGTGAAAGATCCTCTACTTATACAGAAGAAGTGGCATATCAATTCACTACCCGTATTCGCCCCTTCCGTTACGACAGTAGCGGGCAAACACTGACAGAAGGCAAGCGTACGACTCACATAGATTGGAAAGCGTCAGATACCTTTCTGTTGCCATATGCCACAGAGGATGACGGTACTGAATATGCCGAACTCTATGAGTATTCACAATTGCCAGATCGAATAACAAATATCTTTGCAAGTAAGTAGGGTGCATCGCCACAAAAATAAGGTGTCTTAGTTAATATACAAGAGTAATTTTCGTTCTCGGTTTGATTCTAGATAGAACGAGATAAAAAGTGCAAGGGTTCGTGATGAAACCTTGCATTGTTCTAGCTGCCAGTCAAAAGTCAACCTTATTCAGGAAAAGACAATTTGGTCTCACGGTCTCACGGTCTCACGGTCTCAACGGTCTTTTTTTCGTATTGAAGTGAAGTTCGCGCGTTATTAGTTTAATATATATAAATATAATATAATAATATAATTATATATAAATATAATATACACGCATTTGCGCTCGCCTGAAGGTTTGAGACCAATGAGACCGTGAGACCGTGAGACTTTTGAGACCGGCGTGAGGTTCCAGGTCGCTGGGGGAACTTGATTCTTGGGCCTTGATAATTTTCCTTCTTAGGCTTGAAATATTATTTTCTAAGGCATACAAGAATATTTTCTTAGGCTCGAAAGTTTTCGACTGAAACTTGATGCCTGAAGCGGGGGACTTGGAATTTTTTTTCCACGTGGAAATTATTTTCCAAGAAATAAGGTGAAAAAATGCAGTTTAAAGTTGAAAGTTTTGGCTGGGAGAACTTTTGATTGTAACTTTGCAGTGGACTTCAGGAAGCCGTAAGTGCCTAGGACTCATTCGACGGGAGTTTTTTACCTATGGAAGAAAGTACAGATCCGTTTTTTCGCATTTCCTTGGGTGGATTTAAATCTTTTTTCTTATCTTTGCGTCATAATAAATGAAAAAGGGTAATAGGTTGTCAGGTCATTAGGTTATCAGACCTCAAAACCTCAGGACCTCAAGACCTCAAAACCATAGAAGTGAACAGATGCAGACAGCAGAACAGACAGCGGAAAGAGTGAAGGAACTGGAACGAATCATCGGTCTTAAGCAAGATTGGTTGTTCCGTTTTGCTTACCTGCGTGTGGGGAAGCGAGAGGATGCGGAAGACATTGTGCAGGATGTGTTGCTGAGGCTGTATCGTTCGAAGGAAAGGCTGACGCATATTGATGATGTGGAGCGTTATTTGGTTCGCGCGTTGAGGAATGCCTGCATCGATTACATCCGTCGACGACCTCCTGTGGTGATGACAGTTTTGGAAGGTGCTGCGCAGATGGCGGAAGATGGTGATGCTGACAAGGAAATCCATGATGAATATGAACGTATCAACAAGTTGTTGCAGATGATTCCCTCGGAACAGGCCGAAATCGTCAGACTGCATTGCACCGACGAACTGACTTTCCGACAGATTGCTGAGGTGTTGGACATGCCTGAAGCTACCGTGAAATCAAGATACAGATATGCAATCGATAAAATCAGAAAAGCTTATGAAGACAGCAAATGACATAGAACAATGGTTGAAACCGCAAGCGGAATATCATGCCTCGCCCAGTGTGAAGGAACGAGTGATGGCTGAAGCGGCAAAAACGACTGCCCCAAAGCATGGGAACAACCTGAAATGGTGGTGGATAGGCATTGCTGCATCGCTGCTGATTGTGGCTGGTGTGATACTACAGACCCTCCCCCATACCTCTCACGATAGGGCTAACCATCATCAGTCGTCAACAAACTCACCGGCTGTTCGTCCTACTATTCCCTCGTCAGTGGAAGAGCCAAAGCAGGATATTCCACTTATTGCTCAAGTGCCTGAGTCGCCAAAACCGCGAAAACAAGTAAGGCGGCAAACTGTGCCCCATAAGACTGCTGTCGAGGTCTCTCATAAAGAAGAATTGTTGGAAACGGAAGAAGGACGTGTAACCCCAGTTGATGTGCAAGATAATGATGAGTTGGAGGCGATATTGAACAGTGTGCGATCTAACCAATCTGCGATATCAGCTGAAGATGAATATAGGCACATGAATGTCAGGGTATTCACAGCAAACATCCGAATTCGGAACAAACAGGAGAATTGAAGTATGAAACATATAGTATTTTCAATAGTATTGCTCTTCTGTTGCTTTCAGGTGAAAGCACAAGTAGCGATGGCTGAGATGGACAGCCTGTATGGGTATTGGAAGAAATGCCACATGGAGTATAATGTCGATTTGATTTACAAGAACATACCCGATGTGGGCCTGCTTAAGCAATACAAGTTCAGAATACCAACTCATATCGTAGTTTCAGACAGTATTCTGGAGGCAATGGGACTTGGAAATGATGGATTCAAAAAGGATACAACAAAAGCTGTCTTTACGTATGCTCAAGCTGACATGAGCTGGTACAGACGCTCGTATAACGTCGGTATGCAATCCATCGCAACCATTGAAGCTCTTATGAACATAGCAAAAGAGAAGGACAAATGGGAAAGTCGTGCTGGTAGCGTTGATACCATGATGTATTCATTGGTATTTGCCGACACAGATGAGCCCATACCACTCAACGACAATAAGAATACGATGGTGGATGCTGCTGAGTATCTGACTTCCTCCTATTATTCGATGCACGAAAAAGAAGAGGTTGCCGTCCGGCATGAAGGTTATCTGTTCTATTCCTGCCTGCTTGACTCGGTCAAAACGAAGTATCAGCATTTCGACTTTGAGGAATTCATGAAACTGCTCAGTCCTATTTTGGAGCAGCCCGACATCGAATGCAGAAGCATCTACCTGTCGCATAGCTCTGACATGTGGAGGCATTCTGCATATATGTTTTATGTAGATTTAGATGAGGAACCATGCGGTAAGGGCGAAACAAATGGCTTTGTTTTTATGATGCAGGACGAGAAACAAGCCGACGAGGTACTATCGAAAATAAAGGAAGTCATTCGGGAGTATACGACTACCCACTTCGACTTGCCATACATCTATATTCCGAATCAAAGATGGGGAGGACAGGATGAAAGATTGTTCTATGCCACCAATTCTCGTTTTCCTCGGTTGGACGAGAATACGCTGAAGCTTGATATCAGAATGGGCGATTGGGGGATGGAACATAACTTGTTAGTTGCTGTAACCCAAGGTGATCGCTTGTTGCCTGTCAATTGGATCCAGTACAGCAGGATTGTTGATGGAAATGAAGTAAGAGTCAGATAAGAAGATTTAGAAGATAAAAATGTAATAATTATAAAATGTAAAGATTGATGAAAAGATTATTGATTATATTGACTGTCGGCTGTTGGCTGTTGTGCCCTGAGCTTGTCGAAGGGTTGTGCGCTAAAGGTCAAAATACAGTAGAAGCCTCAGACTATGAGTTACGTAACCCCAATGTGACTCCGTTGGACGCCAACGAGTTCAACCTGTTGTTGCGGCCTTTTCAGTTGGAAGCAAACGAAAAGAACACCATCCTGACGTTTTACCACCTCTGCAAGACGAACGAGGAACGTATCGAAGTGGCAAACGAGGAGACCGTCATCATGGATCCACGGACAGGTATTCAGTATCTGCTCAGAGGTATCATCGGTTGCGATGCGAAACTGAGTTGCAAGAACATTGTGCGTAACTTGAAAGGTAAAGTACTGAAATTCCAGCTGGAGTTCCCACCGCTTCCTCGCTATACGCAGCGGATATGCCTATATGGATTGCCCGATTTGTTTGACGAGACTACTCAATATCAGAAACATACTTTCACGTTGAGCGAACTGTACGACATGAAGCAATATGAAACGAAACGTGAGAATGAACCGACGCTGCTGGCCTTGGTATCATATTTCACTGGGAAGCCAGGCATCAAGGTGGGATGGTATTCAAAGGAATTGCCTCCAAAGCAAAAACCGAAACTGACTTTGGAGCCTGCAGGTTATGAAAGCTCGAAAGTCGAAACATGGCCACACTATTCGAATCCCATCCGTATCCGGCCATACTTCACAGAAGAGCCAAACGTCAAATATGCAGCTTGGTTCACAGCGGAAGCTACCTACATCGCTTATATAGATTGCCACAGAGCAA
>Ga0310696_10005876_pt1 | contig 14698 bp, 10 predicted proteins | sample AusTroGonzalo_MG_4_FD_203885 | JGI IMG/M metagenome (GOLD analysis project Ga0310696, IMG submission 203885) | Bovine rumen microbial communities from tropical cattle in Woodstock, Queensland, Australia - Gonzalo_02 (v2) (version 2) | ecosystem: Host-associated > Mammals > Digestive system >...
CATGCCTACTCCAGCACCAGCAAGCAAGCACATGAGCGTGAGAGCAATAAATCTAAATCTTTTCATAAATTAGTGCTCCTCTCTGGCTTCTTGTTCTGCATGGATATCGGACTTGATTTGTTCGACTTTCTCATCGAAAGCAATGAATTCAGCCAATTCTGGATCATTCTCATCACCATGTTTGGTGATAAGGTGCATAATCGCCTTTCTCATAATGCCAAGTTGTTCGTATGGAGAAACACCATCTTTAGTTAAGCGTCTATTGACTTCTTTGCCGAAAGCCATTTTTTCGCCAACAAATTGTGTTCTCTCGTCCATTTCAACGACTTGCTTTTGCAAAAATTGAGAAGCGGTCAATGTTTCGACTTTCTTTTTTTCTTCTTTAGGCATACAGTTTTCTCCTTTTCTCTGATATAGAGATGAATAAGTTGTGGCAATTACCTTTTAGAGAATGACACCTGAACGCTTTGAACGACTCTTTCTCCATCGGTAAGCCCATTTGCTTTTTGATTCTCCTTTTTTCACGCCTTTTGGCTTGTCTCGACATTGTCATAATCACTTTGCCTGTTTCGGTTATGTGATAATCAAATCCGAGGAAATTGATTGGTTGAGTGATTGGAAACAGCTGAGTTTTCTTATCATTTAGTTTCAACCCTAATGATTTGAAATAATCGGCGATGAATTGGTGAATCATTTTTAATCTTCCTTTTTCATCTAGGATTATTAAGAAATCATCCATATACCTTATATAGAACTTACATCTGTAGCGTTCCTTTAAGGCGTGATCCAGGTCATTTAACACCGCAAGCATTATGAGCTGCGATACTTGTGAGCCAAGCCCTATACCATAATCGCCAGAATAACTATCAATTATCATTGCGACTTGTTCATAGGCCCAGTCGTCTCTAATCAGTTTTCTAACTGCTTGTTTAGCAGTAGTGTGGGAGACTGAACCGAAATAGTTTTTGACATCACATTTGAGAACATATCCATTTCTTCCATGTTTCCTAAAGAAACGAAGAAGATGAACCTTAAGTCTTTTCCTGGCGAAGTCTGTGCCTTTGCCTAATTGACAAGCACAATTGTCATAGATGAAGTGTTTGGTAATCTCTTCATAGATGTAATTGTCACATAGACTTCTTTGGACGACTCTGTCTCTCAATCGCGTAGAGACGATATGTCTTTCTTTTGGTTCATAGATAGTGAACTCAACGTAAGGAGATATTTGATAAGTTCCGTTCTCTAACTCTTCCTTGAGTTTAAGGATGTTAAGAAGCTCGTTCTTTTCAAATAGCAAAGCGGATGCTTTCCATCTGATACCATTAAGGGCTTTCTTAGTTGCTTTGTGTAGATTTCTAAAATCTAACACTTGTTCTTTTACGGTACTCATTCAATACCTTCTTTCTTACTAGGGTCAGTGTTTACAGAGATACTAACTTATGGAAGTCAATCTCATCACTGCTCTTTCTTTACCTTTTTAGGGGCTAGGTTTATAACTCCTTGTGTTCGATTGGTGATTTCGGTCTTATGGACTTACTTTAAGCACTCTAGTTAAACTCAATCGAGGACGACCGCGTTACTGTTGTTAGCGTTGTTGTTGTTGTACGATCCGTCAGGTTTCACGTTATACTCGTTGTAGGCATTGCCGCGATTGGCGGTTTTGTAGCTATAAACCTGCGTATTTCTTAGTGTCACTCTCTATCCAGTTCTTGAGAGAACACTGGGCATTTCTTACCAGAGTTACCCAATGTTCAATCTCTTCGCTGGTTAGTTTGTTAAACTGTTCATACGCTATATCAATTAAACCAAGTAGAGAATCCGTTTCCGCATAAGCTCTCTTTTGATAATTTCTTCTCAGTTTGTAGTCCTCGGCAGTGTTTACAAATACCGCATTTGCTTTTCTGATGTTGGAATACATTTCGAGAGCACTATTCACTATGTTTTGGGTGACACACCAGCGATACCTTTTTGCAAAGTTGCTTTCAGTAGTGCACTTAGTAAGTGTGTGTTTCACGAGAAGTCTTGCATCATCGAGGAACTTAACTTTGTTTTCTTTTCTCAAATAACTTGGAACTGACATACTTTTTTTCTTTATATCTCACCTCAAAGGTTCGATATTAGTAGATTTGCTTCGCTGGATTATAATTCACAAGCGAGGACGACCGCGCCACTGTTGTGAGCGTGGCCGCGGTCGTACGATCCGTCAGGCGTCACGCGATACTCGGTGCAGGCACCGCCGCGACTGGCGGTACGAGTCCACCAGTATTGTGCAGACCCACCAGAGGTCTTTACAATTCTGTCGGCCCTGGCGCTGTTAGTGGCGGTACCGAATTGTTTATAGTAATCGAGGTAATCGCCTTCATCAGCGTAGTCTGTGAATCCAACTTGCTTATTGGATAAGAGATAGAATTTTCTCTTAAGTGTTTTGGCATCTCTGTTTTCCCAAACAGTTTCGCCTTTTGTATAGACATCGGCTAATCTTACTGATTCAATGAATTCTTCATCTAAACCATGTAAGAAACCTGCGACATTGGCGAAGTTTGGCTTGTTATCGAATGTTCTTGGCTCAAACCAGTTGTTAGCGGCTTTGTCACTATTGGCCCATTGGTCAATGGCGGAACCTTCATATTCGTTATAACCAGCACCTTGTTGTTCCATACCATTCTTGTAAGCAAGTTCAGCGGAACTGTATTGATCTTTTCTAGTTGAGTAGACACCTAAATCTGTATCAACACTTTGTGAGCTGTATTCAGAGATGGACACGGATTCAATTTGAGCGCCACTTGCATCGTAAGTGATGAATTTAGCATCGTTAATGAATTGTGCTTTACTATAGGTTGATTTCCAATAGCCCCAACCATCTAATCTACAAGAACCGCCAGCTGGGATTGCTTGAGTAATTGTAACAACGAAGGAACCATCCGCACCTGTACCGCCACCATAAGAACCTTTAGATAAGGTAAATTTGAGCGTACCTGCGGACAAACCGCTTGAGAAGATTTGTAATTTTTGCGCTGCACAGAATTGAGCACCTGTGATATTTGGAAATACTGAGACCAAGATTGGATGGTCGTCAGAGAGTCTATGAGAAACTCTCCAATAAATCACACTTGCGGCTTCGTGAATAACAATTTTGTCATCAGCGTTTGGAGTACCAGTGCAAGTGACACCAAGATTTGATAACACGACTGGTTCGCCATCTAATTGCCATTCATAGCCATCGCTGACTAATTCGTAGTCTCTTTGTGCTACGCCTTGAACATTCTCTGTTAACCAGTTTAAGAATGTTTCTTCTGTAATACTGACTGATAAACTATTGTTGGAAGCGACAACAGAAACGCCAGTTTCTTTGCTTGTGGTGATGATATCACCAATGTCGAAGTAATCGAAGAAATCACCATCTTTAGCAATTTCTCTTAACTCTGGGTAGGTGAATTGATATCTGCCTTTATATGAACCAGCGCCACCATGTCTGATGACACGAATGAGCTTTTCCATTTCTTTTTCAAACATCTCATCGCCTAACAAAACTTTTTTTAATGGATCTGACATATTTATCCCTCCTTATTCGATTTCGGTAAGGATAAGATTCGCCTTACCATTTTCAATTTCGATCTTCCAATCGTAATTTATGTTCTCGTCTTTATCGGCGATAACATTCATTGTTTCAATTGCAGCGATTTTAGCATCGACCATATCTTCAGCGCCTTCTTTTGTGTAGACTGCTGAAGCATCTGCTTTAGCGCTATCTAAGGCATCAATAAGTGCTTTTAACGCTTTACCTTGTTTGGCAGAGAGCGGTTTAGCAGCATTATCAGTTGTGAGATTATCAACGATGTCCGCAATCGCTACTTTTAAGTCAACTAAGTTCTTCAACACATAACCTTGTTTAGCAGTAAGTGCTTTATTAGTGACTTCGCTTGTTAAGTTATCAACTAAGTCAGCAATTGAGACTTTCGCGGCTAGTAAGGCATCAAGTGTTTCGTCATCATCGTGATTAACCAAGAAGGCGAAGATTTCACTTAATCTATCAATGGAAGTGTTGGATGCGCCATTGTAGATATAATCACTCAAGGTATCAATTAAGCCTTTCAAGTATTTACCTTGATTAGCACTAAGAGGTTGAGTGGTGGATGTGCTATCGACCGCATCTACGATTTGAGATTTCTTCACGTAGGTGGTGTCAATGACATCTCCGTTTTGATCTTTGTAAGCCTTGCTAACTGTTGTGCCACCATTTTTGATATAGGTGATTTCATTGTTTGTAGCACTTAACTCGCTCTTTGTAGCGTATGTAGTTTTGATAATGTTTCCATCACCATCTCTAATCGCTTTATAAGCTGAGATAACGCCATTCACGATGTCTGACCTTAATGTCGCAATGTTCGCGTTAATCGTGGTAATAGCACTTTGGATTGTTGAGATACTAGAAGTATGAGAAGCGGTTAGTGTTTGAAGTGCCGCTACTTGTCCTGCTAGTGCCGCGTAACTGGCCCAGTTGAGTTCTAATGTACTGACTCTACTTGCTAAAGAAGTAATCGAATTATTCAAAGCAGTTAAGTCATCTTCGAACCCATCGATATCTTCTTCACAGTCTTCTCTAATCTCATTGATCAAATCGTGTAAGTAGAATAATCCAGCATAGAATTTTTCTTTGATTTGTTGAGTAGTGAGCTTACTTTCAGCGGTATCATCTGGAAGCGAGAACGGTGATAACTCTTTTAATCGTGCTCTTTCAGTTTCATAGCTCATAATTATCTGACTCCTTTCATAATTAGACTATTTGTATAAATGATTTCTAGTTTGCTGATAACCATTCTTGTACCTTCATCGTTGAAGAAGATAAATCTTACATAACCAACTCTTGGTACAACTTTTGTTCTGCTGTAAATATGTGGTAATTTATCGTTTGTGAAGTGCAATTTATCAAAGTTGAATCCTTCAGAGAATGCTAACTTTCTTGCACCGCCGATTTCTTTAACTGCGACCTGGAAGTCTCCATATTTACGAGATGCGATATAGCCAACGTTCATCATTGATGGAATGGATGAATCGTTAATCAAGACCCATTGATGAATTGTCTTTTCGTTTACATCACTGCCAAGGTTGAGTGCCTTTGGGATGAGATATGATAAGACATTGATATGGTCGGTAATAACACCTCTATAAGTTCCGCTTGTCCTATTGTTGTAATAGACCAAATCTAATGGAACTAAGACATCGCCATTTTCATCGGCTTTAAGCGGAACACCAACGCGGAATTGTTTGCCTGTTACTTGATACGCTTCGGCATTCATGATGTAGGCAACCGCGAGCTCATTGACTCTGAAACAAATTCTCATAATGTTCGCGCCAGTGAGATTCACTTCTCTATCGAACTCATCATAGAGTTTGTAGTGACATTCTAGTTGGTTGATGTTTTCAACTCTCTTGAGGTAGTATCTTGTATCGACAGCGACATTTGGATAAATACCTTCAATAGAATCGATATAGACATTTCTACCATCGTAGAAGAATAACTTTGTGTTATTCATTCTTTCGTAATCGATATTGCCCTGGGCATTGAATGACTTAATAATAATTTCGTTTGCATCTGGATCGATTAAGCCAGCATAAGCGGTTTGGTCGAATGAGATAACATTGTTATCGATATTGTATTGTCTTAAGTTCTTGTTAATGAATGTGCCCATTGTGGCGTAGATTTGAGACTCATCATCAATTCCGCCTGTAATGGCTGAAATCTTGTTAAGCAAGTGGAATTCTTTACCTTCGGTAATTTCCTTTGCATAAGTCTCGGAAACAATGATTACATCGGTGTTAGCATCAATACTTAATGTAGTACCAGCAAGACCGACATAAGTTCTTGGCTTATCTTTGACATTGATTGAGCCATCATCAACGAATCTGTTGATATTGCCTTCTTCATCAGAGAAGTAGAGATCATCATCTAATTCGAAGAAGTAGTAAGCATCAATGTTGTCGCAGAAGTACCATTCGTATTCACTGTTTTCATCTCTTAACTTGTATTCGCCAATGTATAAGCCTTCATTGGTCATAAGTAAGAGTTTTTCTTTATATTGAGATAAGACTGCGTAGTCTAAATTGTTATTTTTAAGTAATTTGTTGTTAATATGAGAAGAAACATCATAGCTATATTTAGCGTTGTTATATGTAACTTCTTTGGAAGTAATAGCCTTTAAGCCATTCTTTGTTAACACTAATGTCTCGCCAACAAAGTTGATGATTAAGTCTGGAGAGATAGCACCAGCTCCGCCATTTGGATTAACTTCGAAACAAGGATAAGCTTCTTCTGCTAATTCGCCTTCGTTAACAACTGTGCCATCATAACTAGAAGCATTAACTAATTGAGTTGTTCTAGTGTAGATAGTGGCTTCGTGTTGTGATTTTTCTTTGAAGACCAGGAGTGTGCCATCACGATAGATGTCATAACCTTTAATGGCAGAGATTTCGCTACCATATTTGCAGTAGTCTAAATCGCTGAAATATGTAAGGTCTTTATCTTCTTCGGTCTCATAGTGTTCGACTTGGGCCGAATTAACTTCGCTTGAATGCCAGTCAATGTTTGGATATGTTTCATTACCAGCAACGAATAATCTCTTGTTGTAGATAATACCGAAACGGCAACCATTGATTCTATCCGCATAACCATCGACATAATGTGGGAATTTAACAATGATATTTCCATCACCATCGATTGGATTAACTGGATCATCGAATAATACGACTTGAGCGTTCTCAATAACTGAGCCATCGATTTCGCTTGTCTTACCAAGTTTCATATAGCCGATGCAGTCTTCGCTAGCGTTATTGCCTGTATAGACATTTAAGCCATAAGTTGGAGAGCCAGTAGTGGTATCAACATCAATGTAATTAGCATTGAATAATGGCAATTGTGTATCTTCACTAAATTCGATAGTGGCTTCTTCGTGAGTAACGGATGCAACATTGAAAGCAACTTTGTATGTTTTTTCTTCAACAGCATTATTCTCATAAGGAAGTGTGACAGTAATCACATAGTCGGCAGTCTTCATAACATTTTGAGATGTGAATCTAACTGTGACTGTTAATCTTCCACCAGAGCGGAGTAGTGTACCTAAATATGGATTATTAGTTTCATAGTCGGCAACTTCCACCCAATCAGTATCTTTGAACTTGGCTTCAACGATTAAGCCTTTGGCATCGAAGGTATCACCCACTCTATAACTGAATGGATCATAATTCTCTTCATCAAATCTTAATCTGATATCTTGTAATTCTAAGTTTGGTGTTACGGTAACATTTAAGTTAGCGACAACAACGTTAGTAGCATCGTATGGGTCTTTAGCAGAGATAGCCATTTGTTTAACACCAAGATTATCAGCGCTGTAATAGACATTATTTGAACCATCTCTTGTGAGGTCAGTAGATACCCACCATTCACCAGCAGATGGAGAAGAATCGGCATCTTTTGTTAATAATTCTTCATAGCCATTATCAAAAACGCCATAGACATCCAAAGCACTTACGGAATAGCTAGTACCATTGGTAACGGATAATGGAATTAAAGAAGTGTCAAATCTCAAAGAGACCATTTCTGGATAATCAACATTGATGTTATATGAGCAAGTCTTTGTGACACCATTTTTTACATACGTGACAGTGACCGCTTGGCTTGCGCCTACTTGAGCACTAGCAAACGGAGTAGTTTTGTATGAATCAAAGTCGGTTGTGAATCCGCTGACTAAATCTTCTTCGTAGCCATCGTTATATGTAGCGGTAATAATCAAACCTTCTGTTGAGAACTTATCACCAATAGCAAATGATGTGCTTTGTGTGGATCCACTCTTAACCGCAATGCTTGTTAATGCTTTAGCCACAACTGTTAATGTTCCGACTGTAGCTTCTTTTGTAACGCCGTTATATGTAAACGATACTTTTAAGGATTTACTATTATCGCTTGTGGATAACACTTGAGCGCCTGAAATTTCTGTAGAGCCAATGTAGAACTTAAGTTCATTAAGATTTAAGTCTCTATTTGATGCTGTTCTATTAAAGACAGCGCTAACGACTAATCCAGCAAGATTAAGAGCCTGGCCTTCTACATAAGCAGATAATGCTTTTTCAAGGCCACTATCATCAGCAGAGATAGAACTTAAGGCGATTTCAAGAGCAGTCAATGTAACACTTGTTGTTTTCATTTGTTCAGTATCTCCAACACCTGTGATATATGTCACGTTAATTGTGTTATTACCTGCAACAAGGATTTGACCTTCTGAGATATTGATAGAAACGCCATTGCTATTAAACGCTAATGCAGAAGTGATTGGATAGTTTTCATCATCTTCATCGGTGGAATAATACGATTTTGTTAAGCTCAAATTAGTTAATGATAAAGTATCACCAGCATAAAGTGTTGATCCTGTATAGTAAGAAGCATCTAATGTGATAGCACCTAAGTAGATGCAATGCACATCAATGGTGTCATAGACTGTTTCTTGACCAAAGGTAAATCCAATTTGAACGCCTGTAACTTTGTTTCTAATGATATTGGAATCAAGACCTTTAATAGCCAAGTCATAGCTGACACCACCAATGGTAATTCTATTACCAGCACCAATTTCATATTGGTATACTTCTTCAGTATTGTATGTAAGGGTGATTTCGTGACCAACTAATGGCACGCTTTCACCAAAGTTTGTATTGATCTTCGAGACATCTAAAGAAACATCAATAAGTCTCTTTACTGTCACACTTAATGTATCGGTGCAAGTGACACCTGCTTCTGTATAAGAGAATGTTAAAGTGGTGGTTTTGCCATCAACATTGTCTGGTACTAATTGTTCATAGCAGCCAGAGATGGTGACATCATCAACACTAACATTAAGACTACCTAAATCGGCATTTTCACCATCATAGGTATATTTCTTTTTAATTGTAATTTCGGAAGTATCAAATACTTCGTATCTGTTATATTGATTTGGATTTCTTGAAGTAGTGACATCAATTGAGAATAGTTTAGAAATTCTCACTACGTATGTGTCAGTCTTACCACCATAGGTAACTGTGATGGTATTATCACCCATATCATCTTTAGTCCAAATAGTGCCAACTACTTTAGATAATGTATAATCGCCTCTAGGAACGGTAACTGTACCTCTATGAGCGTATGTAGCGGTAACAACAATTCTATTGTTATCGTTGATATAATCGGTGAATTGATCGCCAGCTCTCATCCATCTAATAGCGCTTGTTTGTTGACCGCCATCGACACTAATGGAAACGAGCTCGTCATATAAGACTTCAAGTTCAGCTGTTTCGCCATCTTTGGTAATCATTGCATCATCATATTCGACTTCTAATGGATTCTCTGGATCATTAGTAGCAACAAAGATAGAGAATGTTGTGTCTTCTTCAATATCAGTACCGAAAACATCACCATCTAAACTTGTGGTAAAGTCAACTTGTTTATTTGTGATACCACTATGCATTGTGGCTCTAACAATAATGCCTGTTTTTGAGAAAACTTGGCCAGCACTATATGTGTCATTCCAGTTATCGATAACAACGCTTGTAACTTCTACTGGGTAATCTTCAACAACTTCGATACTATATGTTTCGCTAATTGTGGAGCCAATAGTAGCGGTAACTGTAACTGTATGTGGGCCAACATCCATGTTGGATGGTTGACTAACTGTGTATTCACTATTAGATAATGTTCTTTCAGAACCATCGGAGAAATGAGCAACTACACTTAAAGCACCAGTTGCAAACGTAGGATTTGTAGAACCAGTTTTAATGAACTCGCTTTGATAATTGCTTAATGTTAAGGAATCAAGAGAATAGACTTCAACTTCGTATGTCTCGCTCATTGTGATTCCGTAGTATTCAATATAGACGGTAATTGTGTATGTGCCGTTTTTAGCAAGATTAACTTCTGATGTATCTAAAGAAACGTGTGGATCACTAGCGGCTGTAGAACCCCAGTTGGCTCTTTGAATTTCAGTTTCAGCAACATCACTACGAGTATAGAAAACTTGTAATCCAGTAGTGGACAATGAGCCACCTTTAAGAACTTTCTTAATTTCATCAGGCACATATAAGCGCATTCCAGTCATACCATTAACGGTAATTTGATATTTGGTGGTTTGGCCGCGATATGCAATACCAACATCTTTTGTGCCTATAGAGCCCATATATGGAGAAACAATCGTTACACCGCTTAATGAGACTGGGTTTGTACTAGCACCAATGTCGAAAGTTCCAGCGTTACCGTAAGTAGCAGTAAGAACTAAGCCTGCATTTGAATGAGTTTCATTTGTTTTGTAAACGGTCTTTGTAGGATTTGTTTTAACGGAAATTGCAGAAACATCTCTGACTACTAAACCGAAAGCCATCTCAACAGTTTCGTTTGTGTAGCTATCATAAAAAGTAGCTTTGCAAGTCTTTGAACCAGTAGATGAAAAGTCGTATGTTTGCCAGGCAAAACTGCAGCTCGCTCTAGTGACTGTTCTGCTGGTGCCATTGCCATAAGTAATGGTGATTGAAGTTGGTAAGTCTGGCTCAGAGTCGACCAAATATCTGTAGTAGAAACGGAAACCAGAGTCTACGCCCTTTGATGTTATTCCGTAGACATAAATTGTATATGTTGCTGATTTACCACCATAAGAAACAGTAATTGTCTTTGAGCCTGTAGTGGTCATTGTCGGAGACGAATACTGAGCACTCGATGTAACATTTTGAGAACCAGCGCTACCACCATTTACATAATATTTGTAATAAGCAGTAACTACTTGGTTTGTATGATTAAATGCAGCATTTTTGTAGAAACTTGTTTGATATGAACCGCTCAAAGAAATGCTATCTACGTAAGGACTATACGATTGGAAGAATCCAGCATATTTATTTTCACTTGTAAGTGCTACTAAATTGCCAATGGTATCGAATGTACGTGTTGTGGTTAATCCGTCATTTATAGAAGCTACGCTTGTGCTGTAGTAAACCTTTACATAGATATTGGATGTGCTACTTACAATTGGAATGTTTGATGTACTTGGGCATGAAATTGAGAAAGAACGGCTATTTCCATTTGAAATGGCAGCACCTGTAACCTTTTTATAAGAATTTCTACCCTGATAGCCAGCCACAACGATTTCTGTGCTGAAAGTAGTGAATTTATGATAAGAATTATCATTATAAAGGATCTCGATTTTATAGACATAAATTGGATATCCTTTTGTGTTATATACAGTTAAAGAATTAACGCTTGAATCCAATCTGAAAAACATTGAACTCTTAGCACTTGAGTCATAGACATCATATTGGCTTGGGCTAACTGCGTTAAACCAAGTTGTTAAGCCACTTCCGCCGCCGCCAGTACCTGAATCTGCTGTAATTGCCATACTATGCACCAACCTTTCTCAAAGAGCTAATTACAACTTCCATGTTGTTCAAATTAGCCTTTGTTTTTGGTTTAACGGAAGTGTCTAAAGTGAACTCCCAGAAACGAGAAGTTCTAACATTTGTGCCAGTATCAATATATGTGCCACTAACACATTTGTTTTTTCTCCATTGTGTCATTAAATTGACATCGTCAAGCCCTTCTCTAGCGCTGACTGGAGAATCTTTATAAGTAATTCCAATAGTGGTTACTGGAATATATGTGTAAGGTGAATCTTCGACTTCTACTAGCTCATAAGAATTGCCATTGATTCTAAGTAAGTAGTATTTGTTTCCGCCTAAGATATATAAACGTTTACCACTCACAAACATACGAGAGCGGTAATCCATTAGTTCAGTATTTGAAATCTTAACAAAAAGGGCATCTAAGAAAGAGAAGTTCTTACCCATGCGGAAGCACTCATATAAGAACTTGCCAATGTGGGCTACTAAATGGACTTGTCCATCTTCTGCCTTAAATCTAATAAAGCAGTTAACTCTTGCATCCGCTTTAGCGATTTGTTCCCAAGGATCTCTTGTTTGGTCGATGCCATTTTTATAAATAACATTAAGGATATCACGAGCGTTATTGTTAGCTAATCTAGTTTCGGCTTCTTGGAAGTCAACACCAGCAAAAGAGCCAGTAGTAAAGACTTTTCTACTGCTCAATTCACTATTAGCAAGGTTAATTTTGAACTTGTCTTTATTCGCCATAATTAACACCTACTAGATTTTGTATTTAGCACGAATTTCGCTTTGATGTGGCACATTTTGTCTTGTGTCAACCTCATTAACGAATTGCTCGAAGTAGTTAAGATAGCGTTTGCATCTATCAGGATCTGTTTCTTCCCAAAGCTCACTCTTAACAAAGTAGTTAATGTAATTGCAGAGCTCATCAGTTAATCCATATTCGGATTCTAAATCGATTTCATCTTGCCAGTTGGATTCTGTGAAGTTTGGAATCTTTCTTTCGTAAGCAATATGAATTGTGTCGCTGATACCATAGCCTAAATAGAGAAGACCCTGGCCAACAACACTCCAACCGATCCAATACGGTTTTCCATTTTTCATAATGAAAACGGAGCGGATTTTTCTTAAATCTGTAATTGAAGAGATATCATAAACATCATTCTCTGGGTTAGCAGTAATGATAGTATGCTTTGTTTCAATTTTATTCGCCGTTAAAAGACGAGAAATTGCTTTATTGATGGAAATACAAACATTGTTTAATTCGGTAGCGTAATCAGGCTGTTTTTCCAAAGTACCATCACGTAAATGAGTCACATTCAAATTGACATCATCGTTGTGTAATGTCTCTTTTATACAATTGATTACTAAATCAGCAAATCTCATGTTTTAATTTCCTTTCTTTTTTTAGTTCGTGGGTCGTATTAGAATTGCACTAATCTCGGCGGTAACCTGTTCTGCTAACTGAACTAACAACCCATCAGGTGCCACAATTAAGTGGCAGATTTTTTTATTTGAAAGCGTCTTCTAACTCTTTCATACGTTTTTTGTGCTCTTCTTTTTCTTTTTTGACAGCACTTAACCAGTTTTTAACGATTTCGGCTACTGGTTCTGGAACTTCGACTTCTTCACCAACTGGAATGGAGTATGTAACACCATTGATAGTGACAGTCTTGGCTTTTTCCCATTCATTAAGTGCATCTTCAGGGATGAACACTGGAACGTATTTGACATTGTTTTCTGCCATAGTTTTTTACCGCCTTTCTTGGAAGGGGGTTGATTGAAGGCTCAACCCCATAAAGCCTATTGGTCTATCCTAGATTAGGAAGCTGCGTTAGCAGTAACGAGTGTGACTGCGGAAGCATTCTTCTTGACTTGGACGAAGATGACTGCATCATCCTTTGTACCTTGGATGATATCAACGCCAACGAAGGATGCGCTTGTCCACTTGTTGCTGGATGCTAAGGTGTGACCAGCTGTCGCAGCGACTGTGCACTTAAGGATGTTACCTGGAGCGCAGTTACCAACATAGGAGATGGTTGTGTTAGTACCAGCTGTTAATGTTGGGCTGATAGCACCAGAAGCTCCTCTATAACCGATTCTGCTAGAATCTGTTAATGCAGAAGCAATCGCTGAAGCGTGGTAGCATTCATAACGAACCATAGCTTCGTCTCTTAAGATTCTTGTACCGAAACCATCGTGTTTCCAACCGAGGGATGCACGTTGATTTAATGGGTCGTTAGAACCAGAGGAACCTAATGGTTTGTAGATGACATCGAATCCACCAGCGGCATCTTCGCCATCGATAGCGACAGCACCGAATGCTTCTTTACCGAAGGCTAAGCAGAGATGTACGTATGTGGATACGACTGGAACGATGTTTGTTTCGATGAAACGGAAACCTAAGAAGGTACCGACTTCACCATTGATGATGCCAGATTGGTCACCATATTTTTCGACATCGATCCAGGATTTGTTAACGCCATCAAGATTCTTGATGTCAGCGATAACTTCTGGAGATGCTAAGAAGATGTATTTACCACCTTCGACTGGTTCAACGCCTCTACGGACGAAATCGGCCTTAATAGCATTGATATCAGCGAGTGTGATACCTTTTGTGCCAGAGATAACAGCAGCTCTGTCAGCTTGGCCTTGTGCGTAACGGACATTTAAGCCGTTGAAGACACAGTTCGCGAGTAAGCTTCTCATTCTATTTTTGGCGTTCTTACCGAGTAATTTGCCAGAAATAGCGAGTTGTTTATCGAGACCGTACTTTAACATTTTGTCGGTTAATGGTACGAAGTTACCTTCTTGGTAAACTTTTGTAACAAAGTCGACTAATGAGTATTTGAGACCATCAGGTGTAACACCTTCGATTAAGTGGTCTGTTGTTTCTGGGAGATCTTTGTACATTCTCCAAGAGTATTCATCACTTGTTGGGGTGAAATTGGTTTTTTCAGCGAATCTGAATAAGACATCGTCTTTAAGACCGCCTAATTCATACATAACGGCTTTTTGCACAAATTCTTGTTGAGCTTGTGATAATTCACCGATTGTATTTTTGACTTCATTTGCCATAATACGTGGCTCCTTTCTTATTCAATTTTTCTTTTGCCCTTTTCAACCTCATCCATGTATTGTTTGAATTCATCAGGAGTCATATCACTAATGCCTTTTTTAGGCGCTGGATCTTCGAGACTTGAGGAAGAACCAGGATTAGAGATATTGTTCGCTTGTTCTTTTTTAACGACATTATTCTCTTTTGGATAAGCCTTATCGAATTTAGCAATAATTG
>Ga0310696_10005877_pt1 | contig 14698 bp, 28 predicted proteins | sample AusTroGonzalo_MG_4_FD_203885 | JGI IMG/M metagenome (GOLD analysis project Ga0310696, IMG submission 203885) | Bovine rumen microbial communities from tropical cattle in Woodstock, Queensland, Australia - Gonzalo_02 (v2) (version 2) | ecosystem: Host-associated > Mammals > Digestive system >...
GAACCCTCTGTCGACTCAGTTGTCGAACAAGGCTGACAAGCCGACACTGACTCACTACGCGAGCGGAAATACATCGGTGTCCAACGCTACCTGGACAAAATTGGCGCAGGTCTCTCTGACACAAGGTCTATATCTGGTCCACGTTTCTGCCGTGTTCCAAGGTAATGCAGCAGGAACTCGACAGTTGTCATTCACTTCTACTGCGACACCGGGCGAGGATGGACGTTGGAACACGATCAAGATCCCCGCGGGGACTTCCGCACAGGTAACTCCGCACATGACCTTATTCGTTAATGTGTCTTCGAGTTCTGAAACGTGGTATCTCCACGGCTATCAAAACGCAGGTACGGGAACATCACTCACCGTTTATCCGTCCTATCAATACATCAAACTGAAATAAAGGAGACAAACTATGGACAAGAAGAAAGTTATCGAGATCGCCGAGTCTCAGATCGGCTACACGGAAAAAGGAAACAACTGGAACAAGTATGCAAAATTCTTTGATGAAGAATATCCGAACTTTTACAACGGCAGGAAGCAAAATTGCAGCTGGTGTGATGTATTCGTGGATTGGATATTCGTTCAAGCATACGGCTTCGACACCGGACGAAAACTGTTGTGTCAGCCTCTCAAGTCCTGCGGTGCTGGAGTGACATTCTCTTATGACTACTACAAAGCCAAGAAGCAGACTGGATCCACTCCTAAGGTTGGGGCTCAGATCTTCTTTAGAGCGAACAAGGATTCCAAGAAGCCTAATCACACAGGGCTTATCGTAGCGGTCGAGAAGACGGACAAGTATTACAAGATCACCACGATCGAAGGGAACAAGTCCAATTCCGTCAAGAAATGCACCTATACGACCGACACCAAGATCTTCGGGTTCGGTTATCCTGACTATGACATGGACAAGACACAGGCCACTCCTGTGGCTTCCAAGCCTAAGGAAGACCCTAAGCCCGTAACTCCTTCCAAGCCGACAGTGGCGACCAAGACCTATGTAGTTGTATGCCCGAAGGGACTCAACATCAGGAAGTCTTATTCAGACTCTTCTCCAAAGATCGGGGCTCTTAACTATGGAGCCAAGATCCAGGTCACAAAAGAAGAGAAGGGTTGGGTCAAACTCGCCAACCGTGACGGTTGGTGCTGCATCGGCTCCAAGGGAGTCAAATATCTCAAGCTGAAGAAGTGATTCGGTTCGCTTTTTCATATTTGTCTCCGGCAGGGGAGTTCTTACCTCAACTTCTCTCCCCTGCTCTTGACTGACCCTTCTGTGAGTGTCAGAGGCTCGCTACAAATATACATACCAGCATCATCTATTCTGCATTATCCCGTACAAATTCCCTCCATTGCCCCCGCTCTGACCGGGGGCTTTTTTTGTTGCACTTCAACATTTCTTCAACATTGAAAAGCTCACAATTCCGCAAAGCCTTGAGCCTATTGGATTTACAATGGTGGAGGCGAGGAGAGTCGAACTCGTTTGTGTTTGTTTCCTGTGTAACAAAAATCCTATAAATTAAGGGGTTTTGACGTTTTCTGTGAACACGTGTCCACGGGACAAAATACAAAATTCAACATTTTTCTTCAACATTTTGAATCCCGGATATGGTCAGATCTATGACTGCAGCCGCCTTTTTGTCATCACCTTCGACAATATGACCATAAGTTCCGAATGTGTCCATGCTTACAGAATGACCAACGATGTCCTTGATGGTTTGTTCAGGCATAACACCCTTCATAAGACTTACAAAGGTATGTCGGAGGGAGTACACGGTCCCGGGAAGGGTTCGCTCTTTCTTCAATTTCAGCCAGTTATTCCGCATAGTTGACTGATTTCCCTGAGAACCGTCATAAGAACAGAATATCCAATCAGTGTGAAGATTACAGTCTTCATTCCTTCGGATGGTCTGTCTCAATATTCCTGATGCAAGAGCTCCGATCGGGACCATGCGCCTTGCATTTTCGTTCTTTCCTTCGGTGATTTTGTTCCTGGCATTGACAGAACGCCGGATGAAGACACGATCTTCCGTGATGTCCCCTATCTGAAGACCCAAGGCTTCTCCCGGTCTCATTCCTGTAAGAAGAAGGAAGCAGAATAGAGGATGGTACCATTCAGCGGAAGGTTCCAACAACCTTCTGACATCGTCTCGCTGCAGTATTTCCTTTTCCTTCTTTGGATGTCCCTTGGGTATGTAAAGATCGCCTCGGAGCAGATCGCACTGATAGTCCTGATACCCGAACTTTATGATTCCCATTATTATCCCTCGCAAAGACTTCAATGACTTCTCTGAGAGTGGCTTCTTTTGTCCGTTTGCCATGTTAATGACACTTTGCCAATCCCTGAGAGTCATCTTGTTCATCTTCTTATGTCCACATTGAGGTAAAATATATAGCCTGACATATCTTTCGTACTGGATATAGGCCTCCGAATCGTCACCACGTCTGGCTTTTACATCATCCAGGAACTCTTTGGCTACCCTCTCCACCGTCTTGCTGGAAGACGGAGCCTCGTCACAGATCCATGCTTCATATCTTTTTCTTACTTCATTTTGTCCTGCACGTCCCGTCTTGGAAGAAGAGAAGTTCTTCCTTATTCCATCCTTCTGGACTTGTAGGATCCATCTGGTGCCTGTCCACTTGGGCGATGCCATAATCAGTCTCCTTGCATTGAGCGTAAATAATCAGCATAGCTTTGCAACCGTGCTTTGTTCTCGGCGGTCAGGCCGTCTGTCAGAGAGGAAGTCTCTTCATATTCGGCAAACGCATCCATCAGCTTCCCCGGAGTTGTATGCAGCGCATAAGCAAGTTTGGGGAGCTTTTCTATGGATATGTTGTTCTTCCCTTTTTCGATTGCGCTGATAGAAGCTCTCCCGGCAAACCCTGCTTTTATGGCAAGTTCTTCCTGGGAAAGACCTTCTGCTTCCCTTAACGACTTCACGAGATTTCCAAAGTTTTTTAATTTATCTTCCATAATCTACCTCCAGCTATATTATAGCCCTTTTTTACATTTTCGCAACATTCACTTGACACACGTCAATTTGTACTTGACACAAGTCAAAGAGAGCGGTACATTTTAGATGTCAAGTACGACACGACAAAATGAAAGGAGGAAAAAGGCATGGTTAATCATGCAAAACTCAGAGGCTTAATGGTAGAAAGAGGACTTGAAGTAAACAGGCTCGCATCGATTCTTGGTATATCCAGACAGGCTGTATCGGATAAACTAAGCGGCAAAACATCCATCACTCTGACGGATGCACAGGCGATCTCGTTAGCACTGGATATGTCCAACGAGGAAAGAGATGCGATTTTTTTTGCTGATGCTGTCAAGTCAGAGGCGACATCATGAAGTCCGACACAATGTATCCCTGCCTGGCGCGGTACTTCAAAAACATGAGTGAACTCGCAAAAGCAGGATGTATGAGCAGACCGAAAGCATGGAAGATTCTTTCAGGCAATCAAGAGTTTACCGAAGAAGAAAAGAAGGCGATAGCTTCGAACATAGTGCTCATGGCTATCACGGACAAGAAATTCAAGAAGGAAGACGTTGACCTGGCAATCCAGGCATGGAGCGGTCACTTCGATGAAATCTACAGAAAGAAGGCATGATTCATGACAATTTGGGAATTTATAAAGCAGTTGGTCATGCTGGAACAGCAGAAACAAAAGCGCCGGACGGATGAGCTTCGGAGGGTAGAGCCTTATCACTTTCCGGTAGTAGGAACACAGATCAGAAAGGAAAAGTAATATGGCTAAAAAGCAGGCAAGAAAGGAGACAAATATGTTTACAGATGAAGAAATCCAGAGGATCAAGGACATGGCGTTCGAATCAGAGAAGCAGGAAGACTTTGAGCTGCTCATGAAGGTTGCTGATACGCTCAGCGTTGATGTCAGAGACTATCTGACAAAGTTCTAAGACATAAGGAGGTCTATATGCCTAACATATACGAGATCACAGGCGACATCCGCAAGCTCTGGGATCTGATGGAAGAGGGAGAGCTCGATGATGATATGATCTTTGATGCGATGATGAACTCCCAGGAAGAACTCGCCATCAAGCTTGAGGGATATTGCAAGTGGATCAAGAACATGGAGTCCGACATCGAAGGACTCAAGAAGGAAGAGGACAGGCTGTATTCGAGACGCAAGTCCATGGAGAACGCCATCACTCGTGCTAAGCAGGCCATGCAGATGGCCATGAATGAAGCCGGTGAGAAGAAGATGGAATGTGGGACATTCAAGGTCGGACTTCAGCGCACACAGCCGTCAGTGCAGGTCGATGAGCAGTATGTCGAGAACATTCCCTCGAAGTACCTCGTCCCCCAGGAACCCAAGATCAACAGGAAGCTCATGCTCGAGGACCTCAAAGCAGGAGAGGATCTCGAAGGTATCGCGCATCTTGTTGAGGGAGAAAGTTTGAGGATCAGATGAACAGATGTATTCCTCAGACGATCCAGACCATCAGAGCCATGGACAACTTTGCGAACTGGCTTTCATGGAAGATGTCCGAGAGTGACACCACTCCGGCAGAACTCGCTCAGGCGATCGGATTGGATAGGAAGACCATCGCAGGGTATCTCAGGCGAGAACGCTATCCCAAGCTCGATGTTCTGGTCATGATCTACGCATACTTCGGAGAAGATTGGATCCAGATACCGTTTTATAAGGTTTTATGAGGATTTATGAAGGTTAACAACGACACCGCGCAGTTCCTGAAACTGCTGCAAGTATTCAAAGAATCAGAAAAGGAGGTCTATATGATTCAAGTCACCAAAGGAAAAGTGGAGACTGCGAAGAAGGTCGTCATCTACGGTCCTGAGGGAATAGGCAAGTCTACTCTTGCATCCAACTTCCCGAACCCCGTATTCATCGACACGGAAGGCTCCACTAAGGCTCTGGATGTCGCAAGATACCCGGAAGTCAAGAACTGGATGGATATTAAAGCATTCGTGGAAGATTCCATCAACACAAGACAGTTCTCGACTATCGTTATCGACACGGCTGACTGGGCCGAGAGATTCTGCATCCGTGCAGTGTGCGCGAAGCAGAAGGTCTCAGGCATAGAGGACATCCCTTACGGCAAGGGGTACACCTATGTCATGGAAGAGTTTGCACAGCTCCTGGATATGTGCAACAAGGCCATCGCCGCAGGGATCAATGTTGTGTTCACGGCTCATGCTCAGATGCGAAAGTTTGAACAGCCGGATGAGATGGGGTCATACGATCGCTGGGAAATGAAGTTATCCAAGAAGGCCGCTCCGCTGCTCAAGGAATGGGCTGACATGGTCCTGTTCTGCAATTACAAGACACAGGTCATGACCGACTCCAAGACCCAGAGCAAGAAGGCGTTCGGAGGTAAGCGCGTAATGTACACATCCCACCATCCGTGTTGGGATGCCAAGAACCGTTACGACCTGCCCGAACAGGTGGACATGGAGTTCGCCCAGATCGCGCACCTCTTCTCCACTCAGCCGACACCGGTTCAGGCTCAGGAGCCGAACTACCGTCTGGAGCTTCGCGCCCTGATCGCAGAAAAGAGCCTTGACGGTCGCCGCATTGCAGCAACTTGGCATCTGGGCAAGGATAGCACAAATGAAGATTACAGAAAAGCTTATGAAGACACCAAGAAAACTTATGGAGGTAAATAATTATGTCAGAAGAAGTAAAAGTATTAGGTTGGGACGGCGGTGTGTCCGCAGATGCAGGAGATCAGGAGTTTCAGGTACCACCCATCGGTGAGTATGACTTCACGGTCGTAAATCTCGAGCAGGGGACCTCAAAGTCAGGTTATCCCATGGCTATCCTCACGCTCGCTCTGAACGTCAACGGTTCCGCTTATGAGCGCAAGGACTACATTACACTGACCAACACGATGGAGTGGAAGATCGCTACGTTCTTTGAGTGCATCGGACTCAAGAAGAAGGGTGAGGCTCTCACGAGGATGCCTTGGGACCAGGTGAAGAACAAGGAAGGCCGCTGCAAGCTCGAACACGAGACCTATAACGGCAAGACTTACGGCAAGGTCACCAAGTACATCGTAAGGACAGGAGCCGCCGCTGAGGCCGCCACAAAGCCGACTGATGAAATGCCCTTCGAGATCTGATTATGGACGATTCGAGAAATGTATTAGAAGCCTTAGAGGCTCTTGATCCGTCCCGTTTGTCCTATGATGAATGGATAGAGACAGGAATGGCCCTCAAAGCCGAGGGTCACCCCTGCTCTGTCTGGGACGAGTGGTCAAGCCGTGACCGTGATCGCTACATTCCCGGTGATTGTGAGAAAAGATGGCAATCATTCAACAGTACCGGTGTCGGCGGTGGCACGATCGTACATCTCGCACAGACTTACTCCAATTATACACCTGTTCGCGCTCTCTCCTGGGATGACGGCCTTGATGCTTATTACGAGGAAGTATTAACAGTTGAGGCTAAGCCCAGAGAGCAGCCGTATCAGATGGCCGTCCGCTATCTGGAGACATTGTTCCAACCGGACGAGAAGGTCAGCTTTGTCAATCAGTCCGTTTATAAGGACAAACAAGGCAAATGGGTTCCCATGAACGCAGGCCACGTCCGCAAGTGTTCCGACCTCATAGCAGACCTAAAGAAATACAAGGAACTGAACTCTGTCTTTGGCACCATCAATCCTGAAGCAGGTGCATGGATCCGGTTCAATCCGACCACAGGCCCGAACGATAAGGATGTCACACGATTCGCTTACTCGTTGGTCGAGTCAGACACACTCTCCATTGAAGAGCAGAAGAAGATCCTGATCAACTTGAAACTTCCGATCGCGTGCCTTGTGGAGTCAGGCGGCAAATCCGTCCACGCTATCGTGAAGATAGGAGCTGAGGATGATACCGAATACAAGAAACGTGTCTCATTCCTCTATGATTACCTCGCAAAGCGCGGATTCATAGTTGACGGTGCGAACAAGAACCCTGCAAGGCTCTCTCGTCTTCCCGGTGCTCAGCGCAAGGATAAAATTCAGAAACTGATCGCTACGAACGTAGGTTGTGAAACGTGGACTGATTGGAGAGATTACATTGAAGGCATCGATGATGATCTTCCGCAGATGCGCTCTCTCTGGGAACAGGCAAAGAACCCTCCCGAACTCTCTCCTGAGCTCATATCAGGAGTCCTGCGCGAAGGATGTAAGATGATCATCACAGGCGAATCTAAAGCAGGAAAAACGTGTTTATCACAAAATCTTGCTATCTGTATCGCCGAAGGAGAACCGTGGCTCGGTAAGTTCCAATGTCAGCAGGGCAAAGTTCTCTATATTAACCTCGAAGTTGAAGAGGCTTCGCTCTTCCAGAGATTCAAAGCGATGTATTCAGCTCTGAAGTTGAAGATGTCGAAGACAGGCGGTGAAAACATTGTCCCGTGGAATCTCAGAGGCTTCTCCGCGCCTATGGAGAAACTTGCACCCAAGATAATCAGGCGGTGCAGGAAGACAGGTCCGTATAAAGCAGTCGTTATTGACCCTCTTTACAAGGTTCAACAAGGTGACGAGAACTCAGCCGAGGCAATTATCAACTTCTGCAATGCTCTGGATAAGATCGCGCATGAAACGGGAGCGGCGGTCATCTATGATCATCATCACCCGAAGGGATCTTCAGGAAGCAGGAAGATCATTGACCGTGGTTCCGGTTCAGGAGTCTTCGCTCGTGATGCAGATGCGATCTGTGACATCTCGTTCCTGGCTCTTACTCCTGACCTTTTTACAAAAGCTAAAGAAAAGCTTGAGAATGGGGAAAAGCCGATGCAGATCTCATTCGTTCTCAGAGACTTCAAGGACATCCCTCCGATCAATATGTTCTTCCGATTCCCGATTCACTATATCGACCGCGAAGATATGTTGAAAGGTGCAGCAGTGGAAGGTTCAGCCGAAGCAGGAAGACAGATGAGTCCGAATTATTCAAGTCCTGACTCCCGAAAGAAGATGCTGGACATGATGTTTGACGTCTGTGAAAAGAACGGAAAAGCAAAGATCAGCATCATTGCAAGACAACTGAACAAGAGCGGAAAACAGATAAAAAGATGGATTGATGAGTTCGATGATTACTCGAGAAATGATGCCGGCGAGATGTGGAGAAACGATGAATAAAGGGGGTGGACATAGATGGACATCAAGGGGGGTGGACATTGGGAATGTCCGGCATTGTCCGGGGGGTGGACATTCGTATATATATATATGTCCATGTCCATATGTCCATGTCCACCTTGGACTAATGCCACAGGGATAATGGCTCTAAAGAGCCGCCATTATCCCCGATCAGGCATTATAAACGATTGACCTGGACATAGGAGGTAAAAGATATGTCACAGAAAGAAAAGATAAATCGGCTTCGCAAACATTGCAGACAAGATGTCTATCAAAAGTATTTTGAAAGTGATCTTGTAGACGTTCTTCTTAACATTGCAGAATCTCTCGCAATTCTTGCAGACGATAAAACAAGGAGGGAGAAGGATGTATAAGTGCGAAAACTGCGGAAACGAGTTCATTGACCCTGACTTCCAGCAGGACCCTGATTCGATCGAGTTCGAGACAGTTGACTGCTGTCCTTGCTGCGGAAGTCTGGAAATCTACGAGAAGGAGGAAGATGACATCTATGAAGACGGTCTGGAAGACTATACCTGAAGGAGCACACGTCACCATCCTGTCCGGGGATGTCGCCCCTTACCTCGAGGAGATTACCGAGAACACTCCCGACTTTGTCGCAAGAGGAACGATCAATGGAGAGTATTGCCGGATAGGGATGACCGCTTCAGACCCGAACGGGTTCATCCTCGACCCTCGACCCACTCACTACGCTCCTGCTAATACTATCACGATGGGAGATCTGGATGATGACACATGAACTTTATGACAATCTGACCGAAGCCGAGAAAAGGATCATTCTGACCTTCGACACCACTTCCTTCCGCAAGATCTATGACGGGATCTGGTTCAAGAGAGGTTGGACGGACGGCAGGAAGCTCGAAACAGAGGTTTACAAGGTGCTCATCCGAGGCTTGGTCATAGAGATGCCCGATGCGGACCCGCTCAAGAAGGCGATCGCTCGCAAGTGGCTCAACGATAACGGATATGGAGGTTGGTGATGACTTTCAAGATACATTTACCGAAAGAACCGACAGGGACCGCTCAGCAGAAGGGCGTTGTCTTCCAGAGAGGCCGTGCAAGGTTCTACGAGAAGCCTCAGGTAAGAGACCAGAAGATGACATACTACTACGCTCTCAAGCCACATCGGCCAATGGAGCCGATAAAGGGACCTGTCTCGATCTCGATCACATTCGTCTATCCGCAGAGGAAGACTCAGAAGATGAAAGAACCTCTCGAATGGAAGACAACGACTCCCGATCTGGATAATCTCTTGAAGCTCTTCCTGGACACCATGACCGGATGCCGCTTCTGGGAGGATGACAGGCAGATAGTCCACATGGAAGCAAAGAAACTCATTGCCAAGGGACAGGAAGACTTCCAGATCATAGTTTCTATCAATGAGGTGACCGACAAGTCGAACCTCTTGATCGAGGAAGGATGGGGGGTGTTCCACTATGAAGGGTAGAGAAGTCCTCCAGCAGTATCGGAAACTCACCCGGGAGATCAACTATTTGCTCTCCAGAAGGGAAGAGCTCCAAGGCAAGATGGCGGTGGTGTCTGCTTTCAATGCTCGGGAGTCTCAGAGGAATGATGACATATCCATCAAAGCGCAGCAGGCTCAGTTGGATGAATATGCTCAGCTCGGGTTGGAGATAGATCGAAGGCTCGCCAAGAACGCCCAGATGAAGAAAGCCATCCTCAGAGCTCTCTACGATGTTGCGGACATAGACCAGTTCACCGTATTGGAGATGGTCTACATCAGAGGCATGACGGCAGAAGAGACTGCCGATGCTCTCCACATAGACAGGGCAACTGTCTATCGGTGGCTCAAAAAAGGAATACAGAAGTTCAGTGAGGTGTACAAAGAATGAAGGAAGACATTGTTTATATCTTAAAGAAGGACATAGCATCAGACGAGATCAAGTATTCACTTCGGTCAGTCGCCGAGAATATGCCCGGACACAGAGTGGTGTTCTATTGCGGATGCCCGAAGGACATCAAACCTGATCTCTATGTGAAGCACACTCAGACAGGTGCTCTGAAGTGGCAAAGGTCCACTTCTTCCCTTGTGGCCATCTGCAAGAATGACGATCTGACAGAGAACTTCTTCCTCTTCAATGATGACTTCTATGTTCTGGAGCCTCAGGAAGAGCCGTTCATCAATCTTGCTTTTGGATCCATCGAAGACAGGATCAGAGACCTTCGGACACGGCACACGGATTCGGGTTACATCAGACAGCTTGTCCAGATGGAGCAGGAACTCATCCGAAAAGGGTTTCCGACCGTTAACTATGCTCTTCATGTCCCGATGCGCGTGAACAGGAGGCTCGCTCTCGAAGTCCTGTCCTATGCCGAGTCGCCGATGTTCCGCTGTATGTATGGCAATATGACCTATCAGCAGTACAAGACTCATGAGGATGTCAAAATCTACGATCTGGAGACCGTTCCGGGACCGCATTGGGACTTCCTGTCTTCTGCTGACAATACGTTCCAAAACGGCAAGGTCGGACAGTGGGTCCGTGAGCGGTTCCCTGAACCTTCTCCTTGGGAGGTGAGTTCATGAAGATTTGTGCAATTATCTTCGCGTTCGCGTACATGATCAGCAACTGGGTGTCTGTCTGTATGCTGCCGCCTCCGATAGAAGTTCCGACAGTGATGGATGTGTATGAGTCTTTTTCGGAGGACCAGCAAGATGCCTTGCCTGTCGAATCCAAAGCGATAGTCGCAGGCATGGACGTGGACGAGTATAAGTTCCTCTCGGCTGTGGTAGAGGCTGAGTCTGACCGGAAGACAGGACCTATCGAGGGACGTGTCATGATCGCGATCGTCATTCTGAACCGTGTGGACTCGAAGAAGTTCCCGAACTCGGTCACCAAGGTTCTGAGACAGAGAGGACAGTTCTCGGTTGTGAGTTCAGGATCTTATCGAAGAGTAGGACGGACAAAACTGTCAGACCGTGCAGTCATTGAAGCGGTCAAGAGGAAGAAGAATGGTGATGCTCCGAATGTTCTCTACTTCAGAGCAGGTCACTACTTCAGAGGCCACAAGCGTTATGCCAAGGTTGGCGATAACTATTTCAGTTATTAAGGAGGCCAAGATGAAACAAATATCCTTTTTCGATCTTCTGGAAGAAGATTTTATATGTGACACTTGTTTGTTTGATGTGAATGGATGTTGTTCATTATCAGAACCGAACGGTAGATACTGCATTCTTGGAGACTCGAAGATCGACATCAATACTCCTGTCGAACAAATGCCAAGGATAACCTCCAAAAGAATCGCGGATTATATTGGAAGCAAGTTTCGGGTTGAGTTCAGAGAACGAATAAGCGAGCCGGGGAAGTATATTGCCAGAACTAAAAAACACATGATTCTGATATTTCTTGATAGATATGCCGAAGGTGTTCACAACGGCGAGAAGTTTATCAGCTTGAGTATTGACAGGCGTGACAAGCTCGGAGGCTTTGGCAGCGGTTATTCTACCGTTAAAGAAGTAGTAAACACAATTCAAAACTTTGAGGAAGAGAAAGGAGGCAGACATGACTAAGACTAAGACAGAGACAAAACTGAAAAACCTTGAGGGAATGAAAGGTGCAATCGAGGCGATAGTATTGCAAGCGTGGGAGCGTGGCTACAAGTACGGCTTGCTCGAAGCCGAACAGAAGAAACAAATCAAGATTTTGATAGGAGGCGAACAGGTATATCCAGAACAGGAGGCAGACAATGAGCAGACCACCGATTAAAGCCATTGAATCAATTAAGAACTACTGTGAGAAAACACAATGCAGGAGATGTGCTTTCGGGGTTGAAGAGAAGAACTATCATTATGTCGGATGTCGATTGATGGAGACAACACCTTGCGATTGGGATGTTGAAGAAAAGGAGGCAGACAATGACAAGGTTGATTGATGCAGATGCTTTGAAAGACCTTTCTTATATTAACAAGGGCAATTTTAATTCGGTTGAGGGCATTTGGAAGTGGATTGACAATGCCCCGACAGTTGAAGTTGGTTATCTCACCAACTGTGCTAACTGTGAAAGGGTCGAGAAGATAAGGGCAAAAAGACCGCAAGGCAAGTGGATAATAACTTCAGAAGATGCAGAGGGAATACATTGCATAAAATGTCCATTCTGTAAGTATGAAAAAGGTTCTGAATTTGAGCCATATATTAAAGTTGCTTTTGATAAGTTACCTTACTTCTGTGAGAATTGCGGAGCAGATCTGAGAGAGGAGGCAGAATACAATGACAAATAAAGAGGCTATTGAAAGGTTAGAATACATTAAAACACATCATACAGACCCCGAAGATTATGAGTTGTTTGACTTTGCAATCAAGGCTTTACAAGAAAGACCGCACGGCAAGTGGATTCCACAGGAGGAGGAAGAAGAGTCATGATAGCGATAATCGTTCCATATTACAATGCAGAGCCTTGGATAGACAGATGCTGCAAGTCTCTAACCAATGCCGTAGGTGACTTCGCATTCGTAATGGTCAATGACCAGAGTGTTGATCTCTCGGAGGATATTGTGGAGAAGTATGCCTATCATGACGAGAGATTCCGTATGCTCAGGACGTACTTCGGCAAAGGAGTATCAGCCGCGAGAAATTACGGCATAGTGTTCGCTCAGGCTGTGCTTCAGGCTGAATGGATAACGTTCCTGGATGCTGATGATGAGATCAAGCCGGATGCATATAAGTCCTACATGAAGGCGATCGGTGACGGTGCATACAACATATATCAGATGGATCACTTCAGATACTATGACAGCATCAACAAGGAGACAGTCAAGTACAAGGGTAAGCCGGGAGAGTATCAGCTCGGCATGGATGCACCGGAATGCTTCTGCATGGTGTGGAATAAGATCTATCGCTCTGACTTCCTTGGTGAGACGATCAGATACAAGGACGGTCTCCAGTATGGAGAGGATGAGCTGTTCAACTATTCCTGTCTGGCCAAGGACCCGAAGCTGATGGTCACATCAGAACTCGCAGTCATCCATCACTACTCCAACCCGAACTCACTGACCAAGGTCAGGAGACCTGAAGATCTTATGATGCAGATCAGAGCATTGGAAGACTTCATGATGCGATCAGACAGTTCCCAGATGCGTGCGGTGATCTGCAACCTGATGTCTGACTACTGGAGCAGTCTGACATTCCTCGACACATTTTGTAATAAAACTGCGACTGAATGCGACAAATAAGATGGTAAACTGATAGTGTCTAAGTTTATTCTTTTTCTAAGATCATAACATAGACCTCCTTTAGAAAAGTCTCCCAGGAACGCCGGGAGACTTTTTCTTTTGGGAGAAGAGGTGACAAGACATGAGATCGATACCGAAAAGATTCTATGATACTCCAGCGTGGAAGAACTGTCGTGATGCTTATCTCAGATACTGCGGCGGCCTGTGCGAGAGGTGCAAGGCTGAAGGCAAGATCGTTTCTGCTGATGTTGTACATCACAAGGAACACTTGAGTGAGCAGAACTTCCGTGATCCTGCGGTGGCATATAACTTCGAGAACCTGGAAGCATTGTGTCTCGACTGTCACAATCAAGAACATTTTAAGGGAAAGCCTGAACGCCGTTGGAAGATGGGTTCAGGCAGTATGAGGATTAAAACTGAATAAAGTGTCAAGGATAGTGATTGCAACACGAAAGCGAGAAGCCTACTCGTTTCCTTGACTCTTTTTATTAGGCAGTTGCGGAGGTGGCAACATGACAAGACAAGAGAAGTTTATTCTTGTTTCTCAGATGAGACAAGAAAAGAAGACTTACCAAGAGATTGCTGACTTCATGGGAATAACTCGAAAAGCAGCAGCTCGGTATTGTTCAAAGCGTGGATTGGGATATTCTGAAGAAGAAATAAAAGAAGCTCAAAAAAGATGCGGAAATAATCACTGGACTTTGTCTCAATCTTGTTGGGAGGAAAAGATAAAAGCCAAGTATGGAGAAGGAGTTTCATTTGTAAGTGTTGCTGATCGAATAGAGGGTGAGGCAAAAGTCGAATGCAAATGCAATCATTGTGGAACTCTTTTCCTTGTATCTGCACAAACGTTAAGACACGATAAAGGAATTAATTATCAGTGCAGTGTTTGTGCAGAAAAGAAGAAGAAAGAAGAAAAGATAAATAAGTTTATAGAAAAACAAGGCAAAGCTCACAGACTTACACCAAAGATTAAAGGACAACAAGGATTTAATGAATGCAAGTGTGGAACGTTTCTTTTACCGGGACAAAGAGTTTGTGCTGAGTGCAAAAGGAAAACACGTCGGGAGATAGAGAGAAGGAAAGAAACCAAAAGGCGAATGAGATGCAAAGACTTCGATGATGAAATCTCGTTAGAAAAGTTATATGAGAGAGACAAAGGCGTCTGCTATTTGTGCGGACGCCTTTGTGATTTGAACGATTGTCAGAGAATAGATGGAGTGTTCATTGTGGGATTGACGTATCCATCTGTTGAGCATGTCATTCCTCTTTCAAAAGGAGGAACACACGAGTGGAACAACGTGAAGCTCGCTTGTTTTATTTGTAATTCAAAGAAAGGAGACCGTTGTATACCCCTCGGGGTCGCGATTTAAAAAAACGATCTTGGAAGGA
>Ga0310696_10005879_pt1 | contig 14697 bp, 8 predicted proteins | sample AusTroGonzalo_MG_4_FD_203885 | JGI IMG/M metagenome (GOLD analysis project Ga0310696, IMG submission 203885) | Bovine rumen microbial communities from tropical cattle in Woodstock, Queensland, Australia - Gonzalo_02 (v2) (version 2) | ecosystem: Host-associated > Mammals > Digestive system >...
CGTTGGGCCATTCCCATTCTTTGTCCCTGAGTTCCCGAGGGGAAAAATTGGACTTCCGGGCCAATGCCAGCCTAAGTGACAATTATGGAGTGATGAAGGGGGACAACCGTCGCAACGTCGGCGTAAACTTCTCGATTGGATATCACCTGAGAGACAAACTTACCCTGTCTTATAAGAACAGTTTCTCTTATACCTCAAATACCGATTCTCCCTATGGCAGTTTTTCCGAGTATGCCCGAATGAACCCCTATGAGACGATTTATGACGAGGATGGAGCACTCCGCACCTACATATACTTCGATCCCTACAATACTTCGTCTGGCTGGACAGCCAACCCTTTGTACAATGCCACACTCTCCAGTTTCTCAACCGGCCGGACAATTTCCTATACCAATTCGCTTAGCGGTCGGTGGAACATCACCAAAGAACTGTATGTAAACGCCCAGGCCAACCTGGGATTCAGCATGGGCAGCACAGAGAAGTATGTCTCTCCGGAAGACACGCAGTATCTGAACACGCCATCGGCCAACAACAGAGGCTCCTATTCCTTTTCTTCCCGGAACGGACTCAATACCGACGGTAAGATTACCATTAACTACGGCAGAAGCCTGGACACCAAAGGCACGATGTTCCGCATCAGCCTGGGCTCCAATATCAATTATTCACACAGCCGGTCGGCATCGGCCGCGGGCACTGGATTCCTCAAAGATATCCTTTCCGACCTTCGCTTCGCCAACCAGTATCCCTCATCGGGAAGTCCTTCGGGAACGGATAATGTAGCCACCAGCGTCGGCTTTTTCATTAATGGAAACTTTAGTCTGTGGAACCGATTTTTTGCCGATGCTTCCTTCCGCACTTCCGGCTCATCCCGCTTTGGCGCAGCAAACAGTTTTGCCCCCTTCTGGGCCCTTGGCGCCGGTTGGAACATACACAACGAGCCTTTTGCCAAGGATTGGAAGTGGCTGAACACGCTGACGCTCCGTTTCTCTACGGGTTATACGGGAAGCGTATCCTTCAACCGGTATCAGGCCAAAACCATCTATGAATACAAGTCCGATAATCAGTACTATACGGGGATTGGCGCCTTGCCGCGCCAGATGGGGAACCCCGATCTCAAGTGGCAGCGCACCTTAAACAACAACCTGGGCATAACGGCCGCTTTCCTGGACAACCGCTTCAACCTGAGCCTGGACGTTTATTCCAATACTACCTATGACGGACTCATGCCCATAGACCTCCCCCCGTCCGTGGGGACCACTTCCATGCAGGTGAACCTGGGCGTGCTCAATAACAAAGGCTTTGATTTCAGCCTGTCGGCACAAATTCTGCGCACCCGTAACTGGTTCTGGTCCATGACCCTGACGGGCGGACATGTGATGGATCAGATCCGAAACATTTCCGATGCCATGAAAAACCAGGGGATCGACAATCCGGACGATCCCTCCAAGCCCCGCATCCTCTTTTTGGAGGGCGGTTCGCAGTACGACATCTATGCCATGCGCTCGGCCGGGATCGATCCGGCTTCGGGAAAGGAAATCTTCATCAAACGCAACGGGGATTACACTTACCAGTATGACTCCTCCGAACTGGTTGCCGTGGGAAACACCAATCCCATTCTCAAAGGATCCTGGATGAATACCCTGCGCTACAAAGGCTTTTCCTTGAGCGTTTCCACCACTTACACGTTTGGTGCAGACTACTACAACAGCACCTTGCAGGACAAAGTGGAAAAAATAGACCCTCACTATAATGTAGATGCCCGCGCCTTTACAGACCGGTGGAAGCAGCCTGGAGACCACACGAGATTTCTGGGCTTGAATACAGGCACTGCTACGCAGTATTCCCAGCGCTTCGTAGAAAAGCGCAACGAACTGTACATCTCCAATATCCAGTTTACCTATGATTTCAGCCCGGCCGGTTTTATTGCCAAACTGGGCATGAAAAAACTGGTGGTCGGCTTTGGCATGTCGGATATCGGTTACATCTCTACGGTTAAATTTGAACGGGGTACAGGGTATCCGTACTGTCGCAACATCAACCTTATTATCCGTCCCACCTTCTAAACCCGGCACAGCATGAAAAAATTAACCAATATCATTTTCCTGACACTCCTGATGAGTGCCTGTTCCCGGTTCCTGGACGTGAATCCCAAAGGGGAAGTCTTTGACGGCGACATGTTTACATCGGCCGAAGGAGTAGAAGATGCGCTGTACGGCGTGTATAGCGAATTGGCCAGTACAGAGAGCCTTTGGGGCGCTTACCTGCATTGGATTCCGGAAGCCTGTTCCCAGAATGTCCTCTGCCCCGGAGACTATAAAATGGGCAATATGGCGGCGGCCGACTGGCTGTCCTCGGGCCCCGTGAGTGTGCGGAAAGAATTGTGGGGGAGTGCCTACAAAGCCATCAACCACCTGAATAACATCATCGCCCACTGCGACGATGAGACCGTACGGCAGTTCCGCCACTTCGGGCTGTACAAAGGCGAGGCCCTCGCACTCAGGGCATTGATCCATTTCGAGTTAGTGAACTTGTTTGCCGCGCCCGACTGGGCCGATGCATCGGAAAAGGAAAAGGCTATTCCTTATGTGAAACGCTACACCTTTGACATTACCCCTTACAGTTCACTGGACGGCGTTTATGAGGCAATCATTGCCGACCTCTCCGAATCCGAACGGCTCTTAGCTGAAGATAAGGACTTGATCCAGGCCCAACGAACCAACTTGGGGAATACCTTTACCGATGTCCGGATCACGCATATGAACCTGTATGCCGTGAAGGCCCTTCTGGCCCGACTGTATTGGACCCGCGGCCAACTGGAAACGGCCGCCCGTTATGCACAGGAAGTAATTGACAGTCAGAAGTTCAGCTTCCGTCCCAAGTCGGCCTTCGTACAGCCGGACAATGGAACGCTGGATCTGAGAGAAACCATCTTCGGCTTTTATTCCCGCTCCGGAACCGGGTCTTATCAAACGTATAATTGCAACAAGTATCGGCTTTCCGGCACTTCCAGCAGCAGTTCGTTTAGCCTGGCGGCGGATTGGCAGAGTCTATACACCGGTGTATCGGCGTCCCAGAATGATTATCGGCTGGCAGCCTGGTTCAGCGCCGGTGACGAAACGCTGATCAAATTGGTGAATCCCGTTTTCTATGCAGATGGTGCGTCCTCATATGCGGGGAACTCCATCCTGGGATGCAATGTATTTCGCATTCCCGAAATGTATTACATCATGGCAGAATACTACCTGGAAACGGATAACAATCGGGCTGTTCAGTATTATGATGCAGTCATCACCACCCGTGGCGGAGATTCCCTGGCCGAAGACGGGGTCACCCTCACATACGACATGCTGTTCCGGGAACGGCGCCGGGAATTCTACGGCGAGGGTTTTACCTGGCATGAGATGCGCCGTCGTCAGATGGATATCACCACATTCAGTGGCGTGGTTCTGCCTGGAAACCAGCCGGCCACGTACACGATTCCCATCCCCGACGAGGAAGACAACGCCCGAAAAAACAATGCAAAATGAGCTGTAAATCTTACTTTTTGTTCCCGGCTATGCTTATGCTGGCGGGATGCCATGGAACCTGGGTGATGTACGATACCGCTCAGACCGACCACATTTATTTCATGGAAGCCAAACAGACGCATATGGTTTCTTTTGCCTTGATTCCGGAGGACGAAATGGTAATCTCGGCCAACGTGTTCCTGATGGGAATGCCGGCCGACCATGACCGCGAGTGCAAAATCCAGTTCATGAGCGCAGAAGAAGGGGAGACCCTGGAGACCGGCGGCGTCAGCTATGCCGTTCAGACCGCCCGTCCCGGAATCGATTACCAGGCCGATGCCGTTATCATTCCGGCCGGACAGACCTCCGGAACCCTTCGCATTACCATCAGACGCACCCCCGAAATGCTGGCAGAGAATCAGCTGCTGAAAGTCGGCGTACGTTTGTCTGACAACGAATATTTTCTACCTGTTACTCCAGACAGCAGCAAGACTTCGGCTATTCTCACGCCTTATTACTGTGCCTATGTGAGTGACGGAGAGCCCGCCTGCCCGTCTTGGTGGCGCAATACCAGCAATGGCGTCCTGGGATGGCATTTTAACCTGGGCCAGTTCTATCCCGACAAATACCGCCGGATGCTGCAGTATTTTCACGAAACGGAGACCAGCAATCCCGGCTTCTTTAAATGGGCATCGGCCGCCTATGGCTATAATCTGGACGCCCCCGACCTGGCATATTATGCGGTAACCAGCACCTCGCCGGCCTCGGACGATGACAGGAAAACAGACATGATGAACACGTTCTGGCGAAAGCGCTATGCCAGTGCATGGGCCCGTTACGTTTTCATGCCCCTGTACAATTATTACAAAGAGAAGTATGAAAAAAATCCCACAGATCCCGAATGGGAACGCATGGGAACGGTGAACCAGAATACCCGCCAGGGCTGGGCCGATCCGTATGACTCCTCCTACGGTTTCTTCAATTGATGCGCCTATGAAAAAGTTTTTGGCCATGGGCCTGTTTGGCCTGGTTCTTTCGGCCTGTTTCGGCATAAAAGAAGAGAACTACTCCGTCCTCTCGCCCGTGATTATCGAAGCGGTGTCTGATACCATCAATGCACAGTTGGGCGTCCCTCTCCACTATGAGGGAATCCGAATCCAAAGCGAACTGCCGGTCTCCCTGGAATGGGCCTACGGATATCCGCTTAAGGATACGGCCCCGGAACAGGGAAAGTTCGAAAGCAGGATGGTCCTTCCGGTAACGACCATCACCATTGACCATACCTTCACGGATATCGGCTCTTTTGTCCTTCGCCTCAAGGCCGACAATGGAGAAAGTATCGCCTATCATTACTTCAGGCTGAATGTAAATGCCGGTTATGATGAGGGGGTAACAATCCTGGATGAGGACGACAGCGGGAAGTCGGCGCTGGCGTTCGTCAAAACTCTTACGGCCCAGGAGAGAGAAGAGGGAGCGCAGGAATTGTTCTATTTTGACCCTGTTGGGGGCCTGCATAACGGCGTGTCCCTTTTTGTCACGAATGCGAACCTCAGTTACGGGGCAGGAAGCCAAACAGCCTTCGTAATCCTGACTGCCGACGAGAACGGATCCATCTATCTTTTGGATGCAAAAACGATGGAACTGGTCCAGACAAGTGCCATGCGTCCCACGTTTGGGACAGTTCCCAAGGAAGCAGGTGGGGAATATGCCCGTCAAAACGATATGGGACTGTTCTTTATCTCCGAAGACGGGCGGGCTTTCCGCTATGACATGCTCCTGGGATATATTACCGAAATCAACAGCCCCTATACGCCTGTCGAGCGGGTTTTCGCCGGGCTCAACCGAACCGTCGCTACCGGCGCTTCCGATCGGTATTCCTTCTTTTTTAACCAGCAGACCCTGTTTATCCGCAACAGTTCATCGGCGGGCATTCATGCCTTGAATGCCGATGAAGGGTATCGGATTGTGAACGCCGCCGTGGCGCGAACACGCAACGCCCAGCAGCTCTATGTGCTTATGCAATCCAAGGCTGATGCCACAACATACCGCATCCGGAGTGCGCAAAAGGCCTTTTCTGCTTCCATCAACAATGACAGTTGGGGAACCTTTGTAAACGATTTCACGGCAGACAATTTGAAAATGGACAGCAGGTCACTGATGCTGGGGATGAAAAAATCCGGAGACATTTATTACAGCTATGACAATGCCATATACCGTTGGGGCCTTACTACAGCCCCACCTACAGCCCCGTCCATCATACTTCCCGAGGGAGAGATGCTTATGGACATCGCTTCCAATTACATGGGTGGAGCAGCCTCGGGCATAGACGGTCCCGACAACGGTGAAGATAAGCTCTATGTGGCCACTTATAATCCTGACCGGAACGGGGAACGAAAGGGGAGTCTGTATGTATATGACATTACAGACAATTCCCTTCTGGCTTCATACGAAGGGATTTGTGCCAAACCGAGAAAAGTAATCTACAAATATAGAATGAACTAAGATGAGAAGAACGGTTATTCTTGCGGCATTTGCGGCGGTCGCCCTGTTGTCTGCCTGTGAACGGGGAAACACTTCCATTCCGGTGAGCGGCGTGGACTTGTCGGAGCATTCCCTGGTGCTTACTGTTGGTCAGGAAAAAACACTCACGGCTATCGTGCGCCCCAGTAATGCGACTAAAACCCAGCTAAGCTGGTATTCCAGCAGCGCCGGCGTGGCTTCTGTCACCGACGGTTTGGTCCGGGCTATCTCCGAAGGGACAGCCACCATTACTGTCAAAACCGATGACGGTGGATATGAAGACCACGCCCTGGTCACAGTAACAGGAATTCGCGTGACGGGTGTAACCCTTTCGCCCGAGGGCCCTGTCAGTTTACTTAAAGGGGAGACCCTGCAACTGAAGGCAAACGTAGAGCCGGCCAATGCGACTCATCCGGAGGTGCATTGGGAATCTTCGGCACCGGAGATAGCTTCCGTGTCGGAAAACGGCCTGGTGACAGCCCGGGCCAAAGGCGAGGCTATTATCACGGTAAAGACGGTGGACGGCAACTTTAGCCGGGACATTACCGTACAGGTAAACATTCCCGCTTCAGAATTGGGCGGGGACGGCGTCTTTTCCGAGCAGGATTTTGGAATCTATCAATAAACAATAAAGTATTCTATTATGAAAGCAACGTGTTTTATTGCGGGCGCAACCGCCCTCCTTCTGGCTGCTTCATGCGCCAAAGAAATGCAGAATCCCCAGGTTCCCCAGGCCGACGGGAAGTATACTCTCTCGGCTGCCGTGAGCGACATCTGCACCAAAGCTTTTTTCAAAGAGGAAGAATCTCCTTCCAAGTTCATCTATTGGGAAGCCGATGACGTCTTTGACTTCCACAACCTTACCCTGATAGAGAACGTGCTGGCCGAAAAGGATATCACTACATCTGTTCCTGCGGAACTGTCGGCCGATGCCAAGACGGCGGTTTTCAAGGTAGATGGCGAAGACTTCGTGGTGTTAAGCTACCCGAAGGACGCCGTGAAGCTCAGCTCCCTGGAGCCTCTTTCCGTAAAGGCTACGGTGAACGTCCCCAAGGAACAGCCGCTTTCTTCCGTTCTATCCCCGGAAGTGGTCCCCATGGCTTCCTATCCCATTGCGCTTTCGGGTGCAGCGGCTACGGCCGTCGAAGCAAGCACCGTTTCGGGTGTCGTCCTGAGCTCTGATCCCGTGCAACTGTTCCCGCTTGCCGGCATCGTGAAGATGACCGTGAAGGGACTGCCCGGTGTCACTTCGGCCCAGATAACTAAGATTGAGGTGGGCGTTAACGTTTCCGGCAGCGCTAATAAACCGCAGGTAGGTGTGATGGGAGATAATGTCTTCGAACTCAAAGATACGGTGAATTATGCATCCACATATACCGCTGCTGACAACTATCAGCGTCATCAGATCGTTCTTTCGTCTGACACGCCGCTGGCCTATACGGCCGAAAATGGTGTAACAGCCTGTTTTGCAGCCAACCACAGTTCTCAGCCCCTGACGGTGCTTTATGTTACCGTCTATACACAGGATGGCCAGGCTATTTACAAGAAATTCACCCTATCTGACAGGAAAATCGGAATCTATAAATCCAAGATTTCTGCTTTTACCTTGGATTTTACCAGTGGTGCCATCGTGCAGGACAGCGAGTCGCTTTTCTCTGTGGAATGGGCTCCCGGCTACCTCACAGTCAAAGAAGGGAATTATGTCTTTGGAGACAAGGCCGATATTGGCCTCTATTTCCGTTTTGGCAGCGCTCAAGGTCTGAAACTGTTTGACAACGAGAGCTATAAGACGGCCTATACAACAGGCGGAGCACAACGCCTCTACAGCGACTTTGCCATGCAGCTCCAAGACCAGTGGACCCCTGTTTCGCTCTATTATCCGGAAAATGGCAGCATCAAGTCCAAGTCCATGGAAACCCCGGAACAGGTGTATGCCCTCCCTTGGAGCGAGTCCTTTAGCGGTGCCAACGATCCCTGCTCTTATGTAGCCGTGACCGATGGCGGCAACAAGTGGAGAGTTCCCACCAAGGATGAAATACAGAATCTGATTGACAAAGGCAAGGTGGGCATCAGCTTCGGGACGCTGGACGGAACGCCCATGGTGGCAGGAAACAAGACTCCGGGCTATGTGACACTTACCGACGGCGACCAGGAGGTGAGCGTACGTGTCACCACATTCCTGCAGTTTTCCCTGGGCGTCTATCAGGGAAGCCCTTACCACCAGCTAAACCTGTACAATGGCTGGAACGGAGCCTATTTCTGGAGCAACACCCTCCACGCCAGTTATACCAGCGCGGGTGCTACTGGTGCCACCCAGAGCGCCTATGCCTTTAACAAGGGCAGTCTGGAAGGGGCCGTCAATCCTTACGACAACTATCCGTCCATCATAAACAGCAATATGGATGTGAACCGGACAGTAAACGGCATAACGGATTACACCAAGGCGGCTTTCCTGAACGTGCGATGCGTGCGTAATAAAGGCAGTTTCGTGCCCCAGCCCCAGGTGTCGGGAACCAGTTTGAAAGTCGTCGATTACGGATCTTACAATTAATCAACATCCTTGAAAAAGATCTTTTTTGCTCTCCTTGCAGCGGGCTTGTCCATGAGCCTGCTGCAAGGCCCGTTATACGCCCAGAATAATATAGTCGCGCAAGCCGAGTGCCCCGGTGGCCTGGGAATCTATCTCACAGCTAAAAACAAGGTTTATCTGGGCGTTCCGGATGACCTGATGGGACAGAAATTCCTGATCGGCGGTGCCGTCAGCTCCATTTCGGATCCCGGTGCCGCAAATATCGGCCAGAAAGCCAGCGGTCCATTGCAGTGTATCATTCCTTCACTGGAAGACAGCTTGGTGGTGATTTCCCGTCCTCAGGTGGCCGGGTCATCTCCCGATTCGTCGATGCAAAAAGCCATGCAACGCAACTTCAGCGCCCCGGTCCTTCGCCGGACTACCGCCCTTCGCAGAAACGGTCGCGTGCTGTTTGACATTACCATCTTTGTCACGCAGGCAGCCCCGAAGGGGAAAGAGTTCAAGGCCGGGAACGAGGATGGAACTTGTTGGTATGAAGGGCTTAAGGCTTTCGAAGACAATGCGAGCATCCGCTTGTATCAGACTTTGGATGCCAATGGCCTGGGAGGGAAAAGTACAGTAAGTATGGTTTCTACCGTCTCGGTCCTTGCACTCCCGCGAGAGCCCATGCGTCCTCGGGTACAGGATAGCCGCATTGGTACATTCTCTACCGGAAGCCAGAGTGGGGGCAATCGTTTTGAACTGTCGCCTGCCCACGACGGCCTGCATCCTTACCGCCTGGCCAATCGCTGGCGCGTAGAGCCGGCCGACGAACAGGCCTGGTCACGGGGAGAGACAGTCCCTGTCAAGAATCCCATAGTCTGGTGGCTGGATGATTCGTTCCCGGAATTCTGGAAACCAGCCATCAAGAAGGGCGTCCTGGCCTGGAACGCTGCTTTTGAAGCAATTGGCCTCAAGGATGTGCTTCAGGTCCGTGATTTTCCGGAGGGGGATTCCTCTTTTGATCCCGACAACCTCAAGTACAATTGCATCCGCTATGTTCCCAACGCAACAGCCAATGCCATGGGACCTTCCTGGGCCGATCCAGAGACGGGAGAGATTGTGTCGGCTACCGTACTCCTTTTCCATGATGTGGTCAAGCTGCTCAACAACTGGCGTTTTGTCCAGACCGCCCAGGTAGATGAGCGGGTACGTTGCCGAAAAATGCCTGACGAAGTAATCGCAGAGGCTCTGATATACGCGGTTTCGCATGAAATCGGCCATACCCTGGGTTTGCTTCACAATATGGCCGGCAGCGCTGCCATCCCGGTAGACTCGCTTCGCAGCCCCAGTTATACCGCCGTACATGGGACTACTGCATCTATCATGGACTATGCGCGATTCAACTACGTTGCCCAGCCGGAAGACAAGGGGGTACGTCTGGTCCCTCCGCCCCTGGGCGAATACGACAAATATGCCATTGCCTGGCTGTACAAGCCCGTTCCCGAAGCAGGCGACTGTTGGGAAGAAAGCGCTCTGGCACAAGTTGTCGTAGACAGCCACGAGGGGGACCCCTTCTATCGGTATGGCCCCCAGCAATCGTCCATGGCCCCTGTACAACAGGACCCGTCGGCCCGAACGCAAGATCTGGGCGACGACCCGCTCAGGGCCGGCGATTATGGAATATCCAATCTGCGTTATATTTTGAGGAACATGGAAGTCTGGGTCCAGGATGATCCGGACTACAGTCATCGCCGGAGGTTGTACGAGCAGATGATACAGCAATACCAGCGGTATCTGAACCATGCGCAGGCTCAGATTGGCGGAATTTACCTGACCCGTACCCGTAGCGGACTGCCGTGCATTCCCGTTCCGGCCAGCCGGCAGCAGGCCTCGCTGGCTTGGGTGGTGACGCAAGTAGCCCAATCAGAGTGGTTGGATGCGCCGTCCTTAACGGTTCATTTCGGCCTGCACGCCAGTGAAAGTGCCAGGGTGGCTGCCTCCGTCGGACGCTACCTGGCGATATCGGCTCCTCTCGCCGTAGCAACCGCTTCTGTGAATGGAAGCGAGTATGGTACGGAGGCGTATTTCGACGACCTGTTCCGCTGCGTTTTTCACAGGGGGCGTTATACCCTTGCAGAAAAGGCTTTGCAGCGGGCCCTGGTGCAATCGCTCTGTACGGCCAACTCCACAGCGGTGCCCCCCGCATCGACAACCACGTTGGACGACATGTGTTTTGGAGAAGACCAGTCTCCCCAGCAGGCCTCCGTGGATGTATCGGCATCGGCCGAGACATCGGCATTCCGCCTGGCCTTCCTGAAAAGGGTGAAAAGAATGGCCGAAAAACAGCATGGCCAGGCTCATTTTGACTATCTTTATTCGTTACTTGCGAAAATATGAGAACACGCATCCTGCTTCTTCTTATTCTGGGATCCCTTCCCCTGAAAGCGCAGCCGCTGGGATATTTGAACCAGGACCTCCGTGCCAAAGAGGCATATCGGGGCCAGAGTGCCTATATGGACTTCTATCATGATCTGGCTCTTAGCCAGGAAGATGTGGACATTTCCCTGAGCGGTCTGCTGTCCATTGACGGCTATATCTCCTCCGGGCCTGTCTATGAAAAGGACCTGGCAAGACTCTATCCCTTTCCCAACACCCTGGTTGTGCTTCGGATGAGCGGGGAAGAAATCCGGCGCTACCTGGAAGCCAGTTATGCTGCCTGGGCTGGCCCTGAGGGCCTCTTGCTCAAAAACCGCCAACAGGCCGACGGCAGTATCCGGTGGAATTTCCTGAATTCCCCCTCGAATTTTGACAGCGCAGGCGGCATCAGTTATACGGTAGATTTGTCCAAATCCGTAGGAGAACGTGTCCGGATATCCACCCTGGCCGATGGCACATCCTTTCACGCCGATTCGCTTTACAGGGTGGGGATCACCAGCTATCGTGCCGCTGGAGCAGGTCATTTGCTTGAAGCCGCCGGGATTGATCCCAAAGATATGGAGAATCGGATTGTTCGTCGGGGAGCAGCGTTCCGGGATATTCTTCGCACACGCCTGGCGTCGGCCGACACCTTGCGTCCCGGACAATTCCGTCACGGCCACTGGTCATTTGCCCCTCAGGCGGCCCTGGACTCCCTGGACGAGGATTTGAAACGTATTTTCGGCCTGCCCGCCACGGGGTGGCACAGCACTCACGCCGAAGTGATGTCCCAGATAGAACGCGCCGGCGGCGTTTATCTGATGTATCCCACGAACCAGCCCCGGCCCACTGCGGCCCCCAAAGGTTACGAGCCGTTCTATATCAGCCACCTGGGCCGGCATGGAGCCCGCTACGCCTTAGGAGAGACTGTTTACACGGACTTGTGGGATATCTGGTCACGCGGACATGAAAAAGGCTGGCTGACTCCGGAAGGGGAAACGATCTATGAGGCTTATCAGGAGCTTTATCCGTCGGTGGCGCATCGTGAGGGACAGTTAAGCCGGAAAGGCCAGGAACAGCATCGCCTGATTGCCCGTCAAATGTTCCGGAATTATCCTCCTGTGTTCAAGGGGAAAACACGGGGGCAGGCAGTCTCTACAAATACTCATCGGGTAATTGCCAGTATGTATTCCTTCCTGGAAGAGGTGCACAGGCTGGACAAGGACTTTTCCTGCGAGGCCGATTATGGTTTTCCGGCCCAGGCCATTCTTTTGCCGGGGCCGGCAGGGGATCCGTCCTGGCCGGCGGCTGTGCAGCGCAAGTTCGACAGGTTCATGGATGACCGGCTAGACGTTGCTGGAATGCTGGCCCGCTGGTTCGTCCAACCCGATTCCCTGGTGAAGCATCCTTACAGATTCTTAAATGATATGCACGCAGTAATCTCCGACCTGGATAACCTGGATGTGCCTGCTCCTGCGAAACTGTATAATGTTTTTACGCCGGAAGAGCGGTATCGGCTGTGGGAAGTTTACAACTACAATGGATATCTGCGCTTCGGCCTGTGTCCAGACACTTCCCCGGTCTGGGCAGAGGGCGTGAAGCCGCTTTTTCGGGATATCATGGAGCAGGCTGAAAATGACTGGCAGGAAGGAATCCGGCTGCGATTGCGCTTTGGCCACGACCTGAGCCTGATGCCGCTGCTTTCCCTCATGGATGTGAATGGAATGGGAGCAAAGGTCAAAGACCCATACGATGTCGCCGACTACTGGCGGATATTTGACGTTCCCATGGCCTGCAACCTGCAACTTGTCTTCTTCCAAAGCAAGAAGAATCCTGAGATCCTGGTCCAGGTGCTTCTGAACGGCTTCGAAGCAACGCTCCCCTTGGAGATGGCCGCCCCCGGCAGTTTTTACCGTTGGGATGATATCAGGCACATCGTTCAAAATCCCTAAAAATAGTGATTGCCAGATAAGGGGAATGGCTATATCTTTGCACCTGAAAAAAGAACGTTGTTCTTCATGCAGATGCTAAAGACAGATATACGCAAACGGATTTTTGCCGTTTCCCGGAAGCTCTTTTTGGAGAAAGGTTTCCGGGGAACGACAACGCGTGATATAGCATCGGCATCGGGAATCACCCTGAGCAACCTGTACCATTATTATCCCTCCAAGGACGATTTATTCTGTTCCCTGCTCAGACCCGCTACGGACGCTCTGGAGGAACTGCTCCACGAGCGCCATGGGAAGAAGGGTTACGACATTTCCAAACTACAGGAAGACTGTTATGCCGATGAGGAGTTGGATGAGTATATGGAGGTTATCCGAAAGCACAGGAAATCCTTGAAAATGCTGCTTTTTCAATCGCAGGGCTCCTCGCTGGAGGGCTTTAAGGAATATTATGTCAACAAGGCCACCCGCCTGGTCCTGAACTGGTTCAAAGACATGAAAGAGAAGCACCCGGAGATCAATATCAATGTTTCCGAGTTCTTCATTCACCTCAATAACGTATGGATGTTTACTTTATTGGAAGAAATCCTGATGCACGATTTGCCGGAAGAAGAAACCCGATCGGCCCTGTCGGACTACATCCGATTCGAGCTGACAGGATGGAAAAAGATGATGCAGATTTAACGGTCGCCACTGAGGCGGCCGTTTTTTATTTCAGAACAAAATGAAACAATGTTCATTATTAAAATATGTGTAAACAATGAAATCATTCAAAATTAACAAGTTATTTGAAAGGTATGCGGCCTTTCTCCTGAAATGGAGATGGGCGGCCATTGCGTTGTTTGTCATTGTCCTGCTGGTCTCTTTCTACGGCATGTCCAAGATGGTCCAGCAAACGTCCTTTGATGACTACTTCATTGAAGGGGACCCCATGCTGGTGAAGACCGAAGAGTTTAAAGCCCATTTTGGCAATGACTACTTTGTAGGTGTCCTCACGGATTGTGAAGACCACTTTACCAAGGAGAATCTGACGCTCCTGCGGGAACTGGGCAACGAACTGCTGGATTCCCTTTCCTACGCCGACAAAATTACCTCCCTGGTGGACTTGGAATTCATGTTGGGCACGGAAGACGGGATGGAAATCGTCCAGATTGTCCCCGATGAAATTCCCGAAACCGGCTCCCCGGAAATGGCCAAGGTGAAGGCGCTTGCGTACAGCAAGCCTCACGTGGCCCGCAAGCTCATATCGGCCGATGGCAAAAAAGCCTGGACGCTGCTGAAACTGCGTGCTTTCCCGGCCGAAGAGGAATGGAAAAAGACCGGCAATGTTGCGCCGGACATCATTACCGGTGAAGAGGTGACCCGCATTATCACCAAGGAAAAATATGCGTCCCTGCATCCGCTGGCCACCGGAATGCCTTACGTGACGCAGCAGAAGACGGTGTACATCGGCCAGGAGATGGGCCGTCTGGTGATGCTGGCGGTCATCATCTGTATCTTGGTGATGCTGGTCATGACGCGTTCGCTGCGAGGCGTCGTGTGCCCCCTTCTTTCCGTTCTGGGCGGCGTGTTCATGACCTTCGGCTTAGCCGGTTATACGCAGATGTATGTGGACAGCACGGTTGTGATGATTCCGGCCATCCTGGCCTTTGCCGTGGCCATTGCGTACAACATTCACATCTTCTCCTACTTCAAACACCTGATGCGTCAGCACGGAAAACGGAAAGAAGCTGTGCTGGAGACCATGAGCGAGGTGGGCTGGTCGGTGGTGTTCTGCGGCCTTACCACGCTGGTGTCC
>Ga0310696_10005882_pt1 | contig 14695 bp, 11 predicted proteins | sample AusTroGonzalo_MG_4_FD_203885 | JGI IMG/M metagenome (GOLD analysis project Ga0310696, IMG submission 203885) | Bovine rumen microbial communities from tropical cattle in Woodstock, Queensland, Australia - Gonzalo_02 (v2) (version 2) | ecosystem: Host-associated > Mammals > Digestive system >...
CCGCGCGGTGATCGTCGGCGACAGCCGCACCTTCGGCAAGGGCACGGTACTGCAGGTCGAGGAGCTCAAGGATTCGCTGCGTTTTCTCGGGGCCAAGATCCCGGCGGGGCTCGTAACTTACGAATGCGCGATGTTCTTCCGGGTGGCTGGAGGCTCTCCGCAGCAGCTCGGCGTGGCTTCCGACGTGGTGATCCCGTCGCTCTCCGAGGAGATCAAGATGGGAGAAATGTTCTTCGACAACCATCTGCCGTGGGACGAGGTCAAGCCGGTCGAATCCGCGAACTGCGACCCCGGACTGGAGCGCAAGATACCCGAACTGCGGCGGCGTTCCGCCAAGCGGGTGGCCGCCTCGAAAGAGTTCGCGGCACAGCAGCGCAAGATCGAACTTTACCGCCGGTTGCGCGACCGCGACAAGGTGTCGCTCAACGAAGAGGTCCGCTGGCGCGAGTACCGGCAGGAAAAGGAGGCCGAGGAGGCCGCGGAAAAGCTCTCCGGCGAAGGCGGCGCCAAGGATAAGGACGAAGACTCCGACCCGGTGCTCGACGAGGCGGCGCATATCGCCGCCGACCTCGCGGAACTGAGCGGCGTTTCGGGCAAAACCGGCAAGTAGGATATGATGGAAAAAGTCAAAACCGGCTTCTTTTCCGCGCTGTGGGGCGTCTGCTGCGGCACGTCGATATTTCCGCGGCTGATCCGCAACTCCCGGACGATGGCGGTCTGGCATCTTTTCCTGATGTCGCTTTTGTGCACGATGGTGTTTTCGCTGCGGATGTTCCCCCAGATGCGCGGCGAGTGGGGCGGCTTTTCCAAGCGCTACATCGAGGTCTTCGGGCGGCAGCTGGAGTTTTCTGAGGCGGGGATCCGCCCGGAGGATGAGCACCGTCCCCGCAACATGCCGCTGCCCCGCTCCGGATATCTGATCTACACGGCGCGGGAAAAGAAGATCACCTTCCCGCCCGAGGCGCTTTCGACCGCGAACTACCTCGTGGTCTGGAACGGCAACTTCATCGCTTTCGCCGTCAGCAGCGACCGAAAGAACTGGGACGTCATGCTGAGGCGCCCGCTCCGCAAGGACGAACGCCGCCGCGTCGAACGCGAAAATCTGGCGGCGTACTTCGACGAGGAGCTGACGCGCCCCAATTCCAGCGAAAGCTGGCCGTTCTCCGAATCCCAAATCCCCGCGGAGGATATCTTCAAGATGGCGAATCTCGTCACCGCGGCGGGGTGGTTCATCGGCGATCTGGCGGTGAACTTCATCCTGGGGCTGATCTGCACCGGGGTCTTCACGCTGCTGGGGTGTCTCACCGGAGCGGTGAAAGCGCGGGGGATCACGGGATGGGAGTATTGGAAAGTCGGCATTTACGCCGGCTTCCCGGGAATGCTGATCGGCAGCGCTGTGGAGGTGCTGGATCTTCCGTTGCTGACCTACGGTCTGGCGTATTCGCTGTCGCTGGTGATCTACTGGCTGCCGGCGGTGCTGGCGTGCTCGCGCGACCGGGGCGAAGGCGGCGACCGGCCGCCGGCGGTTTGACGGGTATTTGAACACAATTTTCCGAAAGGGACGGCAATATGTCTGATTGTAAAGAATTCCTCTCCACTCCGGGATGGTATCCGCGCCTGGGGGCCTACTCGGCGTTCACCACGTTCGTCGCGCTTCCCAAGGAGGCGGTGGACTATCTCGCCGCCGGCGACCGCGAACGCGCCGGATTCGAAGACTTGGATGGGCTCAACGGGCGGATGAACGAACTTTTCAGCCGTCCGCTGGAGGCGTTTTCCGGATACGTTTTCGTATCGGTAGACCGCTGTGCGCCGACCGACACCGTCCGCTTCCGGGAACGCTACGGCGCGGTGCACCGCTCGAAACAGATCTGGGACATCCTCTGCGCCAGCGAAAAGGTGCGCCGCAGCGCCGCGGCGGGCGAAGTCAGCTGCGTCTGCATCCGTCCGTTCCACCGCATGCACGTCACCCGGGAATTCCGGCTGTTCATCCGCAACGGCGAGCTGATCGCGATGAGCCAGTACCACCTCATACGCCACTTCCGGCGTCTGGAGGGGGTACGCGACAAGTATTGGTCGATCGCCGAAAAGCTGATCCGGCAGATCGGATGGATGCTTCAGATGCCGGAACTCGTCATGGACGTCTATATTTCCAGCCGCGGCAGTATCCAGATCATCGACCTCAATCCGTGGGGGGGACCCACCGATCCGCTGTTGCTGCGTTCGTGGGACCGCGACTGGAGCAAGCCGATCGGGCTGGTGCTGATGTCTCCTCCCGCCAAATTGTCGGGCAAGGTGGATGTGTCGTTTTGATTTTCGGGCCGCCGCTTGGGGCGCGGCGGCTTCGGCCCGACCGGGATGTCGGGCCTTTGGAACGGGGGCAAAAGATAATGGGCAGAAGTCACAGTAAAAAGCGCAGCGGTTTTCTGACGCGGATCGGCAGGTTTTTTTCCACCAGAAAGCGCAATGCGTATCTCGAACAGTATGGTTATTACGACAGCTTCGACGCGCGCCGACTTGCGCGTTCGCCGGGGGCTTATCCCTATCTGCCCTACTCCTTGCAGGATATGCTGGCCGCCAAACGGGTCACCGGCAAAAACGTGCTGGTGGCGTCGCACTACTCCACCGCGCTGTGGTTCGCGGGCGGCAGGAATACCGTCACTCTGGCGCGCGAGTCGCGCGACGGCAAGGGCAGCAGCCGGCTGCGGTACGTCGCATCCTATAGGGAATACTCCGGGTCGCCGGTGGACGTCATGGTCAGGGACAGCCACGCCATGCCCGCGGACTGGGGAACGTTCGTCGACCGGGCGCTCTCGCCGCGCGGGGTGGTGATCTTCGTCTACTCGCAGTATTTCGACGCGCTGGAAAACGGACTGGGGGCGCTCTGCGACCACCTGACCAAGCGGGGGATGCGTTCGCTCGAGTTCCGCAATCCGGGGCCGCGGCGCGAGATCATGACTGCCGAACTCTACTATCCCCGGGACAACGTGCTGGATATCTGACGCATGACCGGCATGACCTACGCCGAAATGAAGGCGCGCTTCGCCGGATCGGCGTTCCGGTCGCGTTTCCGTCTGAGCCGTTCCGAGCGGGCCTATCTGGCGGAAAAGGGTTTCATGAACATCCGCGCGCAGGCGGAAAGGATCGTTCGCGAGCGCCTCGCTCCCGCGCATCCTTTCCACGACGGCGAGCAGACCCCGATGCGCGGCCACGCGGTCTTCAAAGCACAGCACGCCACGGCGACCTGCTGCCGCTCCTGTCTGCGCAAGTGGCACGGCATCCCGGAGGGGAGGGCCCTCGACGATGCGGAAATATCGTACGTCGTCGACATGATCATGGGCTGGATCGCCGACCGCTCCGGCGACCTTTCGGAGTTCCCCCGCACCCCGGAACTGTTTTAGGTTCAAGGGTTCAAAGGTTCAAGGGTTCAAGGGCGTTACGGTGCGACGAAAAAACGCGGCGCACCTTTCCGGGTGCGCCGCGTCGCGGGGGAAACGTGTTTTCTTACTTCGCTGGCTCGATCTTGTCGAAGCCGCAGAGCGGGCGCAGCACCTCCGGCACGATCACGGTGCCGTCGGGTTGCTGGAAGTTCTCCATGATCGCGATGATCACGCGGTCGGTGACCGCCGTCGCGCTGATCGTGTGGACGAATTCCCGCTTGTCGCCATCCTTGTAGCGGATGTTGAGCCGCCGCGACTGGAAGCTCGTCAAATTGGTGTTGCTGGTGACTTCGCGGTAGCCTTCGAAGGCCGGGAAGTACGCTTCGATGTCGTACTTCTTGTACCCCGGCGCCCCGAGGTCGCCGACGCAGACGTTGACGACGTGGTAGGGGATCTTGAGCGACTGGAGGATGTCCTCCTCGTTCTTGAGGCAGAACTCGTGGTACTTCGGCGAATCCTCCGGCTTGCAGAAGATGATCTGCTCGACCTTGTGGAACTGGTGGACGCGGAAGATCCCGCGCGACGCCTTGCCGTAGCTCCCCGCCTCGGTGCGGAAGCACGGGGTGAACGCGGTGTAGCACAAGGGGAGCTTATCCCCGTCGAGCACGTCGTCGGCGTGGTAGCCGACGAGCGTTTGTTCGCTCGTGCCGATGAGGGCGAGGTCCTCGCCGACGAGGTTGTAGGTCTGGTCGGCGAAGAAGGGCAGATACCCGGTGCCGAAGAGCGTGCGCTCCTTGGCGGCGCAGGGGGTCATGAACATCGTGAAGCCGCGCTCGACGAGGAAGCGCTGGACGTAGAAGTACAGCGACTGCGCCAGCATCGCGCCCTTGCCTTTCCAGTAGTAGAAGCCGGTCCCGGCGACCTTGGCGCCGCGGGCGATGTCGAGGATGTCGAGCAGTTCGCCCAGCTCCTGATGGTCGCGGATCTTGAAGTCGAAGGTCGGGATGGCGCCGACCTTGCGGATCTCGACGTTGTCGTGGTCGTCCGTGCCCTCGGGCACGTCGGGGGCGAGCAGATTGGGAAGCCGGGTGACGGCGCCCATGATCTTCTTTTCGAGCTCGGCCATCTTGGCTTCCTTCTCGCCGAGGAAGACCTTGATGTTCTTGACCTTTTCCCGCGCGCTTGGGTCGCTGCCGCAGAGTTTGCTCAAACGGTTGCGTTCGGCGCGCATCGCCTCGGCGTCCTGCGCGAGCTTGCGGTAGTCGGCGTCGAGTTCGAGCAGATTGTCGATGTCGATGGCGCACTTGCGGCGGGCGCAGTTGGCCTTGATGAGGTCGCTGTGCTCTCTTATGAGTTTCATATCCAACATTTTGACGTATTCTCCTTACGGTTGCCGAAAACGCCGCGCTCAGCAGAAGCGGGGCATCGGATAGTTCTTCATGAACTCCTTTACCTCCTCGCCGATGGCGCGGAGCGCCGCCTCGTCCTCGCGGGCCTCGACGCCGCGCTCGATGAAGTCGGCGAGCTTGAGGATCTCCGCTTCCTTGAAGCCGCGGGTCGTGACCGCCGGGGTGCCGACGCGGATGCCGCTCGTCACGAATGGCTTCTCGGGGTCGAAGGGGATCATGTTCTTGTTGACGGTGATGCGCGCGAGGTCGAGGGCGTTGGCGACGACCTTTCCGGTCGCGTGCTTCGGCCGCAGGTCGATCAGCATCAGATGGTTGTCGGTGCCGCCCGAAACGATGCGGAACCCGCGTTTGGCGAGCTCTTCGGCCAGCAGTTTGGCGTTGATTCTCACCTGATGCTGGTAGGCCTTGAACTCGGGTTTCAGCGCTTCGCCGAAGCAGACCGCCTTGGCGGCGATCACCTGCTCCAGCGGTCCGCCCTGCAGACCGGGGAAGACCGCCGAGTTGATCGGTTTCAGGTACTGCTCGCGGCAGAGGATCAGACCGCCGCGCGGTCCGCGGAGCGTCTTGTGGGTGGTGGTGGTGACGACGTCGCAGTAGGGCACCGGGCTCGGGTGCTCGCCCGCGGCGACCAACCCGGCGATGTGCGCCATGTCGACGAAGAGGATCGCGCCCACCTTGTCGGCGATCTCTCTCATCCGGGCGAAGTCGATGATCCGGGGATAGGCGCTCGCTCCGGCAAGGATCATCCGCGGCTTGCTTTCGAGCGCGAGACGTTCGACTTCGTCGTAGTCGATGAGCTCGGTCTCGCGGTTGACGCCGTAGGGCACGATGTGGTAGAGAGCTCCCGAGAAGTTCAGCGGATGGCCGTGCGAGAGGTGCCCGCCGTGGTCGAGGCTCATCGCGAGCACGGTGTCGCCGGGCTTGCATAGCGCGGTGTAGACGGCCTGATTCGCGCCCGAACCGCAGTGCGGCTGGACGTTCGCCGCCTCGGCGCCGAAAAGTTTCTTGGCGCGCTCGATGGCGAGGCTTTCGACTTCGTCGATGTGGGCGCAGCCGTTGTAGTAGCGCTTGCCGGGGTAGCCCTCGGCGTACTTGTTGGTGAGCACGGAGCCCTGCGCGGCGCGCACGGCGCAGCTGGCGAAGTTCTCGCTGGCGATGAGCTCGATGCCGCAGCTCTGGCGCTCGACCTCGCGGTCGACGATGGCGGCGACCTCGGGATCGGCGTCGCGCAGCGCGGTGATGTCGTCGTAGCTGTTGCGCTCGACCTTGGCGAGGCGGCGCGCGTGGCGCTCGTCGCCCGAGAACGGGGTCGAAAGCCACGCCGTCATGATCTCCTTCATGGCGGCGAAGTCGATCTTGTCGCCGGGGAGCACGAGCACGTTGGAGGCGTTGTGTTCACGGCTCTTCTTGGCGGTGGCGGCGTCCTGCGCGACGACCGCGCGGACGCGGTGGAAACGGTTGGCGACGATGCCCATGCCGACGCCGGAGCGGCAGATCAGCACGGCGGCGTCGGCCTCGCCGCGGGCGACCATGCGCGCGGCGTCGGCGCCGAAGTCGGAGTAGTCGTCGCCGGGATCGTTGACGAAAGGTCCGCAGTCGACGACCTGGTGGCCGGCCGCTTCGAGGAATTTCTGGACGTCGCCCTTGACGGCGAAGCCGCCGTGGTCGGTGCCGACCGAGACGGTCAGTTTCTTGCCGGAGATCTCTGAAATGGAAAACATTTGCTTACCCCTGTTTTGGAAGTTGATTAGACGATCGTTTTGTATAATATACTCGCGCGCGGGGAATTTTACAACGGCGCGGCCGGGAAAACCTGCCGCGGGATAAGAAAAGCCCCGGACGCCGCATGAGTTCATGCGGCGTCCGGGGCGAACGTCTCGCAAACAAGCGTCAGTTCATCATGACCTGACCGCCCGTCACCGGGAGGGCCTGACCGGTCTCGTACTGCTGCTGGACGATGTAGACGATCGCGCGGGCGACGTCGACGGGCAGGCAGCCGCGGTTCATCGGCACCTTGGCTTCATAATAGCGGCGGACGTCGTCGACCGTCTTGGCGCCGGGGACCTTGCCCGCGTTGAGGTACTGGACGAAGAGCCCGCGCACGGGGTCGCTCCACAGCGGGCCGTCCAGATAGTTGCCGGGGCAGACCGCGTTGACCTTGATCTTGTCGGCGACGAGTTCGAGCGCGAAGCTCTGGACCATGCCGATGCCGCCGAACTTGCTGGCGGCGTAGGCGGCGTTGTTCTTGGAGCCTTCGAGACCGCTCTTGCTGTTGATCTGGACGATGTCGCTCCAGCGCCCGGTGGCGGTGTTCTGGCGCGCCATGACCTTGGCGAAGTGCTTGACGCAGAAGAAGAAACCGTGGTAGTTGATCTTGGTGACGAAATCCCACGCGGAAAATTCGAGGTCCACGACCTTGCCGGCGCGGACGACGCCCGCGTTGGAGATGAGAAGGTCGACGCCGCCGTAGGTTTTGACGACGCTCTTGACGAGCTCATCCACCGAATTTTCGTTGGAAACGTCCACCGCGAAGCCGCGCGAGCCGTTGCCCAAAGTGGCGGCTGCCGCTTCGGCGCCGGCGGCGTTGATGTCGGCGACCGCTATACTTGCGCCGCGCTTGGCGAGCTCCTGCGCGATACCGAGGCCGAAGCCCTGCGCGCCGCCCGTGACGACCGCGACGAGACCGCCCAGTTCCGAACCCGCCCCGGCGGAGACCTTGGCGCGGTAGGATTCGACCTCCCAGTTCTCGATGAAGCCTCTCTGACGGTCGTCGAGGAAGTGCACGCCGCCGAAAGCTCCGGCGAGGCGTTCGATCAGTTCGCCGTTGCGCGCGCTGGTGAGCACGATGTCGGCGGCTTTCTTGTCCTTGCCGCAGCAGAAGACGCCCTTACCGGGGACGCGTACCATGCGCGGCAGGTAGCCGTACTGCTTTTCGAACGCCTGAGCCGCCGCGCGGTCGGGGTTATCGGTCGTGAGACCGAAGGCCTTGCCGTAGACCAAATGGTCGGGCGTGAGCGGTCCGGAGGGGATCGCGAAATCCCCGGCCGAAACGACCGTGACCTTGCCGCCCGCCGGGGCGAGATAGCCGGTCAGGACCGGGGCGAACTCCATCACGGCGTCCGTATCCGGCTCGCCCGCGGCTTCGTCGGTCGATATCCCGGCGGTACGGTAGGCGTTTTCGAGCTTGGTCATGATGTCGGCGTAGGCCGCGTCGATCTCCGCCGCGTCGTCGCCGCCGACGAAGACGCCGTGGTTCTGCAGAAAGAGCACCTTGGGGTAGTTGCCGCGTTTCGCGGCGAAGTCGTCGCAGGCGCGCTTGACGGCCAAACTCAGCGTGAAGCCGGGGTCGCAGTAGTCGAGCCACAGCGCGTCCGGGAAGAGTTTTTCACACACCGCCTTGCCGTTCTGGGAGCAGGTGAGGCCGTTGACGAAGGCGGGGTGCAGATGCACGATGAATTTAAATGGCAGCGCTTCGTGTACCGGGGTCTCTACCGAGGGGCGGCCGCCAGAGAGCACCGCCGCGCCGAGCAACCGTTTGATCGCGGCTTCGCGCTCGTTGGCGCTGAGCTTGGCGGGGTCGATCTCGAAGCAGCGGCGGACCGAAGCGCGTTCGAGCTTCACGAAGTCGCTCCCCTGGATGGTCGCCAGGGCGACGCCGCTCGGTTTGACGTAGAGGAATTCCTCGTCCTTGCACGAGGTGTTGCCGCCGCCGGCGAAGACGAATCTCGGGTCGGCGCCGTACTGGCGCGAAAGTTTCGCGATGGTCTCAAGCATTTTATTCGATCCTGTCCTTATATGTTGGGTTCAACGTCTGGTGAAACTTGCCGCCGCGGCGACTCCGGCGAGGAGCTGGTCGCGGTAGGGGGCGAGTTCGGGTATCGTGTAGTCGTCGCAGAGGAGCTGCCCCGGCGCGTTGAGCTCGGTCCCGGCGAGCACCGGGAGCTTGCGCCTGGCGCACGCTTTCATGAAGGCGTCCAGCGCGGCGAGGAGCTTCGCCTTTTGTTCGGGGTCGTTGCTCCGCCAGTTGCGGTCGGGGATGATCGTCACGGCGCGCGTGCCGCAGCCGAGGTGCAGATCGAGCAGTCGGTCGGGGTCGCTCTCGCCGGAGGAGAGGCCGTTCAGCCACGCGAGGGTCGGCACCGCGCCGCAGGAACTCACGAAGTCGTTCATTTCGCGCAGGGTCGGGAAGTTTTCCGGCTTGGGGTCGACGTACCCGACGCCGCCCTTTTTCATCGTCTTGGAGCGGATCAGCGCCTCGAGTTTGACGGGGTCGGATTCGAATTTGCCGATTTTCTCCGTCCAGTAACCTTCGCGTTCGGCGGGGTCGGCGAAGAGCGTTTCCGCCTTGGCGCGGTAGGCGGCGCACAGATGGCGTTCGGTGACGTTGCCGCGCGGGGTGAAGGTCTTCGATACTTCCGCGAAGTCCAGCGCGACTTCGGGCAGCACGGCGTTGACGCGTTCCATGATGCCGCAGGTGCGCTCGTTGGCCTTGCGCCGGAGCTCGGCGGCGAAGGGTCTCGCTTTGTCCGGCACCTCGGAGGACGAAAAACCGAAGCCGAGGTGGTAGGTGATGCCCGGCTCGCCGGGGGAACTGATGACGTCGTCCTTCATTTCGGGGACGAAGACGCGCGTTTCCATGCCGGCGACGGCGTTGAGGCGAAACGTTTTCGCCGCCGCGAGAAATTCGTCGACCGCGTCCAGCACGTCGAAGTCCACGAGGCCCACGCCCTTCCAGCGGAACATCGCCGCGAGGGCGGCGATCATCTCGGGCGAGTAGCCGTACCCGTTGTACGAGTAGAAGCTGTGGCAGTGCATGTTGAACGAATCGAAACACGCGGCGCACTCCTTGAACGCCCTAGCCCGCGCCGCCGGGTCGGGGGAGTTCAGCAATTTGAGGATATCCATGACAAATCCCTTAAAAAAATTACGCCCGCGCGAAACGATAGGTCATTTCCGCGCGCGGCCGGTAGGTTTTGGGTTCGAAGCTCGCCGCGACGAGTCGGCGGGCCGCCGCGAGGTCGGCGACTTCGCCCGCCGCGATCATCTGGGCGAGCAGATTTCCGATGGCGGTCGCCTCGACGGGACCGGCGTACACCGGGATGCCGCAGGCGTCCGCGATGAGCTGTATCAGAAGCTCCGCCTGGATGCCGCCGCCCACGATGTGGAGCGCCGGATACTTCACGCCGCGCAGCTTTTCGAGCACCCGGAGTTCGTCGCGGACGCAGAGCGCCAGCGAGTCGTAGACGCAACGGACGATCTCGCCCGGGGTCTCCGGACGCGGTCCCCGCTCCGCCGCCGCGTCGGCGATGCGCTTCGGCATGCCGCCGGGGGCGAGAAAGGCTTCGCTTTTGGGGTCGATGCGGAAGCGCAGGGCTTCGCACTTGGCGGCGAGCTCTTCCATCTCGGCAAACGAGAGGTCGCGCCCCTCCTGCTGCCACGATCTGCGGCACTCCTGAAAAAGCCAGCACCCCATGATGTTGGTCAAAAAGCGGATCGTTCGGTCCAACCCGCCTTCGTTGGTGAAGTGCGCCGCCGCCGCTTCGGCGGTGAGACAGGGGGTCGCGGCCTCCGCGCCGAGGAGCGCCCAGGTGCCGAGGCTCATGTAAGCAAATTCTTTACCCGTCGTGTCGGGCACCGCCGCCACCGCCGAGGCGGTGTCGTGCGACCCTACCTTGACGATCGGGAGCTGCGGCACGCCGAGTTTGGCCGCCCACTCGGGCGAGAGTTTCCCGCCGGACGCCCCCGGCGGCACGATCTTCGGGAAGAGCGTCCGAGGCAGACCGAGGCGGTCGATGATCGAGAAATCCCAGTCGCGCTTTTCGGCGTCGAGCAGCCCCGAGGTCGAAGCGTCGGTGTACTCGGTGTCGAAAGAGCCGCCCAGCATGTAGCCGAGGGCGTCCGGGATGTGGAGGAAAGTCGTCTTCTTCAATGTTTCCGGGTCGCGCTTCCAATGCGCGACGAGCTGGAAGACGGTGTTGAACGCCATGTCCTGGATGCCGGTGTGGCGGTAGAGCTCCGCCTGCGGGACGAGCGCGAACGCCTCGGGGCGGATGTGATCCGTCCGGCTGTCGCGGTAGGTGAAGGGCTCCTCGACCGGCTCGCGGCTGCCGGGGGCGAAGAGCACGTAGTCCACTCCCCAAGTGTCGATGCCCATGCTGACGGGCTCCGTGACCGCGAAGGCCTTTTTGATCCCCTCGGCGAGTTCGTCGCGCAAGCCGCCGATGTCCCAGCGCAGGTCGCCGTCGACCACACGCCCGTTGTTGGGGAAGCGGTGGACCTCCTTCAATACGAGCTTGCCGTTTTCGATGCCGCCAAGAATGGCGCGCCCGCTCGACGCGCCGAGGTCGAATGCGAGAAAACTTTTCATCGTGTCGTTCTCCGGCTTGCGTCAGCGCTTCGACTGGACCTTGGCCTCGTACTCGCGGATCGCCTTGCAGTAGTCCAGCCCGACGGGGACGCCGGATTTCATGCAGTAGTAGTCCCAGACCGCCGCGAAGGGCATGGTCTTGAGCTCTTCCATGTAGATGAGGCGGTCGGTGTAGTCGAACTTCTTTTCGAACTCCGCGAGCGTGGCGGAGGGCTCCAGCAGCGCCTTCAACAGAGCCTTCTGCATGTTGCGCATGCCGATCGCCCACGCGGCGACGCGATTGATGGTGGCGTCGAAGTAGTCGAGCCCGATGTGGGTGCGTTTGAGCAGTTTGCCGCGCACGAGCTCCTGAGCGATGGCGCAGAGTTCGTCGTCGAGGATCACCACGTGGTCGCTGTCCCAGCGCACCGGGCGGCTGACGTGGAGCAGTATCTCGTCGACGAAGAGCGATACGCTGCTCAATTTGTCGCTTATCACCTCGGTCGGGTGGAAGTGCCCCGCGTCGAGGCAGAGCAACAGACCGTTTTTGACCGCGTAGCCCATGTAGAACTCGGACGAGCCTACGGTGCAGCTTTCGCAGCCGATGCCGAAGAGCTTGGATTCGACCGCGTCGCGCATCTGCTTCTTGGGGAACCTCTCGGAAAAGAGCGTATCCAGCGAGGCGGCGAGGCGTTTGCGGGCTCCCAGCCGGTCGGCGGGGATGTCCTTGTAGCCGTCGGGGACCCAGGTGTTGATCACGCAGCAGTTCTTGAGCTTGTCGCCCATGTGGGCGGCGATGCGGCGGCACGCCTGACCGTGGCGGATCCAGAAGTTGCGGATCTTGGCGTCCGGGTGGCTCAAGGTCAACCCGGAGGCCGCGAGCGGGTGGCCGAAGAAGGTCGGGTTGAAGTCCAGCCCGGCGTTGCGCTCTTTCGCCCAGGCGATCCAGCTGTCGAAGTGCTCTGGTTTCAATTCGTCGCGTCCGACCGCGCCGTCGGAGTAGTCGGCGTAAATGGCATGCAGATTGAGGCGCTTCGCGCCGGGGATGAGCGACCACGCCTTGTCGATGTCGCGCCGGAGCTCCGCCATGTTGCGGGCGCGGCCGGGGTAGTTGCCGGTGGTGAGGATGCCGCCCGAAGCTCCGCCCGCCGTGGCCTCGAAGCCCGCGACGTCGTCGCCCTGCCAGCAGTGCATCGAGACGGGTATGGTTTTCAATGTGTCGAGCGCCGCTTCGACGTCGACGCCGAGTTCCTTGTAACGCCGTACCGCCGCTTCGTACATCGTGGTAATGTCTTTTTCGCGCATTTTCCCGGGACTCCTTTTTTCAGGTTTGCGGCGGCGACGGCGACAGATTTCCGCATCCGCCGGTGTTCTAATCAGCTCACACTGGATAAAATTATCACCTTATTTCATTAGTTTCCTTGACAAATGAACCGATTTATAGTATTTTTCGGTCAAGCAAAAAAGGTTGAAAGGTTCAAGGATCCCCGGGGTGGTCATGGCGAAACGCGAAATAAATCTGTCGGCGGCGGAGTATCTCGACCGGGAAAAGCTGCCGCTGCGGCTGATCCGACGCGATCCGGAGGGGGAATACCCGATGCACCGCCACGAGTTTTCGGAGCTGGTGGTGGTCTTCGGCGGCACGGGGACGCACCTCGCTTTCGGCGAGAGGCACAAACTTGCGCCGGGCGACGTGTTTCTGATCGGCGAACCGGGGCCGCCGCACGGCTTCGCCGACACGCGCGGATTGGCGCTCTACAACGTGATTTTCGAGCGCAGGAAACTCGCGGATGCGATGCAGTCGCAGGGGTTTCCGGCGCTCGCCGAACTCGCGACGCTGGAGCTCGTGCCAGGCGGCGGCGTGCCGCTGCATCTGAGTTCCGGCGAACTGCGCGAAGTCATGGCCATATTGCGCGGCATGGAGCACGAACAGGGGCAGGTGCGGAGCTTTTCGGAGCTGGCGCTCACGGCGCGTTTCACGCTGCTGGCGGTGGAGCTGCTGCGCTTCCGGCGGCGGCGCCCCGGCGGCAACCGCGCGACGACGGGAATATTGGGCGGCGAACGGCTGACCGAGCTTCTGATGCTGATGGCGGAGCACCCCGAACGGGAGTTTTCGCGTCGGGAGATGGCGGAAAAACTCTGCGTTTCCGAGAGCACACTGCAACGGCTCTTCCGGGCGCGCACGGGATTTTCGCCGCACGACTGCCTGATGCGCCTGCGGCTCAAGAAGGCGGCGACGCTGCTTTTGGAAAGCGAGCTGACGGTGGGCGAAGTCGCCGTCGAGACCGGTTTCGCCGACAGCAACTACTTCTGCCGCCGGTTCCGGGACTACGCCGGGGCCTCGCCCTTGGAATTCCGCAAGCGCAACCGGCTGTGAACTCCGTTCCGCCGCGCCGTCAGGCTTTCAGCAGCCCGAGGTTGTAAGCGGCGCTTTTGCCGTACCACTCCAGCTTCATGTAGTAATCGCCGGCGGCGAGGTATTTCACCGGCATTTCATCGGGATCGCGCGCCGATGCTTTACGCGAATCGAGCTGATTCCCGGCGGCGTCGTAAAGCGTCTGTTTCGCTCCGCCGAGATCCGCGTCGAATGCTCCGAAGTGGTATTTGCCCTCTTCGCCCTCCTGGATGGTGAACTTGTAATAGTCGACCGGGTCGGAGGCGCCGAGATAAAAGTTCCCGTAGCCGTATTCGCCGTTCGGAAAGATCCCGCTGTCGTCCATGTAGGTGGCGGTTTCGAACGTATTGTTGTCGGTGTTGGCCAAGGCGAGATCCATATACCAGAAACTGTCCTCCCTGCCGGCCGCGTAGGACATGTAATAGACCCCCGGATCGTCCAGGCACATCCAAAAATGATCGGCCCTGACGGACTGTGAAATCTGTTTCACGACCAGCCCGTCCGATACTTCGCGGTACAGCGTCACGGTGGCGCTCGGGTCTTCCGTCAGGCTTATCCTCAGCACTGCGGATTTTTCGATCTCGAACTTGTAAAGCTGCGAATCCCGAGCGGAGATCGAATCGTAGAAAAACATTTTGTGCTGACCGTAATCGACATCGTCTGCAGCCAAATCGGTCTTCAAGATCGCGCCGGAGGTGTCGAGCACCATCGTGCCGCTGGGCGGATTCACCGTGAAGGTCTTGGTGAAAGGAGTACTCAAGTTGCCGGAGACGTCCTCCGTCCAGACGGTGACGGTGTGCTTGCCGTAGGTGATCCCGCTGAAGGTCTTGCCCGTGGTGCGGTCATAATCGGCGGCGTCGAAACAGAAATATTCGCCGTCGTAGGTCGCATGATATTTGGCGACCCCGATATTATCCGTCGCATTGATGAAGAACGTCGCGTAGCTGCCGCTGGTTTTGACGGTGATCCCGGAAACCTTGGGCGCGGTGGTGTCGCCGACCGTGAAGGCGCGTTCGTAAACGTTGCTCACGTTGCCGTATTCGTCCTGCGCGCGTACGCTGAAAGTGTGGTCGCCCGTCGCGAGTTTCTTGAAGGTGTACGTCGTCTTCGTGACCTTGGTCTCCTTGCCGCCGTCGACGCTGACGTAGTACGTGACCTTGCGTTTGGT
>Ga0310696_10005884_pt1 | contig 14693 bp, 5 predicted proteins | sample AusTroGonzalo_MG_4_FD_203885 | JGI IMG/M metagenome (GOLD analysis project Ga0310696, IMG submission 203885) | Bovine rumen microbial communities from tropical cattle in Woodstock, Queensland, Australia - Gonzalo_02 (v2) (version 2) | ecosystem: Host-associated > Mammals > Digestive system >...
CGGCGCCCGAAGGAGTGGATGTGAAGGACCCCGCCTCCATTGATCTGGTGAACAACTGTGCGCTGGCCCAGAGTTATGAGGAGCTGATCCAGATGGCGCAGGCTATGCATCTGGAGGCCGATGAGACCGCTTTCAGGCAACGGCTGGAGGCCCTGCGGCAGAAGATTCACGAGACCTTCTTCCATGAGGGCCTGTATGCTTCCGGCAGCCAGGTGGACATGATTTATCCCCTGTTGGTGGGAGCGGTGCCCGAGGAGTTGAAGGACCAGGTGGTCCGGAACCTGAAAGAACGCACGGAGCAGCTGTATCACGGCCATCTGGCCACCGGCCTGGTGGGCATTCCTGTCCTGACGGAATGGGTTACCAGGGCCGGGGAGTGTGACTGGATGTACGGGATGCTCAAGCAGCACGGCTATCCCGGTTACCTGTATATGATAGATAACGGCGCCACCGGTGTGTGGGAGCATTGGGACGGCGCCCGCAGCCGCCTGCACAATTGCTTCAACGGCATCGGCAGCTGGTTCTACGAGGCCCTGGGCGGTATTGTGGCCCTGGAGCCCGGCTACCGCCGCGTGCGGATCGATCCCCAGATTCCGGCCGGTCTGGACTGGGTGAAGGTAACGCAGCCCACCCCGTACGGCCCCATCACGGTGGAACGGCAGGGAACGGAAGTCCGCTATGAGGTGCCGGTGGGAATCACCGTGGAAACTAATTAACTGATGGTTATGAACAAGTTACGTTTTACGCTCATCTGCCTGCTGGCCGCAGCTACCCTGGCCCACGCCCAGACCTTTGACGGAAAAAAGACCTATGAGCTCTATGCGGCCGATGACCTGTTGCTGGACAACCAGTGCAGTGTGAAAAATGAGACCGGCCTGGTGCTGGGCCGCCCGGAAGCCGGGAACGCCGGCCAGGTTTGGCAGATTCTGCCTATAGGGAAAGACACGTACCAGCTGGTGAACGGCTATTCCTTCATGGCCCTGGACAACGGCGGCGGCAGCAAGGAAGAACCGGTCATCCAGTGGTCCCAGGAGCGGAAGAATCCCAACCAGATCTGGCAGTTTACCCGCCACAAAGACGGGACTTATACCCTGACGAGCGTGGTCACCGGCCTGGTGCTGGGCGTCAGGAAAGAGGCCCGCTACGGGGAGGCCGTGTGGCAGCTCAAGGCCGATGCGGACAGCCCGCTCCAGCGCTGGAGCATCCTGGAATCGGCCCAGAAGATTGACTTCATCGTCCCCAAATCTTCCTCTACCAACGACTGGGAAAACGAGAAGGTGTTTGCTATTAACAAGGAGCCGGGCCATCCTACGCTCATTCCTTATGCCAGCCAGGAAGAGATGGTGGCCGATGCCGCCTACGGGCATCCCTGGGAGCGCACGGCCTCCAGCCGCTACCTCCTGCTCAACGGCACCTGGAAGTTCCATTGGGTCAAAGCTCCCGAGGAGCGTCCTTTGACCTTCTACAAGCCTTCCTATGATGTGAGCAAGTGGGATGAGATAGAAGTCCCCTCCAACTGGGAGATGAAGGGATACGGCACCCCGCTCTATACCAACGTAACCTATCCGTTCATGAGCAACCCGCCTTTCATCCAGGCCCAGAAAGGCTATACCATGGAGAAGGAACCCAATCCCGTGGGCTCCTACCGCCGGGATTTCACCCTGCCTCAGGACTGGAGCGGAAAAGAAGTGTTCCTGCATTTTGACGGGGTGTATTCGGCCTTTTATGTGTGGGTGAACGGTAAGAAAGTAGGGTACAGCCAGGGCGCCAACAACGATTCCGAATTCAACATCACTCCTTATGTGAGAAAGGGCAACAACACCCTGGCGGTCGAGGTGTATAAATGGAGTGACGGCTCTTATCTGGAAGACCAGGACATGTTCCGCTTCGGCGGCATCCACCGCGACGTTTACCTCATGGCCCGTCCCAGGGCGCATGTGGAAGATATTGTGACAGAGAGCGTTTTTGCCGGTGATCTGTCGTCCGTCACGCTCCGCACCCAGGTGAAGAGCCGCGGACAGGTGGTGGTTTCCCTCTGGGACGAGGACGGCGTGAAAGTAGGGGAGGGCGAGGAGATTACCGTATCGGCCCCCAATCTCTGGAGCGCGGGGAAACCTTATCTCTATACCGTGCAGCTGGAGGTTTACGACAAGGGTAAACTGCAGGAATGCACCTTCTTCAAGCACGGTTTCCGGAAGGTGGAATTCCGCAATAACAAGCTGTACGTCAACAATGTACTTACTTATCTGAAGGGCACGGACCGCCACGATATCCATCCGGTCCATGGCAAGGCCGTGCCGGTGGAGAGCATGATTGAGGATATCGTGCTCATGAAGCGCTACAATATCAATGCGGTGCGTACCAGCCACTATCCCAACGATCCCAAGATGTATGCCCTCTACGACTGGTACGGCCTGTACATCGTGGACGAGGCCGACCAGGAATGCCACGGCAACCAGACCCTCAGCGACACGCCGTCCTGGGGTCCGGCCTATGTGGACCGCGCCGTGCGGATGGTCCGCCGCGACCGCCTGCATCCCTCGGTGCTGTTCTGGAGCCTGGGCAACGAGTCCGGCAAGGGCTGCAACATAGTGGCCGAACGCGATGCCGTCAAGGCCCTGGACAGCCGCCCGGTGCATTATGAGGGCCAGAACGAGGTGGCCGATATGGACTCCCAGATGTATCCCTCGATGGATAGCATGATTAAGCGGGATCAGGACGGATCGGCCAAGCCCTATTTCCTCTGCGAGTACGCCCATGCCATGGGGAATTCCATAGGCAATCTGGCGGAATACTGGGATTACATTGAGAACAAGTCTGAGCGCATGATAGGCGCCTGCATCTGGGACTGGGTGGACCAGGCCATAGTGATGCCGGGGGCCGGTGACGGCAAGCTCTACTTTGGCGGCTCCTTCGGCGACATGCCCAATGACAACGATTTCTGCTGCAACGGCATCATCACGGCCGACCGCCGTGTGACCCCCAAGCTCCAGCAGGTCAAGAAGGTCTATCAGTATGTAAAGATCAAAAGGGCCCCTCATTCCGGGCTTGACCCGGAATCCCCCGTACGCCTGGTGTTGCAGAACCGATACACATCCTACAACCTCAACGAAATGTCCTTGTGTTACAAAGTCCTGCATGATGGGAATCCGTTGGTGGGCGCCTGTCTCCCTCTGCCCGATACGGCTCCCTGGGAGAGCTGCACCGTGGATTTACCCATTCCGGAAGACCTTTCCCGATACGATGGGGAGGACATCACGCTGCAGGTGGAAGTCCGGCTCAAAGAGGAAAGCCGTTGGACCGGGCGTGACCATGTGGTGGCCACGGAGGAATTTGTCCTCCGCGAGGGAAAGGACCGTCTGGCCCATGCTCCCCAGGTGGGAGGCAGTCCTTTGAAAGTCTATCTGGAGGAGGGCCGCTTCCTTTGCGCCCGCAATGAAAAGGTGAGCGTCCGGCTGGACAAAGCCCGTGGAACCCTTCTGAGCCTCTGCCTGGACGGCCAGGAAGTGCTGCATAACCTGGGCGGCCCCGTCTTCAACGGCTACCGTTACATCAGCAACGACGGCGTCCGCTTCATCCTGAGCGGGAACGATGAACTCCAGGGTACCCAAATCCGTCCCACCTCTTTCCAATACAGGGAAAAGGACGGGATCCTGCAGGTAGAGACCTCCCTGGAGGCCGTGACCGGTGAGACCATCGTCCCTTATACCGTAGTCTATCAGGTGCACCCCGGAGGCTATGTGGATGTAGAGGCCCGTTTCACGGCGGATGAGAACTTTAAACTGCCCCGCATCGGCCTCAGAATGCTGCTGAATCCCGCTTTTGACCGCCTGTCCTGGTACGGCCGCGGGCCCATGGAGAATTACCAGGACCGCAAGGACTGCGCCTTCCTGGGCATCTACGAGAATACGGTGGACGGCATGGCCGAGCATTACGTGCGCACCCAGACCATGGGTGAACGGACGGACACCCGCTGGCTGCGCCTGGCTACGGAGGATGGCCATACGGTCAGCTTCACGGCCGACGGATCCTTGGATTTCAGCGCCCTTCACTATACCGACGAGGATTTGTACCTGGTCAAATACGGAAACGACCTGGACAAGATCCGCAGGGCCGAAGTGGTGCTGACCCTGGACTGCATCCAGCAGGGCCTGGGCAACGGCAGCTGCGGCCCCGGCCCGCTGCCGCAGTACACGATTACCCCGGGAGAATATGGCTTCCGATTCAGAATAGGTAGCCGTTAATTCTAACTGGTTGATTATTAGAAAATTATTAAATATCCTCCGGGTTCCGGAGATGGGAGGAAAACACGTATGGCGCACAAAATCAGTTACTTACAGAAAACGCTTGGATTGGGTCTTCTGCTCCTGGCTGGCTGCACCTCCTGGCCGGACCCTCTCAAGGAGGCTAATGTGTTCAACGGGACGGCGGCGGCCGGCAATACCTATCCCGGTGCCACGGTTCCCTACGGGGCTGTGCAGCTGAGTCCGGACACAGACCCGGGCCTGGCTTCCGGTTATCATTACGACCACGAAACCATCCTGGGCTTCAGTCATACGCACCTGAGCGGAACAGGTTGCCCGGACCTGGGGGATTTCCAGGTGATGCCCGGCCTGAACCAGGTCCGGCCCATGGGACTTTCCCATGAAAACGAAGAGGCCTCCCCGGGTTACTACAAGGTGCAGATGGAGGGGATGGTGGCCGAGCTTACCGCCTGGGAGCGCACCGGCTATCACCGTTACACCTTCCTGGAACCTGGCAAGCGCGTCATCCAGGTGGATGCCCGCTATTGCCAGGGCGGCTGGTGCACGCCCACGCAGGTTTCCCTGCGGGTAGAGGGGACGGAAGTCATTGGGCACCGCCGGGTCAACGGCTGGGCTATTGACCGGGACGTTTATCTGTCCGCCGTATTCTCCGAGCCCTTTGTCAGTGCCGAGGAGGTGGAAGCGGGCAAGATACTGTTCACTTTTTCGGACGAGGTGAAGGAGGTTTGCATGACGGCGGGTATTTCCGGAACCGGCGAGGCAGGGGCCCGGAAGAACCGGGAGGCCGAAGAGCTGCCTTTTGACGAGGCCAGAGTCCGTGCTGAGGCCCGCTGGGCTGACGCGCTGAGTACCATCCAGGTGAAGGGAGGCCCCGCGGACGTGTTCTATACTTACTTCTACCACACCTTCCAGACGCCCAACCGCATAGAAGATGTGGACGGCCTGTACCGGGACCAGAAAGGACAGAACGTTCCCTTGAAAGGATCTGGCCATTTCTATTCCACCCTTTCCATCTGGGATACCTTCCGTACCTGGCATCCTTTGCAGACCATCATTAATCCGGAACTTACGGGAGACATCGTGAACTCCCTGCTGGACGACTATGACTGCCTGGGAGAACTGCCCATCTGGCCGCTTGCCAGCGATGAAACCGCGTGCATGATAGGCTATCACCCCGTTTCGGTCATAGCCGATGCCTGGCTTCGCGGCATCCGTGACTTTGACGGGGAACGCGCCCTCAAGGCCATGATAGAGACATCCAACAAGCACAATGTGAATGCCTCCGCGCTGTACAATCAGTACGGATGGATTCCGGCGGATCTCAAGATAGAAACCGTATCCCAGACCCTGGAATTCTGCTACGACGACTGGTGCATAGCCCGCATGGCAGAGAGCCTGGGTCATCCTGACATAGCCCGGGAGTATGACAACCGCGCCTTGCGCTACCGTGAGCTCTACGAACCCGGTACCGGCTTCATGCGGGGAAAGAATGCCGACGGCTCCTGGGTGAAGGACTTCGACCCGCTGAAGGGTTCCCGGGATTACACGGAGGCCACTCCCTGGCAATACCGCTTCTTCGTGCCGCACGACATGGGTGGCCTGGCTGCTCTTATGGGTGGGGAAAAACCCTTGCTGAAAGCATTGGATTCGCTGTTTACCTATTCACCGGAGGGCCAGGATATCCTGGATGCAGGCATTGGAGGCAATGTCGGCCAGTATGCCCAGGGCAATGAGCCTGATCACAATTTCCCCTGGCTCTTCTACTGGACTCCGGAGGCCTCGCGTTCCCAGCAGGTAGTGCGTCAGGTGCTTACGGAAACCTATTCCACCGGTCCGGACGGCATCTGCGGCAACGAGGACTGCGGTCAGATGAGCGCATGGTATGTGATGGCTTCCATCGGCCTGTATCCCGTTTGCCCCGGCAGCGGCGAATATCTGATGACGGCTCCGCTGTTCAAGGAGACGGTGATACGGCTGGGCAATGGCAAGACGCTCACCATCAAGGCCGATAAGCCCCAGTATCCTTTCATTTCCAAGGTTTTCCTGAACGGGAAACCTGTGGAGAAGCATTTCCTTACCTACGAAGAGATTATGGAAGGCGGCGTGTTGAGTTTCAAACTCTCGCGCAAGCCCCATCCGGCCAGGAATGCCCTGCCGCACCCGTATTCGCTGACGGTGGATCCGCCCGTTTGCCCTCCGGCTATCAGCGGACAGCTGTTCCTGTTTGAGAATGAAACCGAGGTGAGCCTCAGTTGCAAGACCCCGGGCGCTGTTATTCACTACACGCTGGACGGCAGTGAGCCCACCGGGGAGAGCCCGGTTTATAAGGGTCCCTTCACCGTTACGGAGTCAGGACCCATCCGCGCCCGGGCCTTCAAGACGGGCATGCCGCCTTCTCCCAAGGTATTCCAGACGGCCCACAAGCTCTATTTCCATCCTTCGGCCGAGCGGGAAGACCTGAAGCCAGGCTGCCGCTACACCTATCACGAGGCCAATTTCACCATCCTGTCCCAGATTGAGGCAGACCCGGCGGAGGGAAGCGGCGTTATGGTGGAACCGTCCATTGCGGGTTCACACCGGGAGGACCATTTCGCCTTCACCTTCTTCGGCTACATCGACATTCCCATCACGGGGATATGGACTTTCGAGACCCGGAGCGACGACGGAAGCGCCCTGTACATTGACGGGGTGCGGGTCGTGAACAACGACGGGTCACACTCGGAAGTATCGGCCTACGGCGAGATTCCGCTGGAGAAGGGCCTGCATCCCTTCAAGATTCTGTATTTCGAGGATTATGAAGGAGAGGCGTTCAGCTGGTACTGGTGCGCCCCCGGAACGGACGAGTTCAAATCCATTCCGCCGGCCTGCTTCTACTACAAGTAATTATTCCGCGGGATTCCAGTTCCAGCCGCGGGCGGTATAGAGGGCTTCCATTCTCTGCAAACGGGAAAGGAAGCCTTCATAGTTCCTGCTTTCCGGGGCACTCCACTGGAGCTCGGATACGGCGGAAAGGCGGGGGAGGATCTTCCAGAGGATGTCTTCTTCGTCCGGAACCCGTTCGCTCCACAGGCAGGCTTCCACACCCAGGATGCGGCTCTGCTGCTCCGGAGTGAGGCCTTCCGGCTTCACGTTCAGGTCATAGACCCGGCGGAAGTAGTCCTCTCCCTTGAGGGCGTTTCCATCGGCCGAACTCAGGTACAGATGTCCTACGGGGCAGAGGATGGCATCGTAGCCCTCCCGGACGGCGATTTCCGTGGAAACGGGGCGCATCCAGCCGGCGATGACGGCTTTCCTGGAAGGTGCGCCTATGACTTCGTTGCTCCAGTCCACCAGTACGTCGTTCCAGATGATGGCCCGGCGGTCCCTGGCTTCCAGGTGGGCGACGGCCTGGTCCATGAACCAGGACTGAAGCAGTTCTTCGGCCGTTTTATGGCCATCGGCCTTGAGACCCAACTCCTGGATTTTGGACTGGCAATGGGGGCAGGCTTCCCAGCGCACCTTGGGGCATTCATCGCCGCCCAGGTGGATGTAGCGGGAAGGGAAGAGGTCCATGACCTCGTCCAGCACGTCCAGGACAAACTGGAGCGTTTGCTCGCGGCCGGCACAGAGCACGTCGTCCAGTACGCCGTACTCGCAGGCCACCTCGTACGGACCGCCAGTGCAGCCCAGCTCCGGATAGGAAGCCAGGGCGGCCTTCATGTGGCCGGGAAGGTCAATCTCGGGAATCACTTCAATGCCTTTGGTGCTTGCATAGGCCACTATCTCACGGACTTCTTCCTGGGTGTAGAAACCGCTCACGGGCACGCCGTCATGGCCTTTCTGCCCGGGAACGGGGCTTCCGGCCCGCCAGGAGCCTACTTCGGTCAGTTTGGGGTATTTCTTGATTTCCAGGCGCCAGCCCTGGTCTTCGCTCAGGTGCCAGTGGAATTCGTTGATCTGGTGAAGGGCCAGGATGTCCAACACTTTCCGGATGGTCTCCACGGGGAAGAAGTGGCGGCCGCAGTCCAGCAGGAAGGCGCGGTAGGGGAACTCCGGATAGTCAAAGACCGTGGCCCCGGGGAGCACGGCTATTTCATCGGCCCCCAAAGAGGCGGGCAGGGCCTTCTCCAGCGTCTGCATGCCCCTGATGAGTCCCACTTCCGTGGCGGCGGTCAGGGTGATGCCCTTGGCGCCAACTTCCAGGCGGTAGCATTCGGCCTGCTGGAAGGCTTCCAATTCCTGCCCCAGCGCCGGATCTATGCAGGTTTTGATTCCGGCCGGGAAGGCTTTCCTTACAACATACGATTCCCCGTTCTCTACCACGCTGCGGGGTACGGGACACAGGTCCCAGCTGCCGTTAACTCGCGTCTTGGGGGTGCAGGAGAAAAGAAGGAGGGCGCCCAAAAGGCTTAGGCCGATGGAAAAGGGTTTCATAAAAAGGAGTTTTGGAGTTCAGACAAAGATAAAAAATATTTTGAAATTGGCCGAAAATGCGCTAACTTTATAGTCTATACTGTTAACCTTTTAAATCTATTTATGAAACGGTCTTGTCTGCTTCTGTCCGTGATGCTTCTGCTGGGTGCCTGCACCTCGCAAGTAGTGGAAAACATTCCTCTTCCGGAGCATCCCCGTCCGGACTTCGAACGTCCGCAATGGGAAAACCTGAACGGTTATTGGAACTTTGGCTTTGAAGAAAACAACCTGGACCAGCGCATCCTGGTTCCCTTCCCTTGGGGCAGCGCCCTTTCCGAAGTGGAAGACAAGGGAGATATTGCCTGGTACAGCCGCGAGATCACCATTCCCCGTTCTTGGAAGGGAAAACGCGTGTTCCTGGTGGTAGGTGCTTCCGACTGGAAAACGGAGGTCTGGCTGGACGGCGAGAGCCTGGGCTATCACGAGGGTGGTTACACTCCGTTTGAGTTTGAACTCAAGGATGTGAGGCCCGGTGTCACCTATCCGCTGGTGCTGAAAGTAGATGACACCTATAGTGAGTCCCACTTGTACGGCAAGCAGGGCTACGGCAACGCCCGGGGCATCTGGCAGACCGTTTATCTGGAGGCCCGCGGATACAATTTCATCAAATCCCTGCACTTTACTCCGGACATCGACTCTTCCAACGTGAAGGTGGACGTCGTGATGGATTATCCGGCCGAAGATTCCGGTGTTTTCAAACTGGCCTTCAAGACGGGCGGTCAGCCCACCTTCGAGGCTCCCATCGAGGCCGGAATGCAGGAAATGAGCTTTGTGCTGCCCATTGAGAACCAGCACCTTTGGGATCTTGAAGATCCCTTCCTGTACGAAGTGACGGCCTCCCTGGAATCTGAAGCCGGCAAGGTGGTGGACCAGGTAAACAGCTACTGGGGCCAGCGCAAAGTGGGCGTAGCCAAGCTCCCCGGAACGGATTTCAACTACGTGGCGCTCAACAACAAGCCCTTGTACCTTCAGCTCACGCTGGACCAGAGTTACCATCCGGAAGGCTTCTACACCTTCCCTTCGGACGAGTTCATGAGAAAGGAGATTGAACTGTCCAAGAAGCTGGGCCTGAACGGCAACCGCATCCACATCAAGGTGGAGGTGCCCCGCAAGCTGTATTGGGCCGATAAGCTGGGCCTCCTGATCATGGCCGATACCCCCAACTTCTGGGGCGCGCCTACCGGAGAAGCCAAGGCTGACTGGGAGCACTGCCTCCGCGGCCAGATTGACAGGGACTTCAACCACCCTTCCATCTTCGCCTGGGTGAATTTCAATGAGACCTGGGGCCTTCACACGGACGGTAAGTATTTGCCGGAGACCCAGGAGTGGGTGCGTGCCATGCACCGCCTTACCAAGGAACTGGATCCTTCCCGCCTGGCAGAGGATAACTCCGCCTGCCTGAACGACCATGTAGAGACGGACATCAATTCCTGGCATGCCTACAAGCGCGGCTTCCTCTGGAACGAGGAAATTGAACGGTATGAGACCAATACCTTCCCCGGCAGCCACTTCAACTATATTGGCGAGAATGTGCAGGACGGCGCTCCCATGATCAACAGCGAATGCGGAGACGTGTGGGGCTACGACGGAAGCTCGGGTGACGTTGACTTCACCTGGGACTACCATATCATGATGGATGCTTTCCGCCGCCATCCCGGCTGCGCCGGCTGGCTTTATACGGAGCACCATGACGTTATCAACGAGTGGAACGGCTATGTCCAGTACGACCGTACGCCCAAGATCGACGGTCTGGGAGACCTGGTTCCCGGCATGACGCTGGTGGATTTCCACAGCCCCTACTACATTGCACCGGACCGTTACCTCTATTCCGAGGTCCGCGGCGGGGAAGTGGTGGAGATCCCTTACGTAGCCTCCTTCATGACGGATGAGGACCCGGGTTCCCTGACCCTGGAGACCGAGCTGGTGGGCTGGAACACCCTGGGTGATTTCGCTTCCTTCAGTACCGACTCCCAGCCCGTTGCTTTCGAGCCCTACCTGAACCGCCGCGTCGGCAAAGTGAGGGTTGCCATTCCCGAAGAAAAGGGCCTGTACCTGCTTCGCTTCATCCTGAAAAAGGCCGATGGCACCGTGCTCCACCGCAACTTCACCACCTTCCGCGTGAAGATGGGCACCGGTCCGGAGGGCGTCCGCGTGGTCAGCTTCCCGGTGGGCTCCTATACGGCCCAGGAATGGTCCAACGGTCAGGCTTCCGTCATGGACGGCCTTAAGGTAAACGGCTTCGGCAACGGCTATTTCGAGTACAAGGTCAACCTGCCCAAGGACCTTGACCTGGACAAAGTTGCATCGGCCCAACTCATTTTCGAGGCTTCTTCCCGCCAGATTTTCGGTAAGGATGTGGCTGGTAACGACATCCAGGGAGACTTCATGCTGGGTGGCGGTACCTTCGACCACTGCAAGTCGCCCAACTCCTTCGCCATGACGGACGAAGAAACCTGGCCTTCCACCGTGCTGGTCAGCATCGAAGGCCATAACCTGGAACCGGCGACCACCCTGGAAGACTGCCCGGCGGATCACCGCGGCATCCTTTCCTGGGGCGCCCAGCGCAATGAGCGCAAACTCCACGAGGCCGGTACCTATGGCCAGCTGGTGAAGATTGACCTTCCCGTGGAGCAGGCTAAGGGTATGGACCTGAGCACCGTCACCGTCCGGTTCAGCGTTCCTTCCGGCAACGGCGGCCTGTCCCTCTTCGGCCAGGATTTCGGCCGTTATCCCATGGATCCTACGTTCGTCTTTAAAATGAAATAAGCATGAAGTTCCGTTCTTATATTCTGGCCGCTTCTGCGGCCGTCCTGGCTGCCTGCAGCACCCCCGCTCCCGAAGTGGGGCTGGTGGATGCCCTGGATGCATCGGCCTGGAATGAATCCCAGTGGATTTCTGTTGTGGATGCCCCCGTTGCCCAGGGTCCCGCACTGGATGGGCATAAGAGTGCCCGCGGTTCCAACTGGTTCCTCTCTACGGTCGCCAATGAAAAGAAAGTGACCAAGGCCGTGTGGATGACGGCCGGTCTGGGTGTTTACGACCTCTTCGTGAACAGCCAGCTGGTGGGAAAGGAAGTGCTCAAACCCGGCTTTACCCATTTTGCCAAGACCAAGCGCTCCTTCACCTACGACGTGACCGCCCTCTTTGACTGCAAGGCGGGCGCGGAGAACACCCTGTCCGTACAGGTGACTCCCGGCTGGTGGGCCGATAAGATTATCACCACGGGCAATATGGAAACCATGCAGGGACGCAAATGCGCCTTCCGCGGCGTATTGGAACTCACCTATGCCGACGGCACCAAGGCGCTGCTGGGCACGGATACCCAGAACTGGAAGGCCGGCATCGCCGGTCCCGTGCAGCACGCCGGCATCTTTGACGGCGAGGAGTACGACGCCCGCTGCCCCATGGGCTACGACACGCCCGAACTGCTCAAGACCCCGGAAGTGAATACGGAGTTCGAAGGAGAGATCCTTCCCAACAACGGGGCGGAGATTTACCAGCGTGAAGACATTACCCTCCATCCGGTCAAGATCTATGTCTGGGAGAACGTTTCCGGTGCCATCGTTTCCGACAACAAGGAAGAGAAGGAACACGGAACCGTTATCATCAAACGGGAATACAAGGACGGAGAAATCATTGAACTGAATCCCGAAGAAAAGCTGGTGGTGGACTTCGGCCAGAATGCCGCCGCCGTGCCTTCCTTCGTATTCGAAGCCGCTGAAGGTACTTACCTCATCTGCCGTCCGTCCGAGATTCTGAACGATGGCAACGGCGCCGAGAGGCGCGGCATGGACGGCCCTGAGGGCAGCACCCACCGCCGCAATCTCCGTGTAAGTGACGACGAAATCTGGATGACCTATACCTTCGGCCCGGCCCAGGGATTTGTGTCCTACCGGCCCCGCACTTCTTTCTGGGGCTACCGCTACATAACGGTCACCGCTGACGCTCCCGTCCGCTTCCAGTCCATCGCCTCCGTGCCGGTTACCTCCATTGCAAAAGACATGGAGATAGGTAAGATCGAAACCGGTAACGAACTTGTTAACAAGCTTATTTCCAATACTTACTGGGGCCAGCTGTCCAACTATCTCTCTGTTCCCACGGACTGCCCCCAGCGCAACGAGCGCCTGGGCTGGATGGCCGACACGCAGGTCTTCACCGAGACTGGCACCTTCTTCGCCAATACGGACCGCTTCTTCCACAAATGGATGAAGGATGTGCGCGACAGCCAGAGCCCGACCGGCGGCTATCCCGGCGTCTCTCCCTATGCCCAGTACGGCAACGAGATGATGCGCCTGGGCTGGGCCGATGCCGGTATCATCGTTCCCTGGACGGTGTGGAAACAGTATGGCGACAAGACCATGGTAGATGAAAGCTGGGATTCCATGGAGAAGTTCATGGCCCATGTGGATGAGACCAAGTACGTGCACCAGGCCCTGGTGGAAGAAAACGGCAATTACAACTGGAACGACTGGCTCAGCTATGAGGCTCTGGAGAGCAGCAGCCGCCGCGCCTTTATCAACGCGGAGACCCGCGCCCAGGCCGAAGAGTACTGGTGCTACCTGGGAGCCTGCTACTGGGCCATGGACGCCGGCATGATGAAGGATATGGCCGTCAGCACCGGCCGTGACGCCGCCAAGTACGAAGCCATGGAAGCCCGGGCCAAGGATTATATCCGGGAGCGTTTCCTGAAAGCTGACGGCACCTTCTGCCTGGACATTCTCAATACCATGCAGACTCCCGCCCTCTTTGCCCTGAAACTGGGTCTGGTGGAAGGTCAGCCCAAGGCCGATATGCTGGCCCGCCTGCGCCAGAACTTCGAGGAACATGGCAACTGCCTGCAGACCGGCTTCCTGGGTACGTCCATCCTCATGGCCACCCTCACGGAAAACGGCATGGTGGACATGGCCTACGAGCTCCTCTTCCAGCGCAAGAACCCCAGCTGGCTGTATTCGGTGGACAACGGCGCCACCACCATCTGGGAACGTTGGAACAGCTATATGGTGGACAAGGGCATGGGTCCCAACGGCATGAACAGCTTCAACCACTACGCTTACGGAGCCGTTTGCGAATGGATTTGGGAGACGGTGGCCGGTATAGCCTCCGACCCTGCCCAGCCTGGCTTCCAGCGCATCATCATGAAACCGGTTCCGGACAAACGGCTGGGTTCCCTGAAAGCGGAGTATAAGAGCGCAGCCGGTCTCATCAAGAGTGCCTGGCATTACGAGGGAGATACCTGGGTGTGGGAATTCACCGTCCCGAAAGGCGCCTCGGCCCAGGTTACTTTACCCGGCGAAACCGAAAGCAAAGAATACACTTCCGGAACCTATACAGTTAAGATGTAGGCATAATTCGCGGATTCTAAAATATCAAAAATTGAAGTATTTATCGCATAATCTTCATATCGGCTATGAGGATTATGCGATAAATTTGCATGGACAAACACATAATTAGTATGGCCGAAACCAAGTATTTCCTCGCTTTCGACTGCGGAGCCACTTCCGGCCGCGGTGTACTCGCTTGTTTTTCTCCCGAAGGCTTCTCCATGGAAGAGGTCTATCGCTTCCCTTCAGAGATGGTTAAAATAGATGGCCGAATGCAGTGGGATGTGGTGGCCATGCACCGTCACTTTGTCACCTGCCTCAAGCAGATAGGGGAGAAGGGAATCAAACTGGAATCCATTGGTATCGATACCTGGGGGGTGGACTTTGGCCACATCGCCGCTGACGGCGAGCTTCTGGGCCTGCCCCGCTGCTACCGGGATCCTTATACCAACGGAATTCCCGAAAAGGTATTCGAGACAGTTCCGCGCGAGCAACTCTATGCCCGCACGGGTATCCAGATCATGAATTTCAATACCATCTTCCAGCTCTATGCACAGACCAAGGCAGGGGAAGAGGCACTGGCAAAAGCCAGTTCCATTCTTTTCATGCCGGACCTGCTGAGCTATCTCCTCACCGGCAAACAGGTTTGCGAATA
>Ga0310696_10005885_pt1 | contig 14689 bp, 10 predicted proteins | sample AusTroGonzalo_MG_4_FD_203885 | JGI IMG/M metagenome (GOLD analysis project Ga0310696, IMG submission 203885) | Bovine rumen microbial communities from tropical cattle in Woodstock, Queensland, Australia - Gonzalo_02 (v2) (version 2) | ecosystem: Host-associated > Mammals > Digestive system >...
CTTCGCGTGGCGGATGGCGGTGCGGTCGAAAACCTGTCGGGGCTCAAGGTATCCGTTCCGACCGGTTGGCGTGTTGTTGCGTCGGCGAATGGAGACGGGCTCGACGTAGAGTATCGTCCCGGATTCTCCGTCCGCATCCGATAATCGGGGGCATGCAATGAAACGCATTCTGCCATTCAGACTTCCAGCTCTCGCGGCAATCCTCGCCGTGTCCGCCGCCAATGTCGCGGTCGCCTCGCTGCCGACGAATCTGCCGCAGCTTGAAGGGTTGAACTGGGAGCTGTGGCAACCGCAGTATTCGCGCATCGAGGGGAACTACCTTATCTTCGACATTCCCGAGGGCGTGGAAGGCGGCGCGATGGCAGGCGCGTGGGTGCCGTACGAGAAGTGGCATGGCGGACAGGATTTCGCCTTTTCGATTTCCTGCACAGGCGAGAACATCGCCGAGCCCGAGCAGCGCTATCTCGGCTTCAAGTGCCAGATGATGTGGTACGATTCCGAGAAGGGCGAAAACAGATTCCCGAACACGCGCTGGAGCCCTGGAGGATGGACGAACAGGGTTTTCTATACCTCTGCCGGACTGCGCGGCAAGGAGACGAACGGAATACAGATACAGCTTGGCCTTCAAGACACGACCGGGCGCGTTGTCTTCGACCTTTCGACGCTGCGCGGCGGACCCGTCAATCCGCCCTATCCGCACACGATCACGAACCAGGACAAAATCGTCGAATATCCGGAGTCCGTAAGGAGCGACGTCCGCCGCCGCGGGTTTATGCTCGCCGCGCGGCGTCCCACAGACGACGACTTCCGCACGATGAGAGAATGGAAGGCGAACCTCGTGCGTTATCCGATTGTCCGCGACTGGTACGGAATCGACACGAACCGGGACATCGGCGAATTCAAGGCGTGGTTCTCGGGTCAGCTCGACATCATCGAGGAAAGCGTGCTGCCGCTTGCGCGCAAGTACGGCCTGAAGGTTGTCGTCGACTTCCACGTCACGCCGGGCGGGCGTCCGTTCTCCGGCGGAGTGAACATGTTCGACGAGCCGGAATACGCCGAAGCCTATCTCGACTGCTGGCGCATTGCCGCGGGGCGGCTCGTCGGCAACGACGACGTAATCTACGGATACGACCTCGTCAACGAGCCGGACCAGCCGACGCCGATGCGCTACGACTACATCGAGCTTCAAGAGGCGGCTGCGCGGGCCATTCGCGAAATCGACCCCGTGACGCCGGTCATCGTCGAATCGGCCGAAGGATGCGAGCCGAGCGCGTTCGCGTACCTCTGCCCCATCGACCTCGACAACGTCATCTACCAGTTCCACATGTACGAGCCGCATGAATTCACCCATCAGCGCGTCGTCGGCGAGTTTGCGGAGACGAAGGAACCGTGGCCGAACGCGGACAAGGGGTGGAACCGGGAACTGATTCGCGAAATCGTCCGCCCCGTTTTCGAGTTTTCGCGAAAGCACCAGGCGAAAATCTACGTCGGCGAGTTCTCGACGGTATCGTGGTCCGAGGGCGCGGAGGAGTATCTAAGCGACTGCATTGCGGTCTTCGAGGAATTCGGATGGGACTGGACCTATCATGCGTTCCGCGACTGGGAGGGATGGAGCCTTGAGCACGAGCCTGTCGGGAACACGCCCGACGGCGAGACGAATTTCGTCTACACGGTGGAGAATCCGCGCAAGGCCGCCGTCCTGGACGGCTTTGCGCGTCCGCTTGCACGCGAGCACGTAATCGACGTGCCGACGGGCGAACGCCGCGCACTTACCGGAGACGAATGTGCGGCAGTCGTCCTTTCGACGCTGGTCAAGACGGGCGGCGGGACGCTTGTGGCCGGCGACGAACTTCGCGGCTTTGCGGGCGACATCGAGATACGGGACGGCGTATACGAGGCGACGACAAAGCTTGCGCTCGGCAATGCGCAGGGGGTGACTTGTGCGGCGGGAGGGACGCTCCTCAACCGTGTCGGATCGCCGATGGATGGAAGCGACTGCTCCTATCCGGCCGAGTGTATCTGTCTATCCGGCATCGGCTATAACGAGCTTGGCGCACTCAGGAACGAGGCCGAGGCGTGCGATTTCTGCCGTAACGTTACGCTCACGGACGATGCGCGCGTCACAGGGAGCGAGCGACTTGACTTCCGTGCGACGCGATTCGACATGGGTGGACATACCCTGACCAGCGCGATGGAGGACGGGAAGGTTTTTCATCTTGTCGCGACGGACATCGTGAACGAGGGCCACTTTTATTCGCTTTATGGAGGACTTGAGTTCCAGGGCGATGTCGCGCGCGGCACGCCGTCGTCGTCCGTGACGATTTCCTCCGGCGGCACGCTCGGCTTCTACGACGCAGGTTGGCAGAACCGTTCTCTTGTTCTCGACGACGGCGCTTGGCTGACCGCCGAGGACTATGGCGTCGACTACCTTTGGGGCGCGCACGACCGCAACACCTGGCAGGGGCCTGTATGGCTGAACGGCGACGTCAACGCCTATCTTGCCGACGAGGTTCCGTGGACCTTCTGGGGCAAGGTGTCCGGGAGCGGCGGGTTTACGGTTACAGGCGGCGGGTGGCTTGGATTCTACGATGCGTCAAGCGACTTTACCGACGGCGTCAATCTGACGGGAGTCGCCCACTCCGACGGCACATGTTCGGGCGGCGTTGCGGTGCGCACCACGACCGCCTTGCCGCGCACGGGCGTACTGAAGCTGACGGACGCGAACCTGCACGTCATAGCCGAGGGCACGGCGCTTTTGCCCGATACGGTCATGAACGGGACGGTCAACGCCGTCGTTGCGGAGAAGGCCGAGATATGCCACCTTCACGGCTTCCCGACGCTTTGGGCCGGCGAATTGCTCGTTACCGGTTCGTGGACGCTGCGCGCATACGACAGATCGAAGCCGCTGAAAGTCGCCGACGGTGCGACGCTTGCCTTTGCGGACGGCGTGACGATCACGTTCGGAGACGGCATAAGGTCGCTTGAAGCTGACGGACCTTATGCCGTCCTGCCGCTCATTCGCTTCGTAGGCGGGGGCTCGGTTGTCAACATGCCCGATCTTGCCGGCAGCATCGACAACTGCAACTGGAGCGTCGTCGCGTCCAAGGGCGGCAACGGATACGATCTCATCCATACGCGCTACGGTTCCGCTGCTCTCGAAGGCGATGAACTCTACGTCCACGTTGAGGAAAACGAAGTCCGCGCCATGACGGAATACGAGCTATTCGCCGTCGAATATGCCAAACGGCTCGTCAAGATCGGACCGGGAACCCTGACGCCTAAAGGGACTGAAATTCCAGAGTCCGTCGAAATCGTCGTGCGAGAAGGGCGTGTCGCCTATGCTGGCGAACAGCCTCGCGGCAGCGGCGTGCAGTCGGTTCTCGTCGAGGGCAACGGCGCTATCGGCATGGTAGACTCTTCCTGGCTCAACCGCGAACTGTCGTTCAACGCGGGCGCGTGGTTCTTCACGGGCGACTGCACAAACACGTACTCGTGGGGTTATTGTGACGACAACTCCTGGCAGGGCCCCGTTACGCTTGCGGGCGACACGCACGGCTACCTTGCGCCGAACACGTGCTGGACTTTCTGGGGCAAGGTGTCTGGTAATGGCGGTTTCAATGTATTTGGCGGCGGCTGGCTGGAACTTCAGGACTGGAGCAACGATTTCCGCTGCGGCGTTGCGGTGACTGGCGTTCTTGACGGCAATGGCGAGCCGATTGGAGGGCTTGTAGTTCGCACGGCCCGTGCCGTGCCGCCCGACGGCGCGGCGCTTGCGCTGACGAACGCGAATCTGCATATCATCTCGGAATACGGCGCGGAATTGCCGGAGCTTGTCTGTTCTGGCAAAGTCGTCATCACGGCAACGAACACCGACACAATTGTGTCAACACCGGCGCTTGTCGGGGTCACGAGAATTGCGTGCGGCGAGTTTTGCGTGTCGGATGTCTGGACGTTGAGTGCGAAGGACATCGGGCGGACGCTGGAGATTTCCGAAGGTTCCGCGCTAATGTTTGGTGACAATGCGCGGCTTATCTATTCGGGTCCACTTCTCGCAGCGCCCCAGAACAGACAGGATCTCAGAAGGACGCTTTTGCGCGTTGCGTGCGACGTAAGGAACCTGCCGCGTCCGGTCCAGCCATGTGACAGCGACTGGAGGATCATGAAAGCAAGGGACGGGTCCGGATACGATCTTGTCTATGACACTGGTTTGAAGATAAGGATACGATGAGGAAAGGCGAATGAAAGATTGCGGAGCCATTAGATGTGGTGCGGTTCTGCTGGCGGTGTCGTCGTCGGCGCTGTCTTGCCGGGGATTGGAGTTCTCTGTCGTCCCTGACCATGCCGATCATCTGTACAAGCGTGGCGAAACTGCGAAATTCGCGGTTGTTGTCACCGATGGCGGGAACGCGGCGACGAATGGAACCGTGAGAGCATGGCTCGACAACACGGGGCAGGACGTGCAGGCGCGACAGGAGTGGAATCTGTCGGAGACGAATGCCTTTGTCGTTGCAGGCGAGTTGGCGGAGCCGGGATTTCTCACGCTGCATCTGGAGTCTCCGGGTTCCGGGGAGAGCCTGTGGAGTGTCGGCTTCGAGCCCGAGTCGATTCGCAAGGGCTCGTCTTCCCCGGAAGACTTCGACGAGTTCTGGGCGAACGCGCGCAGGAGGCTTGCCGAAGAGGTGCCGCTTGATCCGGTAGTGACGGAGGTTCCGCTCTGGTCTACGGAGAAATGCTCGTTCTACCGTATTTCGTTTGCGACATTCGGACGCCGCGTCCACGGTTTCATGAGCGTGCCGAAGGATTCGACGAAGGGGCCGTTCCCCGTCAATTTCGGCGTCAATCCCGCTGGCTTCGGATGGTGGACGAACGACCTCGAGGTTCGCGACGATGCGGTGTGCGTCCAGTTCAGCGTCTATCCGTTCGAGATGGATCTCCGATGGGAGGATCTCGGACTCAAGGAAAAGTTTTTCGATCCGCTTAATGCCGAGTCGAAGCGGCGCTTCGGCACGGAGTACCAGTGCGGCGGCATTTCGCTTTCGCGCGAGGACTACTTCTACTATCCGGTGATCCTCGGCATTGACCGCGCCGTCGACTGGCTAGCGGCTCGTCCCTACGTCGACGGGCGACGCATCTGCTACCAGGGGACTTCGCAGGGCGGCGGAATAGGAATCGCGCTTTGCGCGCTCAACCACCGCTTTGCGAAGGCCGCGTTCTACGTGCCCGCACTGACGGACTTGATGGGGTACAAAGCCGGACGGAGGAGCGGTTGGCCCATGTTGGTCGAGTCGAATTCGGCGACGCCGGAGGCGCGCGCGGCGGCGGAGCGCAACGCTCCGTACTTCGACGCGGCGAACTTCGCCTCGCGAATCGCCTGCCCCGTCCGCTTTGCCGTCGGATTCTCCGACCCGACGTGTCCGCCGTGCGCAGTCTACGCCACGTACAACGAGATCAAGGTGAAGGACAAGGAAATCCTCAACGGATTCGGGATGACGCACAGCTGTTTCGGCGAGTTCTACGGACGCCTTGGCGACTGGATTCGCGAGGCGCGCTGAGATCCCGCTTGTCGACACTCCGGTTCTATGGTAAAATCACTCGACATGGAGTCCTTTCGCAGGCAGCTGACGCGGCTGACAGTCCCCATTTTCGTGGAGATTGCGTTTGTCATGCTCGTCGGATTCGTGGACATGTTCATGCTGTCCAGTTGCGGGGACGGTCCCGTGGCGGCTGTTGGCCTGTGCGGGCAGATTGTCATGCTTGTGTTCCTTGTGTACCGATTCGTGGCATCGGGGCTCTCGGTGGTGTGCGCGCAGTACCACGGAGCGGGGCTGCGGATGCGCCTGGTGCAGGTGGTAGGCGTGGCACTCGTGTTCAATGCGTTGCTTGGACTCGGTCTAAGTGCGCTTCTCTACTTCAATGCGGAGGCCGTTCTGGGGACGATGGGCTTGCGCGAGGAGCTTATGGCGGAGGGAGTCTCCTACCTGCGCATCACGGGTGCCTTTTCGTTTTTTCAGGCGGTGGGATTTGCGCTTGGCGCGTCCCTGCGGAGCGTAGATCGCGTGCGTGCGCCAATGGTCGCGACTGCGGTGGCAAATGTGGTTAACGTCCTCGGCAACTACCTGCTGATTTTCGGTCATTGGGGATTCCCCGCGATGGGCGTGTCCGGCGCAGCATGGGCGACGGTCGCCAGCCAGGCGGTGTCTCTGGCGATTCTCCTTGTTCACCACACGCGCGTACACATCCGGGCCTATCCTCTTGCCTGGTTCCGTCCGTTCCCCTGGCGTGAGTTTGGCAACATCTTCAAGATCGGGATGCCCGCGATGGGGGAGGAGCTTTCATACAGCGTCTCGCAGGCCGTGACCATCTACTTCATCAACCAGATATCGACAGAGGCGTTGACCACCCGCACCTATGCGTGTGGATGCATAGCCTTTACATATCTCTTCGGGTTGAGTGCCATCCAGGGCGGAGGCATACTTGTCGGACACCTTATTGGTCGCCGACAGCATCGCGCGGCGTATCTTCTGGGGAACTTTGTCTACAGACGTGCATTGGCCGTCTCGCTGTGCTGCAGTCTTTTGCTGGCCCTTGCCGGCCCATGGGTTTTCGGTCTGCTGACGGAGAATCCCGAGATTGCCAGTCTTGGAACGGCCATATTCTGGATAGACTGCATCCTTGAGGTTGGGCGCATACGCAACATGTTTGCCTGCGGCATGCTCCGTGCAGCCGGCGATGTGCTTTATCCAATGGTAGTGGGCATCGTCTTCCAATGGGCCGTTGCGGTCGGGCTGTTCTGGATCTTTGCCATCCCGCTTGGCTGGGGGCTGATAGGGGCCTGGGTGGCGTTCACCCTCGACGAGAACATAAGGGGATGCATACTGATTCGTCGCTGGCACAGTCGGGGCTGGATTGGCAAGTGTCTAGCGTAGAGGAGGGCGAGATGCAGCCCTTTGCCGTGCGCGCCATTCGGTCATCGACATGCCGTAGTGCTTGCGGAAGGTGTTGCGAAGTGAGTTTGCCGACTTGAAGTCGGCGGTCGCCGCGATCTGGTCGATGGAGAGAGATGTCGTCAACAGGAGATCGCATACGTAGCCCATCCTGGCCTTGGCTATCTCGGCGACGACAGTCGAGCCGAGTATGTGACGGAAGCTCTTGCCCAGGTGTGCGGTTGAGCAGCGCACGGCCTTGGCTGTGTCGCAGACCGAAAACGCCCGCATGCAGTTGGACCGGATGAAGTTCATCGCCTGGATGACGGAATAGGACTCGGAGTCGCTGTTGTGCGTGGACATTCTTTCGATGAGTGTCTTGACCCCGTAGCGGATCACGGTCCCAGAAGGGGCAACTCCGTCCATGAGGTCGTCCAGTAGTCGTGCGCTCATTTGCCCTGCGGCTTCGAAGTCGGGAAGGATGGATGATAGGCTCGGCCGGGTGTATTCGCAGATGTACTCCTCGTTGTCCACTCCCAGAACGGCGATCTGCGGCGGAATGGCGATGCCGAAGTTGCCGCAGGCGAGGATCACGTCCATGGCGCGCATGTCGTTGGCCGCAAAAAGGGCGCATGGCTTGGGGAGTGACTTCAGCCATGTTCCCATTGCCTGCACGTCGTCGATTCCGGACTCCGGGTCCGAATCGGCGAAGACGCTGCAGGAGAAACCCGCGTCGGCGACTTCTTTCGCGAACGCGTCCCTCCGCTGGTCGCTCCAGCGCTGCTCGACTGAGTATTCCTCGGGCATCATTGTCGCCACATAGGCGAAGTTGGCGGCACCCTTGTCGACGAAGAAACGCGCTGCGCGGATGCCGATGGCGGCTTCGTCGCAGATGACGCGGCCGAACCTCGCGGGTATGTCGGCGAATGGCGTCTGGTTGTAGCAGACGACCGTGTCTGCGGGAAGCGTTTCACCGATCGGGGCCGGTCCGTTTGTGATGATGCCGTTGAATACGAGCTTCGGGTTGTACCTGAACACGTCGTGCATGTTGTGGAAGTTGCACAGGTAGATTTCCCAGTCTTCGTGCGTCCTGGCGTAGCGAAGCACGCCGTTCACCAGGGCCCTTTCGGACGTGATGTCGCTGTGGACGAGCAGAACGCGTTTTCTTTTCATGTGAAAAGTATATCAAAAATTCAGAGACTGTGTTCGGAATAAGGCACCGATTACTTTCGTAGCGAAAAATGGACCCCATTTCCACCGAGGCCACGTTTTTGATATAATATCCACAATATGAACAAGAATGAAATGAGGTCGGGCGCGATGGCGCTCGTCGAATCGCTTGCGAAGGCGGGCACGGAGGTGCTTTTCGGCTATCCGGGCGGGCAGGCCCTTGACATATTCAACTGCCTCACCGAAGCGAAGTTCCCGTTTGTCCTCGGGCGCCACGAGCAGGGATGCGTGCACATGGCAGACGGATACGCGCGGTCAACGGGCAAGCCAGGCGTCTGCCTCGTCACGTCCGGCCCCGGTGCGACCAACACGATCACGGGCCTCGCCACCGCGAACATAGACGGCATCCCGCTTGTCGTCATCACGGGCCAGGTCCCCCTCGCGCTCATCGGCACCGACGCCTTCCAGGAGGCGGACACGACCGGCATAGCGCGCGGCGTCTCCAAGCACTGCTTCCTCGTCCAGTCGGCGGACGAGATACCTGAGACGGTGGCCGAGGCCTTCTACATCGCGACCCACGGCAAGCCGGGTCCGGTGGTCATAGACATCCCCAAGAACTGCCAGCAGGGCATGACCGACGCGCAGTACCCGGAGCGCGTCTCCCTCAGGGCCTACCATCCGGAAAGCGCCGCTACGACCGCGCAGCTCCACCGCCTGGCGAAGCTCATCAACGAGGCGAAGCGCCCAGTCATCTACGCCGGCGGAGGCGTGATCGCGTCCGGCGCGGCGAAGGACGTCGCGGCGCTCGCCCGCCGCGCCGGGATACCCGTCGCGACGACTCTCATGGGCCTCGGCAGCTTCGACGAGCGCGATCCGCTCTCGCTCAGGATGGCCGGCATGCACGGCACGCCGGCGGCGAACTGGGCGATGAACGAGTCCGACCTCATCGTCGCGCTGGGCGTGCGCTTCTCCGACCGCGTCACCGGCAAGATTTCCAAGTACGCGCCGAAGGCGAAGATCGTCCATGTCGACTGCGACCCCGCCTCCATCGGCAAGAACGTCTCGGCCGCGCTCGGGATCGTCGCGGACGTGAAGGACGTCCTGACGACCGTGCTCTCGCGCGTGAAGCAGGCGACGCATCCCGAGTGGATCGCGAAGATCGACGGCTGGAAGAAGAGCCATCCCGTCACGTGGACGCAGATGCACAAGAACGTCATCATGCCGCAGGCCGTGATGGAGTCCATCGACAGGGCCACGAAGGGCAGGGCCGTGATGGTGACGGACGTCGGCCAGCACCAGATGTGGGCTGCGCAGCACTTCCGCTACTCGATCCCCCGCCATTTCCTCACGTCCGGCGGCATGGGCACGATGGGCTTCGGCATCCCGGCCGCGATCGGCGCCGCGATCGCGCGCCCCGACCACAAGACGGTCGCGGTGTGCGGAGACGGCGGCGCGCAGATGACCTTCGAGGAGGTCGTGGTGGCGGTGGAGCACAAGCTCCCCGTCACGTTCGTCGTCATCAACAACGGCTGCCTCGGCATGGTCCGCCAGTGGCAGGAGCTCTTCTACGGGAAGAACTACTCCGGGTCCATCCTGACGGTGAAGGGGCGCTGCGCGAACGAGCACCTTGAGCAGGACCTCAAGTACGACTACCTGCCGGACTTCGTGAAGCTCGCGGAGGCCCACGGCGCGGAGGCGTACCGGGTGATCGACCCCGCGAAGCTGGATGCGACGATCGCGAAGGCCGTAAGGTCGAACCGCACGACGCTCGTCGAGGTGATCGTCGAGCCACGCGCCAACGTGTACCCCATGATTCCCGCCGGCAAGCCGGTGAGCGAGATGGTCTTCAAGTGAGGTCTGACATGAACGAACAGATACACAGGCTCAGCTGCTACGTCGAGAACAAGCCCGGCGTCCTGGCGCGGATCGTGGGTCTCATCTCCGGACGCGGCTACAACATCCAGACGCTCAACGTGGGCCCGACCGAGGACGGGTCGGTCTCGCGCATGAGGATAGACGTGCTGGGCACGGACCGGGTCGTGGAGCAGATAATCCTCCAGCTCCGCAACCAGGTGAACGTAATCGAGGTCACTTGCAGGAAGAAGTAGCACCCATGGAGCAGGACAACATACTCGAGGTTCGGGACCTCAAGGTCTGGTTTCCGATCAAGAAGGGCGTCTTCGGCCGCACGGCCGGGTACGTCAAGGCGGTCGACGGAGTGAGCTTCGACCTCAGGCGCGGCGAGACCCTCGGCGTCGTCGGGGAGTCCGGCTGCGGGAAGTCCACGACTAGCCGCGCGGTGCTCATGCTCAACAAGCCCTGCGGCGGGTCGATCAAGGTGGACGGCGTGGACATAACCAGGCTGCGCCCCGGCAGGGAGATGATGGAGTACCGCCGCAAGGTTCAGGTCGTGTTCCAGGACCCGCAGGCCTCCCTGAACCCGCGCCACACGATACTGGAGATCCTCACCGAGGGCATGGTCCACCACGGGCTCTGCGGCAAGGCCGACCGCCGCGAAAGGGCGAAGGAGCTCCTGGAAAGCGTTGGGCTCCCTGAGGCCTTCCTGGACCGCTACCCGCACGAGTTCTCCGGCGGGCAGCGCCAGAGGATATGCATCGCGCGCGCGATAGCGCTGAAGCCCGAGCTTCTCATCTGCGACGAGGCGGTGTCCGCCCTGGACCTCTCCATCCGGGCGCAGGTGCTGGACCTCCTGGGCGACCTCAAGCGCAAGCTGGGGCTGAGCTTCCTCTTCATTACGCACGACATCGGCGTGGTCCAGCACATCGCGGACCGCATCATCGTCATGAACAAGGGGCGAATCGTCGAGAGCGGCACCTGCGACGAGGTCCTCAAGAACCCGAAGGAACAGTACACCAAGTACCTCATGGCGGCCGTACCGAGAATCGGCAAGCCGCTTTCTTGAAGCATGAACAGTGAATTCGACTCGGTGGAGGATTGCCTCGCCGCGCTCCGGCGCGGGGAGATAGTCCTGGTCACGGACGACGCGGACAGGGAGAACGAGGGCGACTGCATCTGCGCGGCGGAGCACGCCACGCTCGAGAACGTCAACTTCATGGCGACCTACGCCAAGGGCCTGATCTGCATGCCCATGAGCGGCGAATGGTGCGACAGGCTGGACCTCCCGCAGATGGTCACCCAGAACACAGACAACCACCAGACCGCTTTCACGGTCTCCATAGACGCCGCCTCGACGACCACCGGCATTTCCGCCGCGGAGCGCTCCATGACGGCGCTCGCGTGCGTCAATGACGGCGCGAAGCCGTCCGACTTCCGCCGCCCTGGGCACATGTTCCCCCTGCGGGCGCGCGAGGGAGGCGTCCTCCGCCGCGCGGGGCACACCGAGGCGACAGTGGACCTCTGCCGTCTCGCCGGGCTCAAGGAGGCGGGCCTCTGCTGCGAGATAATGAAGGACGACGGCACGATGGCCAGGATGGACGACGTGCGCGCGTTCGCGAAGAGGCACGGGCTCAGGCTGATGACGATCGCGGACCTGATCGCCTACCGCCGCAGGGTCGACAAGCTGGTCGAGAAGGTCGAGGAGGTGGACCTCCCGACGGACCACGGGCATTTTCGGCTCAGCATGTACAAGAGCCGCGTGACGGGGCTCGAGCACCTCGCCCTCGTGAAGGGCGACGTCTCGGACGGCAGGCCGGCGCTCGTGCGCGTCCACTCCGAGTGCTTCACCGGCGACGTCCTCGGCTCGGAGCGCTGCGACTGCGGCCCGCAGCTCCACGAGGCGATGGAGATGGTGGAGCGAGAGGGCCGCGGCGCTGTCCTCTACATGCGCCAGGAGGGGCGCGGAATCGGCCTTGCGAACAAGCTCCACGCGTACAAGAAGCAGGAGCAGGGCATGGACACCGTCGAGGCGAACGTCGCGCTCGGCTTTCCCCCCGACCTTCGCGACTACGGCGAAGGGGCGCAGATACTCGAGGACCTCGGCATCCGCAAGCTGCGGCTCATGACGAACAACCCGTGCAAGATCGCCGGGCTGGAGGGCTACGGACTCGAGATCGTCGAGCGCGTGCCGATTGTCATCGCGGCCAACTGCCACGACAAGCGCTACCTGGACACGAAGCGCGAGAAGATGGGTCACCTCATCTGACGATGCCGCTTTCTCCCCTGCCTGCGCACTTGTCTAGACAAGATTGCGGAAGGGCGGGGGATTTTGTAAAATAGCGGCGACAACAACGAAAGGAGTCGCCGATGAAAACAACAGTTGCCGCGATACTCGCCGCACTCGCCGCGCTCGGGGCGTGGGCGGAGGAAATCAACCTCACGACGCTTGCCGCGCATTGGGACGACAACGGCACGAATAGGTTTGTGCTGGGAACGGGCGATTACAGCGACAGCACATGGAGCTGGACGAAGGAGCGCGTGTTCGACGGCGTTGTCGAGCTGGACAATGGCTGAACGCCCGATTGGCGCTGGTTCGAGCCGAGCTGGGTGCATTCCGAAAACGAGGATGCCTGGGCGGGCTATGGCGTGACGGAGCCGGTTGTCGTAACCGGCATTCGCTTCATGCCGCGTCATGACGAATACGCGACCCGTGTCGTCGGCTGCCGCTTCGAGGGCGCGAATCAATCCGATTTCTCGGACGCCGTCACGCTATATACGATTCCTTCGACAGACGCGGCTACGCTTCAGGCCGGGTGGCAGACGGTCGGGGCGGATGCCTTGAACGCAGCGGCGGCGACGACCTCGTTCTCGTATCTGCGCGTAATCGGCGACTTCTGCGGAAACATGATCGAAGTGGATTTCTACGGCAAGACGTGGGCAGACGCAACGAGCGAAGCACCGGCCGCCGCGCCTCAGAATCTCGCGCTTGCGGTGGACGACGTGGATGCCGACGCAGTGACGCTGACATGGGACGCGCCGACCGAACCGTGCATTTCGGCCCAGGTCGTCCGCTCCACTGCGCCAGGCGGCACTTCGTCTGATGTCACAAACACCGTTGCCGCGACAACCACGACCTTCACCGATTCCGACACCGCCCGCGTCCCCGGCGTGACCTACTACTACCGCGTGGCGTTCGCCAACGGCGCGAACGCAGGCCCTGCGTCGGGCGTCGTTTCTCACCGGCACGTCGCCGAGATTCTCGTGACGACGGGTTCCGGCGGCACGAGCGCCATCGAGCACGACCACGACTACAATGCCGAGACGGCCATGAGCGCGGCTAGCCTTTTTGACGGCGACACGACGACGAAGCCCGATGTCGTCAATGCGTCGAATGGCAACACGGGCGTCGCCGTGGGCGTGGACTTCGGCGAGGGCAACGAATGCGTCGTTACGCGGTTTGCCGTGTTCCCCTGCCGCGAATGGAACAACACTCTCAGCCAGTGGGTCGTCGGGCGCTCGGACGGCATCGTGCTGAACGGTTCGAACGACACGACGGACTGGAAGAACGGCGCGGCCATCTCTGCCGCCTGCGACCTCTACGAGGAAAATACGTGGGATGATACGCGCCTCGCCTGGCATGCGTTCGGCACTACGGACGCGACGACGGCCTACCGCTACGTCTATCTGACGAAACCTGCGCGAGAGAACCTTGAAGGCCAGCGCACCGATGAATTCTACGGCAATGTCCGCGAGTTGAAGCTCTATGGCTGGAGAGCGGCGGATGCGGCGGCGGTGTTGCTCGCGCCGGAGATTTCATCGGTGCAGTGGAAAGGCTCCAAGGTAAGGCTTGCATGGGCGGCTGCACAGAACGCGACCGGCTACCGCATCGAGCGGAAGTGGAACGACGGCGCCTGGGAGGAGGTGGCGACTGTCGAAGGGACGGAATATGCCGATTCTTCGATGGCGCATCCGACAATTGGCGCATATTCCTACCGCATAGCGTCGCTGGACGGAAACTCCTCCGTCGCGTACACGCTTGACGTAGTGCCGACGGGAACTCCTTCTCCGCGCGGACTTATGGTAGTGTTTCAGTGACGGACAGTCTTTTGCAAAACAATCATTCATCAACAACATGAAGAAGCTTGAAATCGCAGTTGCCTTGCTTATGGCATCATTCTCGCTGCTGGCAGATCGCGTGTGGCTCGACGAGACGGAGATTTCGCGCATGAAGTCCGGCTGGGGCGATGCAAAGTCCTGCGGGTCCGTCGGCGGCAACGAAATCAAGATCGGCGGCGTCGCGTTCAAGCGTGGCGTCGGCACGCACGCGCCGAGCAGCTACAAGATACCGCTTGGCGGCAACGCGCTCGCGTTCGAGGCGACTGTCGGCATTGACGACGAGTCTGGCGAAAAAGCATCCGTCGCATTTCGCGTTGTCGCAGACGGCAAGGTCGTCGCCGAGGCGTCGCCGAAGCGCGGCGAGGCTGTGCGAATGAAGGCGGACCTCGCGGGCGCGAAGGTCGCGGTTCTTGAAGTCGACGCGCTCGGCGAAAACTGGGACGACCATGCAGACTGGGCGGACGCATCCTTTACGTTCAAGGACGGAACGCGTCCGCTTTCTGTGGCCTCGCTCACGCGCCAGTTCGGCATGTTGACGCCCGCGCCCGCGAAGTCGCCGCGCATCAACGGCGCAAGGCGCTATGGCGCGAGGCCGGGGCGTCCGATCCTCTACAAGGTCGCGG
>Ga0310696_10005887_pt1 | contig 14685 bp, 7 predicted proteins | sample AusTroGonzalo_MG_4_FD_203885 | JGI IMG/M metagenome (GOLD analysis project Ga0310696, IMG submission 203885) | Bovine rumen microbial communities from tropical cattle in Woodstock, Queensland, Australia - Gonzalo_02 (v2) (version 2) | ecosystem: Host-associated > Mammals > Digestive system >...
CCATTGCACTTTTTATCGTGGGTTGGCGCCACGGACGGGAAAATATGGTATAATTACCCTACAACGGACAAACGAGATAAGGAACACATGGATCAGATTCTCCAGATACTCGTCCAGAACGGATACATCGACGAAGCAGGCGCGAAGGATCTCGCCGACCTCGCCCAGACAGAGTCCAAGACGACTCGCCAGCTTGTCATCGACCAGGGCATCCTCGACGAGGATTCGCTACTCGCGGCAATGGCCGCATACCAGGACACCGAGGCGATAGACCTCGGCTCGATGACTATCGAGTCCGACGTGACGGAGGCGATCCCCGCCTCCACCGCCAGGATGTACAACGTATTCCCCGTAGCGGCGGACGATTCGTCTGTCACGCTCGCGACGTTCGACATTGTCGATCCGCGAATCTCCGACGAAATGCTCTTCACGCTTTCGAAGGAGGTGAGGTTCGTATTCGCCCGCGAGAAGGACGTCATGGACCGCATCTCCCAGTACTACGGCGATGCGAGCGACTCTGTCGCGGACATGATAAAGTCCCTCGGCGAGGGCATGACTGACGACGAGGACCTCGCGGCGTCGTCGAACGCCAACGACATCGCCTCGATGGAGAGCGCGGCGAACTCGTCCGCGATCATCCGCTTCGTGAACCTCGTCCTCTACCAGGGCGTCGTCGATCACGCGGCCGACATCCACATCGAGCCGTTCGAGGACGATTTCAAGATTCGCTACCGCGTCGATGGCGCGCTCTACGAGATGAAGGCGCCGGACGTGAAGATGGCGCCTGCCATCATCTCGCGCGTCAAGATTTTGGCGAACCTCAACATCGCCGAGCGCCGCGTCCCGCAGGACGGCCGCATCGCGCTCACGGTCGCGGGGCGTCCCGTGGACCTTCGCGTGAGCTGCCTGCCGACGGCGCACGGAGAGTCCGTCGTAATGCGAATCCTCGACCAGACGACGACGTCGCTCGACCTCGAGAACGTGGGATTGCCCGAGGACGTGTATGAGCAGATCACGATGGACATCGAAAAGCCCAACGGCATCTTCATCGTGACGGGGCCGACCGGCTCCGGCAAGACGACAACTCTTTATTCCGTGCTGCGCCGCATCAACCAGATCGACACGAAGCTTCTCACTGCGGAGGAGCCTGTCGAATACAACGTCGACGGAATCGTGCAGGTGCCGATCGACGCGAGGGCTGGCAATACGTTCGCGAAGGTCCTGCGCGCGTTTCTCCGTCAGGACCCCGACGTGATGATGATCGGCGAGATCCGTGACCTTGAAACGGCGGAGATCGCCGTGCAGGCCGCGCTTACCGGCCACTTCGTCTTCTCGACGCTGCACACGAACGACGCGGCTGGCGCGGTGATGCGTCTCGTGGACATGAACGTCGCACCGTACCTGCTTTCCTCGACGCTAGAGGGCGTCCTCGGGCAGCGACTTGTGCGTACGTGCTGCAAGGAGTGCAAGCAGTCGTACGAGCCTGACGACGACACTCTTCAGCGCATCGAGATGACACGCGACCAGATCGGCGGCAGGCCGTTCTACTTCGGCAAGGGCTGCAAGACGTGCAACGGCACGGGCTACAAGGGGCGCAAGGGCGTGTTCGAGTACTTGAGGATGTCCAATCCGCTCAGAGAGCTCGTGAACAACAAGGCGCCGACGCTCGTCATACGCGAGAAGGCCCGCGAACTCGGCATGAGAACGATGCGCGAGGACGGCATACGCTCCATCCTCGATGGCTACACGACCGTTGACGAAGTCCTGCGCTACACCTGACGACATGGATACTGTACTGGACAAGATAGCCTCGGACAGGGCGAAATACAACTGCAACGTCAAGACCCTCGGCGAGTGCAAGATCGCCTCGCCGGTGAGGCACCACGACTTCATCCGCGACGGGCAGCGCGTTCTGCTGACCGGCGACATGGGCGTTCTCGAGGCGTGGGAGGCGAAGCTTGGCCACAAGCCTTCCTTCGAACGCGCAGGTGCGCACGAGAGGATTTTCCACGATCCGTCATGGACGCGCGTCGGTATCGTTACGGCGGGCGGGCTGTGCCCCGGCCTCAACAACGTCATCAAGGGCCTTGTCGAGATACTCTCCGCCGATTACGGCATACGCAACATCTTTGGCATACGATACGGCTATGCGGGGCTCAACCCGCAGTGCGGCTTCGCGCCGATGCCGCTGGACGTCGATTCCGTCGATACGATACACGAGCGCGGCGGAACGATACTCGGCTCTTCGCGCGGGCAGCAGCCGACGGATATCATAGTCGATACGCTTGTGAGGATGAACATCAACATCCTCTTCTGCATCGGCGGCGACGGCTCGCTCAGGTGTGCGCACGAAGTGGCAGAGGCCTCGTTCGCGCGGGGATTGAAGATTTCCGTAATCGGCATACCGAAGACCATAGACAACGACCTCCATTTCGTCGGGCGCTCCTTCGGTTTCGAGACGGCTGTCGCCGAGGCCGCGCCTGTAATACGCAGCGCGCACATCGAGGCGAAGGGCGCTCGCAACGGTATCGGTCTTGTTAAGCTCATGGGGCGCGACTCCGGGTTCATTGCCGCGTACGCCGCGATGGCGAACCCCGTCGTAAACTTCTGTCTTGTGCCGGAGACCGATTTCGAGATTGACGGGCCGTCCGGCCTTCTCGCCGCACTGGAGCGAAGATTTGCGGGCGGAAAGGATCATGCCGTCATTGTCGTCGCCGAGGGTGCGGGGCAGAAGTTCTTCGACGGCGCGGCGGAAAAGGATGCGTCCGGGAACGTGCTCAAGAAGGACATTGGAACGTTCCTCCGCGACAGGATCAAGGACCATTTTTCGAAGAAGGGCGTCGATCACACGGTAAAGTATTTCGACCCTAGCTACACGATCCGCTCCGTCCCGGCGAGGGGTACGGACGCGATACGCTGCTACATGCTCGCCAGAAACGCCGTCCATGCGGCCATGGCCGGGCGCACGGACTGCGTGATCGGAGAGGCGGGAGACTCCTACACTCTCGTTCCCATCGCGCTCGCCACGATCGAGCGCCAGCGGCTCAATCTTTCCGGAGACCTCTGGCGCTGCGTCATGGACGCCACTGGGCAGGAGAGTCTCTTTGAGAACCGGACTAATTGACCTTGACAAAAAGGAGGATTGTAATGGATCGCACCAGTTGGTTTGTCTTGGCGACATGTGTCGCTGCTTGCATTGCACATGGCGCCGAGAGCGCACCGCAGGTAAGTTGCGTGGATCGTCGCGTCGAATACCGCGAATGCCCGAAATGCGACAAGCGCATACGAATCGACCTTGCCGCGGGCAAGGCGTACGTAAACCTCAGCAGGCTCGAAGGCGCAGACCGCGAGGCGGTCGCCGCGCGCGCCGCTATGCTTCTTGACGCGGCGAAGATCCCTCCGACGAACGATCCGAAGATCCGTCCGCTCATGGGGTGGTCGAGCTGGAACACTTTCGGCGTGGCCATTTCCGAGTCCATCATCCTTGAGACGGCGCGCGCGATGGCGACGAACGGGCTCAAGGAGGCTGGCTATACGTACGTCAACATCGACGACGGATTTTTCTGGGGACATGGCGAGGACGGCATTCTCAGGTTCCATCCGGAGCGCTTCCCGAACGGCATGAAGCCGACGGTCGATGGCATACATGCGCTGGGTCTCAAGGCCGGCATCTATTCAGACGCTGGCGCGGACACGTGCGGCAGCATGTGGGGCGGCGGTCCCGGCGGCAAGGACAAGGGCGGTGTCGGCGGTGGTCTCTACGGACACGACGCGGCGGATTGCAGGCTTCACTTCGTCGACCTCGGGTTTGATTTCATCAAGGTCGACTACTGCGGCGGAAAAAAGCTGAATCTTGACGAGAAGGACCGCTACACGGAAATCGCAGACGCGATAAAGGCGACAGGGCGCACGGACGTCAGGCTCAACTTGTGCCGCTGGGCGTTCCCGGGGACATGGGCTGCTGACATCGCGGAATCCTGGCGTACGACAGGCGATATCCGCGCCAGCTGGAAGTCGCTCAAAATGATCATCGGCGAAAACCTCTATCTGGGCGCATACGCGAAGCCTGGCCATTACAACGACATGGACATGCTCGAAGTCGGGCAGCTGAAGGGCGCCTTCAAGTCGGTGTTCGGCAACCATGGCGACACGGGGCTTACGTCGGACGAAGAGACTACGCACTTCGGAATGTGGTGCATGCTCTCCTCTCCGCTTCTGATAGGCTGCGACGTGAGGACGATTCCCGAATCGACGAAGGCGCTCATTACGAATCCATACCTCCTGGCGATGAACCAGAACGATCTTGGGCTTCAGGGCTATGTCGTTTCCCGCGAAGGGGACGCCTGCATCCTCGTCAAGGATGCCGTGAAGAAGTTCGGCACGTCCCGCTATGTGGCGCTCTACAACGGAACAGACGAGGAACACGAGTTTGCCGTGAGGGCTGACGACCTGGAGCTTGGCGGCGTCGTAGATGCGTTTGACCTCGTGGAGATGGCTGATGTCGGGCGCTACGAAGGCTGCGTGTTCGTAAAGGTCGCGCCGCACGCCTCTAAGTTCTACCGCCTTGACGCGGAACGCCGCGTGCAGCGGAAGGTGTACGAGGCGGAGTGCGCGTATTTGACGGACTACCAGGAGTTGCGCGACGCCGCCGCGGCAGGCACGGCGTGCCCCATGCCGAACGCGAAGGCGTCAGGCGGAATGATCGTCCGCTATCTCGGCAACCGCTCTTCCAACGACCTTGTGTGGCGCGACGTCAAAGTCGATGCAGACGGCGAATACGTTCTTTCCATCGCATACGCCTCGCCAGACGACCGCGGCTTCAACCTTTCCATTGACGGCGCTTCGACTCGCCATGTCGAGGCAAAGGCGACGAACGACGCCATTGCCACGGTCGAGGTTTCGGTTAAGCTTTCATCCGGGGTGCATTCGATACGTCTCTCCAATTCGGCGGGGTGGGCGCCAGACATCGACCGCATGACGCTGTCGCGCTGATGCGGCTCTGCCTGTAAGGGTGATACATGAAAACTACAAGACGCAGTTTCGTGAACAAGGCGGCGGCTCTTGCGCTGCTTTCGTGCAGGGGCTCCGGCCTATTCGCCGCGGCGGAGAAAAAGCGGCTCAACATCCTATACATCATGACCGACGACCATGCCGCGCATGCAATCGGCGTGTATGGGTCCAGGATCAACAAGACGCCTCACATAGACCGCCTGGCGCGCGAGGGGATGGTGCTGAAGAACTGCTTTTGCACCAATCCTATTTGCACGCCTAGCCGCGCAGGGATACTCACCGGCGAATACAGCCACAGGAACGGAGTGCCGGTCTTCAACGACATTTCGAAGGATGTCAAGACAATCGGCGGCTACATGCGCGACGCTGGCTACTACTCCGCCTTTGTTGGCAAGTGGCACCTGGGCGGACCCGATACGGTTCGCGACGTGGATTGGGACCGCTGGATGGTCTATGCGAACCAGGGTGTTTATTTCGATCCGTGGTTCTGGGAGCGGAAGGACGGCAAGATCGTCAAGACCGTCTATCGCGGCGAATACGCGACGGAGAACATCACCAAAGTCACGGAAGATGTGATCGACGGCGCACTTGCGACAGGCAAGCCGTTTTTCGTAATGATGCACCACAAGGCTCCGCACCGCAACTGGCTGCCCAGCGACAAGTACAGGGCCGAATTCCGCAAAATGACGTTGAAGGACATTCCTCCGCCAGATACGCTCTTCGACAAGTGGGAAGGGAGGGCCTCCGCGATCAAGACGACTGCGATGACCTTGCTCAATCACATGCGGCTCAAGGAGGACCTGAAGCTCGCCGAGTACTTTTCGCAGGGAGGCGAATTCGAGTTCGAGGGACGCCGCTACAAGGGTGCGAAGGACTCCAACGGCAATTTCATCGACGCATGGCCGGAGGGCATGGACGACCGCGCAAAGACTGCGCTTTCGTATCTTCGCTACATGCAGGACTATCTCGCATGCGTTCAGTCGGTCGATGATTCCGTAGGCGACATGTGCGAATATCTCGCGAAGAAGGGCATACTCGACAACACGGTCGTGATATACACGTCCGACCAAGGCTTCTTCCTCGGCGACCATGGCCTCTACGACAAGCGCTTCATAATGGACGAGGTCGCGAGAATGCCGTTTGTCGTGCGTTGCCCTGCGCTGATCGCTCCTAAAAGCGTAAACTTCGACATCATCACAAACATCGACTTTGCGCCGACGTTCCTCGACATCGCGGAGGAGTCGAAGCCGGGCCGCATGCAGGGTGAGAGCTTCCTCGGCAACCTCAGGGGCAAGACCTCGACCGCGTGGCGCGAGGACTGCTACCTCCGCTATTATGTCGAAGGCGGCGAACACGCGACTAGCGCGTGGTACGGAATCCGCACGAAGATCGACGCGCTCGTCTATTACTACAAGCGCGACGAATGGGAGTATTTCGACATCGTGAAGGATCCCGACGAGATCACGAACGAATACCTAAGCCCCGTGTACCAGGCCCGCATCGGCGTGTTGAAGAAGCGGCTTGCCGCGCTTAGGGAGTCGCTCGGCGACAACGACAGGTACGCGAATGCGAAGGAGTACGGTCCGATAGAATGATCCGGCCGTTTTCGCTTCTCGTCAAGCCTGCCGGAGCGGACTGCAATCTCTCCTGTCCGTACTGTTTCTATCGCGGCAATCCCGTGAGCGGCGGACGAACGGCGCGGATGGACGCTGCGCTCGCCGAGCGAATCGTTGCGTCATATCTGGAACTCCCGTTCCCCGAACACCGCATTGCATTCCAGGGCGGCGAGCCTCTTCTTGCTGGCATGGAGTTTTTTCGCCGCGTCGCGGCGGCGGGACGCGGCGCTTCGTTCTCCGTGCAGACGAATGCGACGCTTGTCACCGATTCTCTTGCGTCGTTCTTTGCGGAAGAGGGCTGGCTTGTTGGATTGAGCCCGCATGGAATGGGAAGGGCGTTCCGAGAAGGATACGGCCGCCTCGTCGATCATGGAGTCGATGTAAACATACTCGAACTCGTCACGAAGGAGAACGTGAACGAGCCGGAAAATCTCTACCTGACGCTGCGAGACGAACTCGGCTGCATGCACCATCAGTACATAGAATGCACCGCTCCGTCCGAGTTCGCGGTTACGTCCGCAGAATGGGGCGCGTTCATGACGAGGCTCTTCGACTTCTGGATGGACGAGGGCGACGCAGATCGCGTGCACGTAAGGCTCTTCGACTCTATCGCCGCGCAGATTCGGACGGGCGAGCCGGAGATGTGCCAGTTTGCTGGCGACTGCCGCCACCATCTCGTAGTAGAGACGGACGGCAAGGTGTATCCATGCGACTTTTTCGTTTGCGACGATCTTTGCCTTGGAGACGCCTCGCGGCAATCGTGGGAGGAGATCGCCGCATCGCCCGCATACGCCGAGTTCGGACGGCGCAAGCGCGGACATCTCGACTGTCCGCGCAACGCCCACGCGCTGGACGATGGCTACAAGACGTTTTTCGCCCACGCGCTGCCAGTCATGCGGTCGCTCGTCTAGTTCCTTTCAGCTCAGCGACGTACCACGATGCGGCTGGCGGCGCAGCGGGCATGGAGCGAAGGCGCGTACATTGCCTCGACGCATGGCCCAGGCAGGACGAATTCACCCGCCGACACCACTCGAATCGGATAGTAAAATTCGACTTTGCCGTCTGCTTCCAGAGTGAACTTCTTCGAGAACACGAGCATCCTGTCGTCACGAGCGTCGCTGCGCATTATCCAGTTGGCGCCGCCGCTCTTGCGCCAGCCCTCTGGCGTCATTTCGCGATGCACCGGCTCGAATGCACCGGCGAAAAGGTCCTCGATCACAAGATCTGCCAGTTCGCGTTTTGCGTCGCTTTCGATTGTCAGGCGGACAATGAGCAGATCGCCGCGTGTGAGATTGTCCATGTCTGCGGGCAACCAGTCCGACTTGAGGAATTCGCGCGATATGCGTATTCCGCACGTTTCGTTGGTGACGCTTTCGACAGGCGGCAGTTCTTGCGTGCGCCACGAGACGAACGACTCTCCCTCGCCGATGTTCTCGACGGTTGCAATGCCCGATTTCGCCGTTGTAGATTGGCGGTTTCCAAGCACCTTTGCCTGTTTTCCGTCCGCCGTGACTTGCACGCGCGGCTGGCCAGCCTTTGGCGGGTGGTGTCGGTAGTAGGCTCCGAGGGCTAGAAGGGCATGCGCATTCAACTCGGTCGTGCCCCAGTTGAACTTCGTGCGATCGCGTTTTGTCGCGAGATAGCCGACGAGTTGCGGCAGTCGTTCGTCATCAGGATTGCGCTCCAGGATCGCGAGCGTAGAGAATGCGGCATCCTTCACGGAGTTTGGCGTATGCAAAGTCGAGAGTAGCGCGTCCGCACGCGCGGGATCTCCGGAAAGGGCAAATGCACGGGAGAGACGTGCGCGTGTGAGAGGCGGCAGAGTTTTCGCAACATCGTAGAGGCGCAGCATCCTGTCCTTTTCGGGAGCCCCGGCCAAGGCGAGCGTGTGGCATGCGTAGGCGGAGACTGTTGTGTTGGTGGACATCGCCCATTTCCTCAGGAACTTCATCACCTGCGATTTCGCCCAGGGGTTGAGTTTCTGTCCCGCCTTTTCGGCTTCAACGAGAAAGTGCGCCGCGTATAGAGAAACCTCGGCGTTCCATGGCGGGTAGTTGCAGTCCGGCCACATGACAAAGTCAGTCTGCCTGATCATCGACTCCACGCGCTTCACTCCGGCCGCGACGTACGCCTCGCGATTCGTCGCGGCGCTTGAGCCGACGGCGTTGAGGATGCCGCCGGCCGTGATGAGCGGGAAGATGCGGGACGACGTTTGCTCCAGGCACCCATGTGGATAGTCGGAGAGCCATTCGAGCGCGGAGGCTAGCTCTCCAATCGGCGATCCGAAGGCCGTGACTGCGTGGCGGGCGAATGCTCCGGTTGCGGCTAACGAGCGTTTTTCTCCGGGCATGAGGTGGACCGTTCCGCAAGTCTCGCGCCACGGTGCCGCGGGACGTATCGGAAGTTCAAGCGTCTCGTCGTGGGTCTCGCCGCAGGCGCTTGCGCAGAAGCGTATTTCCATCTGCCCTGGTTCGGCTGGAGCAAGAAGAGAAATGCAGATGTTCGTAGAGGATTCGTCGGCAAGGCGAGCAGTCCCTTTTTCTCTGCCTATCGACCACTCGACATCTGCCGCTGAGCCGCTCCTGTTGTGGATCGGCAGCGTTACGGTGAAGTTGTCGCCTGGCGCGGCGAAGCGAGGGGCGTCCGGCTGCATGACGATTTTCGGGGACACTTTGCGCCGGATGGACGAGGCTCCCGTCGCACGGTCGGAATATGCGACGGCGGTAACGCGCACCTCGCCTGCGAATTCAGGCAGGCGGAATGTGGTGCGTCCTGTTCCATTCGTGAGCGGCACGGAGCTTTGCCATTTCGCAAGAGGCTTGAATCGCCTCGTCGGCATTGGGCTGACGCGTCCAAGCATTTCCGCTCCGAAGCCGCCGCCGGTTTTCACGCCGCTTATGCGCACGTCATCTGCGAATACGGGCAAGATCCTTCCGTAAAGGTCGTAGAGTGGATTGCTTGCGCGGCGTGGAGTTGCTAGATATGATACGGGATCTGGCGTAGGTTCGTCGGTAAGAAGATTTATGCCTTCATCTACCAGCGTTACGACAGCGACCGTGCCTGTCGCCGCTACGCCGCGCGCGTCGACATCGACCGTGACGAGCGAACCTCCGTCCGGAAGGCCAGTATTCACTTCTGCTTTGAGGCATACGGTCGTCTCGTGGTCGAGTGGACGCACTGATACTGTAGTTTCGCCGTGAGCCCTGACTGCGAGATGGCGGGCGTTGTCCGCTACGCTCTGCACGACGGAGAGGGTGACATCGACGTTCGGCGCCCACGACGCGGCGACGGGCGGCAGCGAAACCATGCATGTCGCGTTCGTCAATTCCAGCACCTGCGTGAACACGGCGCGGTCGCGCAGGGCGGAAAGAATTGCAAAGCCCTTGAACGGAGACTTGACCATCAGCTTCGGAATTTCGCCGACGCGATAGAACGCCTTGTCTGGCTGGATGGATATCTTCGTCGGATCGCCTAGCGACGTGCGCACTTCGCTGTCACCGTGTTCGTCTTCGCTGCAGAGATATAACATGCGACCGAACGACGACTTTGAAACAGGATCGGTTATCGTAAGGAAGAACTCGCCCGCCTCGCGTAGCGGAAGCGAAAGCGTCGTGTCGCGGTCGGGCAGTGTGGTGATTTCGGCGTCTTCCACTACAGTCGTGCGTACGCGTTCCGTATCCCACGTGTGCCAGCCGTCCGCTGTCTCTCGGTATGTGTTTATCGTGTCGATGCGCTCTATCTTGACCTTTAGCGTCTTGCCTTCGGCGAGGCGGCGTCCATCTGGCAGCGCGCATGCGACTGAAATTTCCGGACATTTCCCGTAAGGAAGCTTCATCCATCCTGTCAGGGTCGTTCCAATGTAGAATGGATAGAAGTGACAGGTTGCGCCTGCGCGTGCTGTCGCGGGGCGACCGCCGTCCTCAAACACAACGCCCTGTCCCGTGGCGCGAACTGCCGCCTTTGGCAAGCCGGCGTCCTTCCATATCGGCGCGGCGAATTTGGCGTGTCCCTTGTCGTCGAGCGTTAAATTGCCAAGCCTGCGGAAGCAAGGGGAGAGACCGAGGTCGTCGTTGCCGAACTTGAATTTCTCCCATCCCATTGGTGCGAAGGGGACGTCCTCGAAGACGACGGCGCCTTCGCTGGCGAGCAAGCGGGCGGGGCCGCCGAAAAGGTGTTCGGCGGAGACGTCGAACGAGAACGTCTGCGGTGTCGTGTTTGTAGGAATTGCGACTTTGACTCGAATTTGCGGCGGCGCAAACTCTTCGATCGTAGCGGACTTCTCGCCGAGGGTCTTCCCGTCCTTCCCAGGCGTCTTTGCGCGAAAGGTCCATGTTCCGCTTGGCTGGTCGGCAGGAACGGAGAATGATTCGCAGAAAAATGCGCCGTTGGCGTCCGGAATGATTGTCTTGCGGGCGAACGCGTTGTCGTCTGGAGAAACGAGCATGACTTCCAGTGGGAATGGGGTCGGAGCCATGTGCTTGCCGTTGCGGAGAATGCCGTGCAGGAATATCTTTTCGTCGTGGCGGTAGATGCCGCGCTCTGTCCAGAGAAATGCGGTGCAGTCATTGTCCCCAAGGTAGGTGTCGCGTGCGCCGCACAGGCCTGTTTCATCGACTTTCATCGAGTCGCGCAAGGCTATGAACGACATGTCGCCATCTGTGCGCGCAACTACAACAAAAGGCTCTCCCTTTGCGACAGGCGTTAGCGTGCACCAGCCGTCGTGGGATGTCGTTCCTGTCGCGATCAGGATGTTTGCCGTAGAGAACGCTTCGATTCGGCAGTTGGCGACAGGCCGCCCCGTCTTGAGCGAAGTCACCCACACCCCTGTCTCGCCGCCGCTTTGGCGAACGCTCAGCCCAAGGTCGGTCAGGCATACGACGCGATACTTGTTGGGGTTGGACTTGTCCTGGTCATCCCAGTAATAGTTGAACTTGCGCGGACAATCTCCATTGCGAACTGTCACAAGGTAAATGCCGTTTGTCGGACCTCCGTCATCGGCCGTTACGCGAATTGGGGTTGTTGATTTCTCGTTCAGCTTGTTGGCGCATTCCACTGACTTTACGGCCGCCTCGCCCGCGAGTTCGCCTGTGTCCTCGGTGTCCGCGCCCTGCGAGCCTTCCTGCCAGTCGTAGTTTGAGTGACGCGAATATACTTCTTCCTCGCGTGCCAGCATCTGCACTACGTTGCGTGGTTCTACACGCCTGATTTCGGTGTGTATCTTCGAGACGTTTACTGATTCAACCGAGATCGACCGTCTGCCCAGGGGCGGCAGATATCGGCCTTTGTCTGCAAATGCTACGCGTGGCGAGATGTCCTTGCGGTTAAATACATGTACAAAGTCTTCTGCAAGCGAGCGAGCTCCTGCAGGGTCCACGGTCGCGCCACCGTAGATTGGCAGTCCCTTGCGGATTCGAAGCGTGACGTTCGTGCGGTGCGCGAAATCGCCGGTTACGACGAGGCGAGGCTTGTTGCCGTATGCACGGTAGCGAAGTCCGAACGTGCCTTCCTTTAGCGGCGACACCTCCACGTAGCGACGTGCGTTTTCCATGTCAGGTCTCTCGGAAAGGTAAACCTCAAGCTCGGTTTTGCCGTCGTACGAGATGTTGACGACTTTCAGCGAGGAAGGGATTGCCGGGGCGTTGGTTGGATTTTGCGAAACTTTGGTTTTTGGCGGCGGTTCATTAGTGGCACAGGATTCAGGAATAAGTATAACCTCGCCAGGTTGAATCACATGATCAGTCGATAACCCATTAAATTCCCTGATTTTAGAAGGGGTTACGGCGAACCTTATCGCAATGGTCACTATGTCGTCGCCAACCTGGGCAACATATCTATCGCTGCAGGCTTCTTTCTTCGGCGCAGGCTTTTGCTTTGCGCCTTCTTGCCTTGAAAACAATATATGCACGCCGTTTTTCTTTTCGTATTCCCTGACGGCACGAAGCGTGCAGATTAGTCCGGTAGCGCAGCCCAGCGCGGCGAGGGCCATAGCCGCAAGCGCGGCAAGCATGAGTTTTTTCTTCATTTTGTCTTGTTCCTTTGACCGTTACTCGCGTCTCGACGCAAAATCTTACACGGCGACAGGCATGCTCAAGGAATATCTGTGTCGGAGACGTGCGTTTTACGACGTTGGGGGTGTCTCCCCAAAAGTTCAACGCGGCAAGAATGCATTTCGTGCCAAATATTGACAGCATAAATTTGGCACGAAATTAACTTTAGATTGATTTCGTGCCAAATTGCCATTGACAATTGCGGATTATTATGCGATAATAAGCTCAAAACATCGCAATAGGAGAATTTGACATGTTTCTGGGTCGTGAAAAGGAATTGGAATCACTTCGGCTTTTACTGCAAAAGCCGACATCGTCCCTCGTTGCATGTCGTGGAAGGCGGCGAATCGGCAAGTCTACCTTGTTCAAGGAGTTTGCGCGGCGCAACAAGACCGAATTCATTGTAATTGAGGGACTAGGCCCCAGAAAAGGGCAGACGAACGCCGACCAGTTGAGGAATTTCGGAGAGAGGCTTTGCGCGCAGACCATAGGTGCGCAAGTCGTTCCAAATTCGTGGATGGAGGCGTTTCGGCTGCTTGGCGAGCGCATCGACGACAGGCGCAAGACGGTTGTCCTGCTGGACGAGATATCGTGGATGGGGCGCCACGAACCTGACTTCCCCGGGTTTTTGAAAAACGGGTGGGACGACTTCCTCAAGCGCCATGACAACCTTGTTCTGGTTCTGTGTGGCAGCGTGTCGGCATGGATTCAGGAAAACCTTCTTGAGAGCGCGACGTTTGGCGGCAGGTTCTCGCGGAGCATCGTCCTGAGGGAACTTCCGCTTGACTTGTGCGTCAAGTTCTGGCGCGGACGCGAGAAGCGGCTTGCGACGCGGGAGATTGTCGACGTCCTTTCCGTGACCGGCGGCGTTCCTCGCTATCTCGAGGAAGTCAACCCGTCGCTTTCCGCCGACGGAAACATCGCACGGATGTGCTTTTCTGAGGACGGTCCGCTTTTCAAGGATTTCGGCGCGATATTCGGCGAAGTGTTCGGATCGACGTCGCTCGTAAAGGCGGACATCCTCAGGCGACTGACGGAAGGCGGACCTGCCACATGTTCTGAAATAGCTGCACGGCTTGGCGTGGAGCGCGGCGGAAGCCTGTCGCGCAACCTTGCCGAACTGGACGAAGCCGGTTTTGTATCCAAGGACGACAACGTAAATCCGGCGACAGGGCGCAAGGCCAAGGAGGCGCGCTATAGGGTCTGCGACAACTATGTGCGGTTCTACCTGAAGTACATCGAGCCGCACGAAGGGGAGATACGGGGCGGAAGGTACGGCTTTGGATCTCTTGCGGAGTTGCGTGGGTGGGAGTCGGACAAGGGCTTTCAGTTCGAGAACCTCGTGGTCAACCACGCCATGTCGCTGATTCCGCACCTGCACCTCGATGGGATTACGATACGTTCGGCTGCGCCGTTTGTGCTGAAGGGTAGGCGCGGCGAGAGACGCGGGCTGCAGATCGACCTTCTGATACAGACCTCGCGAGTGGTCTACATTGTCGAAGTCAAGCGTCGAATCAAGATCGGACGGGAGGTCGAGAATGAAATCGCCGAGAAGGTGGCGGCATTCCCGAAGCGAAGGGGAATCTCGATCCGGACGGCACTTGTATATGAGGGCGAGCTTGACGATGCGGTTGTGCGCAGCGGAGCATTCGACGTTGTGCTGCCGTTTTCGAGGCTCCTTGGCATTGGGGATTGAGGAACCTGTTTGCGGGCTAGACCGCGACGCTCGTCTTCGAGCTCTGCGAAAAACCCATAAGTTGCACGCCCTGGAGTTTCACGATTTTTCGAGAGGCGATGACGGTTTCGCCCTTGTAAAACAAGGGTGGAGTCGATTTCGTCAAGTGTAATGAGCGTCTCGGATCGGCAGGGGTGGATGCGTCAGCCCGTGCCGAGGAACGCGAGCTCGTCCCAGCCAGGCAGGTCCGGCTGCCCGTCGTCAGGAAGCTTCGGCTTTGTCGCGGACCTCGACTTCCACGAGCCATAGTGCGAGAACGCTCGCCTTATGCCGTCCG
>Ga0310696_10005889_pt1 | contig 14682 bp, 7 predicted proteins | sample AusTroGonzalo_MG_4_FD_203885 | JGI IMG/M metagenome (GOLD analysis project Ga0310696, IMG submission 203885) | Bovine rumen microbial communities from tropical cattle in Woodstock, Queensland, Australia - Gonzalo_02 (v2) (version 2) | ecosystem: Host-associated > Mammals > Digestive system >...
CCACTTTGCCCACCAATGCCCCCATGCCAGCCTCCTGAAAGAGTCGCAGCAGCACATGGGTGCTTTCGGTATGTATGGTGGCGAAGGCGCAGACCCGCATGGTGCCGACGCGCCACAAGTCATGGACGAAGTGACGATACATCCGCTCGGCGTAAAGGGTGTCGGCATATTTCATTTCCTCGGGAAATGTGTAACTCTGGAGCCATTCCATCAGCTCCAAATCCATGGCGAGGCCTTGGTTGCGATACTGCGAAGCGTGCACGTGCAGGTCGTTCATGGCGGGAATCAGCAGCCGGTCGCCGAAGTCGACAAATTCAACGTCCTCGTCGTTCCAGGTGGTGTGAGGCTGTGAGATGTCGATTCCTAACGATGCCGGATCGGCCGCCACCTTGATCACACGCCCGTCGGCACCCACGGCGATATAGCCGTTCTCCAGCACCTCAAAATGGTCTTTTTCCTTTGTGTAGAGGATATTTGCTTTATAAACTTTCATCATACTACGATTTCTTTAGTTAATCATCCAAGCCACCCCGCAACCGATGGCGTAATATTTCCCAAGATTCTGAAAATCAAGGTCGCACGAGATGTCAAGTTGAACGCGTCGTGACGGCATCCAGAAGAAGCCAAATTCGGTCATATAGTCGTTCCCATCGAGATGGAGGTAGTTATAGGTTTCTATAAAGGTTCCGATGTTGTCCGTCATGCTATGAATTTTGGCCGCAAATGTACATAAATTTCTGATATACACAGACATAATGGAATTGCTATATGTAGAGACGGGGCGCGCCCCGTCTCTACGAATAATACATGCCCGCCAATACGAATAATACATGCCCCGTCTCTACGAATAACAGAAGAATAGTTCTGGTGATATGCCTTAGAACGGATAGCCGATGCTGAAGTTGAGGCGGAGGCCGTCAAGGAACGACGGCATATTGTAGTAGGAGGTGATGGGTCGTGTGAGATCGGGCGTGCCTTCCTTGGTATATTTGTAAGTCTGGTAAGGTGCGTGGATACCCACACCCAAGTCTAAGCGGACGACGAGTCCGTCAATGTCGAGGCGAAGTCCTGCGCCTGTGCCCAAAGCTATCTGCTTCGCGAGGTACGGATTTCCGATAAGGCCGTCGTACAGTACCTCAGTCAACCCAAAAGCCTCGGCAAAAGCCGTATAATCTTCGGGGCTGAGGAGTCCGGAAGTGTTTTGCCAACTCCATACATTACCGGCATCAACGAAAACAGCACCGTTGAGTTTCCAAACAAGGGGAAAGCGCAGCTCGAAGTTGGCTTCGAGTTTGATATCTCCGGCATGGAAGAAATTCTGGTTGAATTTTAAACTATGGAAATTCCCCGCGCCGTAGGCGTATGGTTCAGACGCCCGCAGGCTGTTGGGGCCGCCGGCATAGAAGGCTTCTGAAAGGGGTGCACTGTTGGAATTGCCTATCGGTAGATTGGCACCTGCAAAAAGACGCGTTGCAATGCATACTCGATCCGTAATGTTGAACTTGTTCCATAGTTCGGCCGTCAATTTGACGAACTGGTTGAAGGGGATCTTGCCAATCGGTTTGTCTACCTCGCCCCATTCGTGTCCGAAGAGGCAATAGATGGCGTTGGTCAGGTTTCCCGCTTCTTTGATTTCAACGTCAATCATCGTGTTGACCGGCCGTTTGGTGCGGTAATCACTATAGGTGATTCCATAGCCGATGGAGGGAACAAACTCGTTTCCGGCAAGCACTTTGATGAGTTCCGGATGCTCAGCCACCTCTTGGGCCAACTCTTCCGTTTCGGCCTTTACTCTGACCAAAGAGAGCGAAGCAGGCGTGAAGACATGTGTGACATACGGGGACGTGCGGATAAAATACGAGAAGGCTCCGGACAACTTGTGAACACCGTATCCACCGGCAATGTTCTCGTACTTGTATCCTACCCGGTAGCGAGTATCGCCTTCGGGGTGGTTGTCTCCCACCCAGTGCAGATATGGGAAGATGAGTGCGGCATCAACACCGAATTTGTAGGTGTCGGTAAATTTCGGATCTTCCGGATGTCGGTCGCGCAGCCCCCAATAGTAAGCCCCATAGCCCTTGATCGAGAATGACTCTCCGCGTCCAAAGAGGTTCTTTATCAAATGAGAGAGGGTGAGGTTCGGGCCAAGACTGCTGTTGGAACGATAGGTGATGTCCGCATCCACGAGGAAGTTGTGTGTACGAGTGATAGAATCACCCAAGGAAGGTATGTACCTGTTACGCTTCCATGTCTTGGTCGCCCCCACACCGATACCGGACTTGGTGAGTTCGCCTTCCAGAATGTTTTCGTAATCGCGCTGTGAGAACGCCCGTAAAAATACATTCCCTGATTTGGTCAGTTTGTACTCCGCGGATATAAGGCTGAGCAACCCGTTGGCTTTGTTGACCTCGGGATTGTCAGTGATGGTGGAGCCGACCGTGATGCGCAGTTTGTCATTGAACAGGGATTTGCTGATGGCGATGTTCATGTCATTGGTTTTGCCGGACGCATGCTGGGTTTGACCGCTACTGATATCAATATCTACGATATTCCCTATCTTTGAATTCGCCATAGCGGCATTGATACGGCTGTTGATGATGCTGGACATGGCATATCCATCCTTATGCGCAGCTGCATTGCTTTCACCCATATACATTCCGGTAGCCAGTAGTACGGCCGCAATACCGTCGCGCGTGTCCTCGTCCATGGAGGCAAGTTCGCGCTCGACGGTCTCGTCATTCGGGGCTTCGAGGAAGAAGCCTATGGTGTTAAGACCTATCGAGTCAAGTATGCCCTGAACCCGCACACCCGTGTTGAAGGTCACACGGCGTGTCTCTTCGCCCGCCGATTGCACATCCGCTTTCACCTGTTGTGAAGCGGAGAGGTTCAATATTGTCTGGCCTATGGAACCGTTGAGGGTGACATGGCTTCCCGAATCCACATGGAAGGGGATCATGGGATAGAACTTGGGCGAATAGCGAACCAATCCTTCGTCCACATTGATCCTTCCACCCCAGTTCATTTCTCCGTCCGTGGTGCTATACTTTAAGTTGACCGTGCCGTACGGTTTGAATTGCGCCAGATTTTTCTCATCAATGGGGTAGGTGAGATCGGTGGAGGGCAGGACAGTGATATCCACGTCAGCGAGGATACTGTCTAACGGCCCGCTCACCCGTCCGCGGATATCGGTAGCCAAGTCGCCATAGACAGGGAACAAGCCATTCTGTTCCAGTTTCACAGGGGCGAAACTATCGGCAGCCAAATTTATATCCAGACGCATGGTGTTAAGGTCCAATCCACCGTTCAGAGACATATAGGAATTATCGATGCTGTAGATGCGAACATCGTTTAATTTCACATTATTATGCTCCATCAAGATAGGCGTTTCACCCAGATTCAACAGTACTTCGTAGGGTTTGTAATAGGCAGTAACTTCCAAAGGAATCACCTCGGCGGAGATGTCCAATTGTGCTGGCAAACCGTCTGCGGTGGCCTTGACTTTCGCTATACCATCCAACTCGATGTCTTCCATATTAAGGATATTGTCGACCAGTTCAAGCGGGATATCGTCCAACCGCAAATCTGCCTGGATAGCATTCTCATAGTGCTCCGACGGTGAGATCCAGATGTCCGCTGTGCGGTTTTGGAGATCCATTCCATTGAATAGGAGGCTGTCCAGTGCAAGGTGCCCCGTTCCGCTCAGCTCGCGCCCGTTTCGCTCCAAATTAAGTTGCAACGCGGCATCGGTGCACAGGTCGTTCACACTCATCACCCCGTCGGTAATCAGGGTGTTGGCCGTGAGCGAAGCGGTGGTCTTTCCTTCGGTCATGTTTACTCGCATCGCCGCCGTGGTAGCAGGCAGGCGCAGCCCCGTACTGTCTTTTTCCGTGTTGTCAATATACGGGAGGGAAGCCTCCAATGCCAGATCCGATTGGAGAGAATCGGACTTCAGCGACAGGGTCAACTCATTGATATCCAACCCCATTTTCTCGATGATGCCCTGGATGGGACTACCATTGGCCAACTGTATATCCGCCTGCAGACCCGGTATGAGCTGTCTGAGCGTATCCAGCAGCGTTAAGTCTTGTAACGAGACGATGGACTGGACAAATGTCGTGTCTGTGACGACTCCCAGCAAAGGTTGTACATCGTCAACTAACCGGAGCACATGCATCGGGCTTTGTGCGTCAATGGTAAGCCCCTGGGTGACCAAATACAATGCCGTGGCGCTATCCGTGGTGAAGTCAAGGTTCAGATAGTCGACATCAAAATCCTCGCCCGCCACGTGTGCAACCACATTTTTCATCTGTGTATGGTAGTCCACGTTCATCTGCTCCAGTTTCAGAAAGTCCGAAACCCAGAACTGATGCTCCGTTTCCGCTTGCAGCTGCAGGTCGTTGTCTGTCATTGTCACCGGCAGATGCAAGTTTCCGGTCACGGTTTTATTTGCCAGTTCAGCGTCAAGTATCAGGCCGGAAACATTAATGTCATCATAGATGCAATTGGTCAGGTTCATGGCCACTTTGCACTTCATCGCGCGGGAATGAATATCCAGCCCTTTGCCTTGCGCATGTATATCGCCGGCCAGTTCCACGTGGTGACTCCCTTCAAGGAAAGGACTTGCGTTTACTCGCTCAACCTTCACCTGCATATCATACGCCTCGTCATCAATGTAATAGAAGCCTTTCAAGTATGCTTTGTTGCCGAGATAATCAGCATTGCCTGACACGTCCACCCGCATCGTTTCCAGATTCAGCATCGTGGCCGATAGATCTGCTTTCGCCCCGAACTCGTCGGAGCGGACGTACAACTGGTTCGAAGTAATCAAATCAGTGTTCAAATCCACCAGCGCATCGCCATAGATGGTGTCAAAAGGCAGGTGCAGCGTTCCGAGCGTGAGCGAAGCATTTCCGATATTCAGGCGGCGTGCGTCGTATATATTTCTACCTACATCTGCTAAAACATTTGTAGACAGAGAGTTGGCGTAAATGTCCAGTCCCATCGGATTTAGCACGAAGCGCACATTGTTCAATTCACCATCCGGCACGTCAAAGGCCATCGGGGTGGAAGTTGTGTCCTCGGTGTCGGAGGAGGTTGTGTCGCGCAGGTCAATACCCACATACGCATCCGCCAACTTCAAGCCGTGCAGTGGGTATTCTCCTTTCGCGATGTTGAGCCCTGGACTCTTTACATCCAAATGCCCCACAATAGCGTCGATGCCTACTGCGGATATCATCGTGTCGGAATGAACCGTCGTTTGGTCCAGCAGCAGTTGGTCCACCGTGATGGTACGGGCCAGAAAATCATCTTTCGGTTCCCCGCTCCCGGGTTTTTTCATACAACCTTGCAGCCGCAAGCCATGTATGTAGATCAGCGTGTCCTGACCGCGATGACCAATAAAGAGACTGTCGATTTCTACGTGCAGCGGCAGGTCTTCTTCGCCCTTGTAGGCATGATAGAGAATCATCGGAGAATGATGAAATGGAGACAGATAGAGCCGTCCCAGATCCACATCCAGGTCAGTCCGCTCGTTGATTTCCTCCACGCACTTTTCGAGGACGGCCGTGCGGGCACTTGGCGTCACCAGAATAACTGTTACGGTAATCAACAGTAACAGTACTATTCCCAAGATGACACCTATAACGATGCAGGGTATTTTCCAAATCAGACTCTTCTTGCTCACAAATTATTCTTCTCCTTTACACTGATTATTATTAATTCCAGTTGATTGTTAGTTTCAAGTTTCAACAACTCCTTCGCCTTGCCATTGGGCGAAATTTCCGCGTTGACATTTTACGAAGAGTTTTCGAAAAAGTTTCATCTCAAGAGGTGAATATTATCAAGGCATATAATAGTTGGTCAGAAAATAGGTTCTCTCCCAATCCACAATCTTTAGTTCAGACTCCTTAGCCGTATGGATGTCGAACTCGTCGAGCACCATCACCTTCTTGTCATCCAGGTTGTAGAGCGGCCACTCCTTCGCCTTGTCGTCGGGGGAAATTTCCGCGCTGAGCGACGGATTGCCGGTCTTGGCGAACTGCACCCACATCTTGCGCACGGTCTTGCTGAAAGTCTCGTCGTAGGCTCTTCCGGTGAACTCCTGAATCTCCGGATGGGCAAATACCACAGGCAGTTCAGAAGCATGTCCGGCCTTGATGTAGGGCCGGGAGGATTCAACTCTGTAGTAGTAGGTGTACGACTTGCCGCCGGCCTTGGTCTGTTCCTCCGACAGCCTGATTTGCGGTGCGATAAACATCAACTGACTGAACAGGTTGACGGTAGGTTCGTAGCTTTCTCCCTGGATGTCGTTGAGGTAGCTCTCCACCAATGCCTTTTCCTGGTCCGTCAATTGGGCGAGCTTCTCCGCCGTGCGCCCTTCGGCCCACGCATTCCAGGCCTCCACGCCGAGGGCTCCCATGAAGGTGTTCATTTCATCCTTGTCGCAGCCCTGAAGGAAATCGATGTCCTTGGCAGCGCCGTTCGCGTATGCCTCCCACGGATCAAGCGGCAGGTAGATACCGTCTCTCTCCGGCATGGTGCGTACGCCGAGTGCATTATATAACCCGAGCGCGGGTGCCCACACGTTCATGATATCCTCGGCGCTGATCTTCAACAGATCGGTGACAGTCTTACAGCCGAGTTTCTCCATCAGGTTGTTCGTCCATGCGATGGCTTGCTCCGTACTTCTCGTTTGGGCGGGAGCGCCGCTTTGTGCGATGACACGCTTGAAGTATTGATGCGAACCTTTGATGAGCGGAAGCAGCGTACAGCTACCAGCACCGGCCGACTCGCCCCAAATGGTCACATTGTCGGGGTCGCCGCCGAAGGCTGCAATATTCTCATGTACCCATTTCAAGGCCATCAACTGATCCAAGAGTCCTAGATTCTGGGCGTCAGGATAGTCCTTGCCGTCGGGCAGGTGCGACAGGTGGAAGAACCCGAAGACATTGATTCTGTAATTAAGGGTCACGACGATTACATCAGGATTTTCATTCAGAAAATTGGTTAAATCGTACATCGGGTCAGTCGCTCCGCCTACGTCGAAAGCGCCACCGTAAATCCACACGATAACCGGCTTATTCTTAGCCGTCGCCTCGTCGGCCTTCCATACGTTCAGGTACAGGCAGTCCTCGCTCGTACCATACATAGTAGAGGGGTCGCCAGGCTCCTGGATGGGAGCTTTTCCATAATAATATGCCTCAAAGACACCGTCATTCGGCGTGACGTCCACAGGCGCTTTCCAGCGCAGATTGCCGACAGGCTGCTGACCGACGAACGGAATGCCTTTATAGGAAATGACATTCTCCGCCTTCTTGCCGACGAAGGTGCCGTTTATACACTTGACTGCCAATGACTGGTCGTAATTACCATTTATAATCTTCTGATTCTCACCGTTCTGAGGTGTCAGTTTTTCTTCCATTTCACTCATTGTTTCGTAGTTTTTTATTTATGGTGAATATTGTTAAAGCATATAATACTTGGTCAGGAAATAGGTTCTCTCCCAATCCACAATCTTCATTTCGGATTCCTTTGCGGGATGGATATCGAACTCGTCAAGAACCATCACCTTCTTGTCATCCAAGTCGTAGAGCGGCCACTCCTTCGCTTTGCCGTCGGGAGAGATATCCGCGCTGAGTGACGGGTTGCCGGTCTTGGCGAACTGCACCCACATCTTGCGCATGGTCTTGCAGAAGGTTTCGTCGAATGCTCTTCCCGTATCTGCGGTCATCTCGGGATGATTGAACACTACCGAAAGTTCGATGGCATGTCCGCATTTCATGATCGGGTCGGGCGACTCCGGCGTGAAGTAATAGGTGAAACATTTGCCACCGCCTTTGGTCTGCTCCTCCGAGACTCTGATGATGGGCGCAATAAACCAGCTCTGGCTGAATAGGCAGCTGTCAGGCTGGTAGTAGTCGCCTTTCACATCTTTCATGTAGCTCTCCACCAGCGCTTTCTCTTCCACTGGCAACTGGGCGAACTTCTCCTGCTTGCGTGCAGTAATAAAGTTATCCCAGCCTTCCTTTCCGAAGCTGGACACGAAGAAGTCCATTTCATCCTTGTTGCAACCCACCAATATTTCCAAATCCTTCGCCGCGCCGTTGGCGTATGCCGCAAATGTGTCTGTTGGCAGAATCTTTCCGTCTCTTTCCGGTATTTGGTGTACAAAGAGTACTGAGGAGGCTTCCAAGAGCTTGTCGCCATCGACCTTCAGGAGGTCGGCAACGGTCTTGCAGCCGAGTACTTCCATTAGTTTGTTGGTACATTCGATACCTTCTTCCGGGGATCTTGTCTGGTTGACGGAACCGCTCTCGGCAATAAGCCGTTTGAAATACTGATGGGAGCCCGGAATCAGCGGGAGTAGGGTACAGCTGGCAGCACCTGCGGATTCACCGAAGATGGTCACGTTGTCGGGATCGCCGCCGAACCCTGCGATATTCTCGTGAACCCACTTCAGCGCCTTGAGTTGATCCAAGAGCCCCAAGTTTTGTGAGTCAGGGTAATCCTTGCCGTCCGAAAGGTGAGACAGATGCAGGAAGCCCATAAAGGCAAGCCTGTAAGCAATGGTAACGACAACGACATCCGGGTTCTCCTGAACAAAATTGACACAGTCAAACATCGGGTCAATGGTACCGCCTGACTCAAAGGCACCGCCGTGAATCCATACCATGACAGGCTTCTTCTTCGCAGATGCTTCGTCCGACTTGAATACATTCAGATACAGGCAGTCTTCGTCTTGATAATATATTGAACCTACTTCAAACGACGGATTGCCGTAGGCGCTCTTCGCATTGTAATAAGCCTCATACACACCATTGTCCGGAACAACATCCATCGGGGCTTTCCAACGCAGTTCCCCGACGGGTTGCTTGCCGACATACGGAATCCCCCTGAATACCGTGATATTATCCTTCTTTCTACCGACGAAAGTGCCGTTGATGCACTTCACGGCCAGCGATTGATTGTAGTTACCATCGGTGATCGGCTTGTTTTCGCCGCCGTACATTTCGTGCAGTTTCTCTCTAATTTCATGTAGTTCCATAGTCTTATTTTCTTTTGTAATAGATCTTCATCCTTGTTTTATTTCAATTCATAAATAATTAAATAGCCTTGTCGCGCCACTTTTTCTTGTGAATGTACACGGCGCACTGAATCCAGACACAAAGCGCATAGATGCCGTCGGCCGTCCAGCATACGGCTATGTCCGAATGAAGGATGCCGATAATGACGGTGCAGTACACGGCATAGATGCAAAGGGCCACCACATCGACTCGGAGGCAGACACGTGTATTTCCCGTTCCCGCAACAGACTGAAGATACACATTCCATGGTAGGGTGACAACGGTGGCTACGCACATCACCTTCAGTGTAGGAACGGAAGCCTCAACCAGGGTGGGAATATCGGTAAACAGGCTGATAATCAGGTTCGGACACAAGAAAAAGAATACCAGTAGCGGCAACATGGTTACGGCACAGAGTAAAAGTACTCGCCGAATAATCGGAATCACGCCTTCAGGATGGCCTTCGCCTATGATGTTGCTCACCAACGTTGCCGCCGTGGAGGCAAAGGCTGCCGAAAAAACGAACGGCAGCTCGGAAATACTTCGCACGATGTTGGCGATAGCCAGCTGTTCCTCGCCCAAATGCTCGATAAAGAGGAAGAAAAGCAGCCACACGGAGATATTCAGGACATACTCCACCATTACCCAGGAGGCGGTGGAAAATGTATGCTTAAGCTCTTCCCATATGGGTTTGACCATCTTTTGCAAGCCGTATTTCTTATCGGCTGTAAAGAAGGTCCACACGACAAAGAAGAGTAAAGAAATACCTTCCGATATGGTCGATGCCAACGCGGCTCCCTTAATGCCCATTGCCGGTGCACCCAAGTGACCGAAGATGAGCACCCAGTCCAAAAAGATATTACTGCCCACCAGCACGATGGAGTTCCAAGTGAGACTCGCCGTTTCTCGTGTCCCAACGTAGAAGGCACGGAACAAGGCTGTCAAAAAAGCAAAGAGCAGCCCCGGAATCCGCCAGTTCACATAGACGATGGAAGCCTCGAAAATATTCTCCGACCGCAGGATTCCCCGAAGAAGAGGAGGGGTCAGAAAATACGAAAAGACCATGGTCAGAAGTGCCAGTGCCGCAAGGAACCAGACGCCCTGCCAAAAGACACGTCCGATGGCGCCGAAGCCTGTTCCGCTTTCGCAAGCCTCCCCGTTGCGTCGGCCGATGATGATTTGAACCCCGATGGAGAAGCCAAACCCAAGCATGTACAGAATGGTGAAATATACGCCTGCGATGGCCGAAGCGCCCAGTTCAATCTCTCCAACACGGCCAAGGAAGGCCGTATCGGTCATGCCCAGCAACTCTTCCATCACCAGAGCTACCAGGATAGGGAACGTTATCCTCCAAATGGATTTGAAGGAATAACTTTCAGGGAGTTTGTATGTAGAAGTCGTCATCATCCAGTCGCGTTAGCAGACCCTCTTTGACGACCCGTTCCCAAGGCGCTCTGCCCAGGGCATCATCAGGTCTTCACGCCTTCCGAACAGATCTTTCTGCATGCCGATGACATCGTCAAAGACCATCGTCTGGCGGTCGTCTCCCGAGAACTTCTTCCACTCGTATTTGTCGGTGGAGGGGTTGCCCGTCCTGGCGAAGTTGGCCCACATCTCCTTTACGACGTGGCGGAACTCGCAATCTTCGGTCGAAACGATCTTTCCGCTCCCCATCGGGTCCGGTACGCTATTGTCAAACAGGTAAGGAAGCTCGCACGCGTGCATCGCGCCAATCTCAGGGGTTGTCACAGGCTTCTTGACGAAGTACATGTAGGTGTTGCCGCCGGCGGCAGCGTGCCTGATGGCCATATTGGTGTTACCGGCTCGGAAGTTGATGTCGTTGCAGTATTGCTCCAACTTTCTCCCTTCGCTTTCGTTTACGAGTGTGGCCATGAACTCGTCGTACATAGCCTTCTCCTGGTCGTTGAGCAGCGCGCGATCCCTCTTCGCAATCCACCTCAGCGTATTTAAGAAGCCTTCTTCGCCGCCCTCAAGTGGAACGAAGTACCTGATTTCGTCCAGGTTGGACCCAATCATCAAATCAATCTTGGCCCTCTTCTCGTCTCCCCACATCCCGTACATAACTGCACGATCCTCGGGCAGCGTAACGCCGTCGAGGAGCGGGAAGTTGGCACCTCCGAGAAGGCAGTTCTTGTCAATGGCAAATGCCTTCTGATAGGCGTCTACAAGTTCCTCGGTGGTGAGTTCCATCAGCTCGTCCATAGTCTGGCAGCCCGTTGCGGTCAGGAAGTTCTGCGTGACGTGGATGCCGTGTTCCATCGTGTCGCAGTAGGCGATGTTGGCGCTCTGTGCGATGCATTTCTTAAAAAGACCCTCGCTTCCGTCGATGAGCGGGAGGAACGTGACGCTTGCCGAGCCTGCCGACTCGCCGAAAATCGTCACGTTGTCCGGATCGCCGCCGAACCCGGCGATGTTTCTCTGTACCCACCTGAGGGCTTCAAGCTGGTCAAGCAGGCCGAGGTTGCCCGCCTCCTTGAAGTTCTCTCCGCCCGGAACCCGCTCGAAGTTCATAAATCCCATGAAGCCGAGCCGGTAGTCGATGGACACGAACAGGATGTCGGGGTACTGTTTGGCGATGTTGCTGAGGTTGTAGAGGGGCGACGCTTGGGATTCGGCGCAGAACCCGCCGCCGTGAATCCACACCATGACCGGCTTCTTGCTGTTAGGACAGCTGGTATTGCAATAGATATTCAGCACGAGGCAGTCCTCGCCGAACTCCGCCGTTCCCTCCGTGTCGTTCATGGGACCGATGGGAACGTGGCCGGGCTTTGTGGCGTCGTACACGCCGTCATCGTCTGCAGCAGGAAGTGCCTTCTTCCAACGAAGTTTCCCCACTGGCTGAGTTGCGTAAGGGATGCCCTTCCAGATAATCAGCTCGTCAGTCTCCTTGCCGACGAAGGTGCCGTTGTTGCACTTGACGGCCTTTTTGTTCTCGTTTATCATATCCTTATCCTGTTTTTTTAGTTCATTTTCTTTCCGCCGAAATACACCTGAGTTGGCTTGTTGTAGCTGAAGCCTTCGTGCTCGGCTGTGAGAAGGTCGTTGTCGAACACCAGAAAGTCAGCATCCTTGCCAACTTCGATGGAGCCTTTTTTCGCCTCAATGCCAAGCTGTTTGGCGCCGTTGATGGTATAGCCGATGAGCATTTCCTCAATGTTCATTCTCTCATTCTCAGGCGGGAATACTTTGGCAGCTACGGTGAACGGGTAGTCCTTGGTCTTTTCGGTAATCCAGCGGGTCATTCCCACCTCCATGCCTAAGTAGGGGTTCCAGGGGGTGAAATCCATAAAGACGATATTGTCGCTGGACCAGGCCACGTTGGCGCCGCTGTCCCAAACCGATTTGCAGCGGAACATTTTGCAGGCACGTTCCATACCGAGCCAGGTAGCCGCAATGGCGGGGTCTCCGGAGTGCCAGTGCGGCGTAAAATTGGCGAATACGCCGAGCTTGGCGAAACGATCCAAATCATCGTCGCACTCAATTTCAAGATGGGCGCAGGTGACTCTTACGTGGAGGTTGTCACCCATCTCTTTTTTGGCCATCTCAACGCCATCCAATACCGTGCGTGACGCGCGCTCACCCACGGTGTGCAGGTGAAGATCCAGATTGGCGTCGTTGAGTTCCTTTAAAACCTGTGCGATTCCCTCCGCGGAGAAAGCGGTAGAACCCGTCGTATGGACATCCACGTATGGCGTGACCATGGCGGCGGTATGAATTTTCTGGGTCCCGTCCATGAAAACCTTCATGGTATGGACTTTGAGGTGCTCCGTGTTATACTCACGCTGCATGCGCTTGAGTTGCTTCAGACCCTCCTCTGCATCTCGCTCCGCGTTGACCACAAGGCTACCGTCAATATAAACGGGCAACTTTCCCTGCTTGTCCAGTTCGACCAGACGCTTATAGACCTTCTCATGGAACTGCATATCGCCCGGAAGTCCGGCATCAAATACCGCAGAAACTCCGTGTTCGACAGAAAAATCGATCCAACGCTGAAGCGCCGTATCTATTTGCTCATCAGTTAGTTCCATCCCGCCGTCCAAAATGATATGGACTTCCGTTGCACCCTCATACATATTTCCGGTCACATGTCCGTCCTTACGCACGTAATACGCCAGTCCAGGTATAGGATCCGGTGTGTCGTCTGTAATGCCGTGCCTTTGAAGAATCTTGGAATTCACCCAGATGCTGTGTCCTTCCCCTTCCTGAATCTGCAGCTCGGCATCCGGACAGATGGCGTCAAGTTCCTCCTTTACGATATCCTCTCCTTTAAGGAACCTTTTCTCCATAAGGAATCTGTAACGCTTCTCGCCGGGATGCTTTTTGATATAGTTCGCCATCACATCCAAAGCCTCCTGCTTACCGTTGGGCTCAATCCGCTCTCCCATGGGTGCGTACTCAAAACCTACAGGAATGGTTATATGCACATGGCTGTCGATGATGCCGGGCATAATGAACTTGCCGCCAAGGTCTGTGACCTCACCTTTATAATCCGCAAGTCCGGCTTCGTCGCCCACATAGACGAACTTACCGTCCTTCACCACAAGTGAAGTTGCCATCGGATTGTTTTTGTCCGATGTGAAGATTTTTGCGTTTTTAATGATTTTGTCTACTTTCATTTTTATTTCTTTTTTTAGTTTTTTTGACATTTATTTCGAAAATTACGCCTTGTAAACTTCTTCTCCATCGACAATGGTGGCGATGAGATTGGCCTGGGCGACCTTTTCGATGTCGTCGTGCAGGAAGTCGCAGTCGAACACCGTCATATTCGCAATCTTGCCGAACTCAATGGAGCCCAAACGGTGCTCCTGACGGAACTGGCGGGCCACGTTTATGGTCATGGCACGCAGCGACTGCTCGCGGGTGATGGCTTCCTTTGTATTGCGTGGAGAGGATGCGCCGCCAGTTACTTCCTTGGGATAGTCGCGTTTCTCAGCCGTATAAATGCTGAGTTTGATATCTATCATTGGTGAAACGGGATAGTCGGAGTGGAACACCACGTTGGCACCTGCATCATAGAATGATTTGATAGGATAAGCCTGATCTGCCAACTCCTGGCCCACGTAAACGACTTCCTGATCATAAATAGGAGAAGCCTTACATGTCCACAATGGAGGAACCGCAGGAACAGAACCTGTTGCTGCCATGCGGCGGATATCCTCATCGGTCACGAAGTGCAGATGGGCCAGCACGTTGCGTTGGTCAAGGTTGCCGGTAATCTTCTCTGCGTCCTCAATACAGCCCAGCATGTAGTGGGTGGCACCGCCGCCCTCGGAATGGACGTGAACAGACATACCCTCCTTGTCGGCCTCCACAATTAGCTGCACCATCTTGTCGTGGTCGTTGTAGCGCTCATTGCCGTGGTAGCCTGGCTGATCCAGATAGTCCTGGTTCTGCCAGCCCGTATGAGCCTCGGTCACACCGTCGAGGAACGCCTTGGGACCGATGATATGGAAATATTCCCCGCTTATCTCCGCACGCTGAGCAGCGATGCGGGCTATCTCTGTCTTTGCGTCGGCATTATCAGTCACATACATCCATGCATAGGTGCGCAGCTTCAGCTTGCCTTCCTGCTGCAGTTCACTGTACGCCTGGGGTGCAA
>Ga0310696_10005891_pt1 | contig 14681 bp, 8 predicted proteins | sample AusTroGonzalo_MG_4_FD_203885 | JGI IMG/M metagenome (GOLD analysis project Ga0310696, IMG submission 203885) | Bovine rumen microbial communities from tropical cattle in Woodstock, Queensland, Australia - Gonzalo_02 (v2) (version 2) | ecosystem: Host-associated > Mammals > Digestive system >...
GATCTCCTTCTCCTTGGCGGACTGGTAGGTGTATCCGAGATAGACCTTTTCAGTGCCGATGGAGTCGATGTAGGCACGGTTCCGGATGTTGGCCACCGAGTCAAGGACGAACTCCCGGACCTCGGCGGCGACGTTGTTCGCGTCAACGAACTGCTGGGCGCGTTCGGCAGCGATTTTGGCAGCTTTCTTCTCCTGGATGCGGGTCACCGCGGTGAAGGAGAGCTGCCAGAGGCTGGCCAAGGCAAGCAGGATGGCGAACAGTCTGATTAAGCCTTTGCTTTGCATTGTAGTACTTTATTATAATATTAGTATTTTTCCCATTAGGCCGCGCCCGCTCGGGCCGAACCAAGCAGACTTCGGCAAAATAAGGGCACAAAAATACGAATTTTTTCTGATAAACGAAGATTCTCGCAACTATTTCTTAATTTTGTGCCCGCAAAACGAACAATCCAGTGGTGTTTAGAAGGGTTTTCTCTTTCCTGGCCGTCCTTTTCCTGACGGCCGCCGGCCTTCGGGCGCAGTCCGACTCGCTCCTCATCGAGGGCGACCGCCTGCACCGGCAATACCGGTTCGAGGAAGCGATGGACCTGTACGCCCGGGCGTCGGCCCAGACGACGGACGCCGACACCATCCGGCTGCTCCGCGACCGTATGGACCGGTCCCAGAACGCCCTAAACATGACGGATTTCTGCGCCGATCCGGTGGTGGTCGCCCGCGAGCGCTTCTCCCGGAAGGATTTCTTCCTGTTCTACCCCCTGAAGAACCAGACCTGGCGCCTGCCGCCGCATTCGCTGGACCCGTCCACGGACGGCTTCCCCACCTATGCGCCGCGCGGCGGGCAGTCCCTCTGCTTCTCCGCCCCGGACGCCACCGGGTCCCGGAACCTCTATGTGTCTTCTTCCGATGGTTCTGTCTGGTCGTACCCCGCGCTGATGGGCGAATCCCTGCTTTCTCCGGGCAACGAAGTGTTCCCGATCCTGTCGGAAGACGGGAAAACCCTGACCTTCTCCTCAGACGGCCTCCACGGCATGGGCGGATATGACCTGTACCGGTCCACCTGGAATGAAGAGACGGGCGCCTGGGGCGAACCCGTGAACCTGGGCTTCCCCTTCTCCTCCCCCGGCGACGATTTCCTGCTGGTGGACTCGCCGGACGGGCGCTACACGCTGTTCGCCTCCAACCGGGACTGCGCCCCGGACAGCGTCTATATCTATGTAACGGAAAAGCAGCCGATTCTCGTCCGTGTGCCGATGCGCGACCCCGTCGCGCTCGCCCGGACCGCCGCCCTGGTTCCCCTCAACGACCCGACCCGCCAGGACCACGGCGCCGCTGTGGCGGACAATGCGCCGGGGAACGATGACACCCGCAGATACATGCAGATGACCGCCGAAGCCCGTGTCCTGCGCGATTCCATCTATCGGCACGAACAGCGGCTGGACTCCCTGCGGCAGCGGCTGACGGCCGGCGCGGAGGACCGGACGGCCCTGACGTCGGCCATCGCCGACCGCGAGGCCGCCCTCGCGCCGCTCCGCCGCCGGCTGGAAGAGACCAACCGGGCGGTGCGGACCATCGAACAGTCCTTCCTTCAGCGCGGCGTGGTCACGGACTCCGACCGGGCCGACCGCGAATTCGTGGGCGCCCGCAGCAGCTATACTTTTTCGAAGAACGCGCCCGGAGCGAAACTGAAGCTCAACGTGGCCCCGGCGCCGCCGGCCGCGCCCGCCACCTTCCAGGTGGGGCCCGTCGGCCGCTTCGCCCAGGACACCTCCCTGCCGGAAGGCATCGTCTATCAGATTCAGCTGTTCACCTCGCCGCGACACGCGACGCTGGACGAAATCAACGGTCTGGACCCGGTGTATGAGCGCCTGACGAACGCCCTGCGATACACCTATTCCGTCGGTGTTTTCCGCACTTACAACGAGGCGCTCCTGCAGCTCAATCCCCTCCGCGCCCTCGGCTTCCCGGGCGCGGAAATCGTGGCCTACCTGGACGGCAAGCCCATCGCCGTGCCGCTCGCACGGCGCAGCGAGACTACTCCAGTTCCTTGACGATCCGTTCCAACCCCACGTAATCCTCCAGGATCCACAGCACATACCGGATGTCCACGCAGACGCACTTGTTGTAGTTCGGCGTGAAAGACACGTCGGAAGCAAGGGATTCCTTGTTCCCGTCAAAGGCAAGGCCGATGACTTCGCCCCGGGCGTTCAGCACCGGAGATCCGGAGTTACCGCCCGTGATATCGTTGTCCGTGAGGAAGTTGACGGGGCCGTCATAGCGGTCCAGCGCCGCGACGAAGTCCGCCGGAAGGGCGAAATCGTGCTGCGCCGGGTCGTATTTCTCGCGGAGACCGCGCGGGGAGGAGTACCACGAGGTATAAACTGCATCCCACGGTTCCAGGGAAGACACGACACCATAGGTCAGGCGCATGGTGGAGTTCGCATCCGGATACTGGACGACGCCCTTCGCCTCGCGGTCGTGATACAGGGCCCGGGTGTAGCGGTGCTGCAGGTCCGTCAGGTCGCCCGTATGCTGTTCCCGGTCGTTGAAGGTCGTGATCTTGACCTCCGTAACGAAATCCATGAGCGCGAGCGGATGGTCCCACAAGTGCTCCGCCATCGCCTTCCAGTCGCCGCCGAAGGCCTTCCGCAGGGAATCCTGCCGGTGGCCGACGACATCGGCCGGCATGTGGCCGAAATACTCCTCCAGCGAATAGGCGATGAGGTCCTTTTCCACGCGCGCATCCAGGGCGCCGATGTCCCGGCGATAAATTTCATCGCGGGCCTCGGGCGTCTTGGCGTTGGACATCCGGAGCATCGTGGGCGTGATGCGCATCCCGCGCACGATCGTCTCGCGGTAGTAGGCCTTCTCCCGTTCGATGTCCTCGATGGCGGCGTACTCGTCGGCCAGCCCCTGCAGGATATCCTGCGGGAGATCTTTCTCCTGGGCCCGCTTCTCCTCCACCACGCCGAAACGCTTCACGCACTGCACTTCCCCTTCCTGCATCTCCTGGACGTTGGACAGGGAGAAGAACCAGTCGGAGTATTTCGCGCGGACGCCGGGATCGGCATCCATCCATTTCCGGACGATTTCCATCTGGTTGCCGCGGAGGCGGTTCGTCACCGGACGCTCGACGCGGGTCTGATAATCCACCTTGTAGGAGCTGCTGTAACGGTCGGTACGGCCGGGATAGCCGATGACCATCGCGTAATCCCCCTCCCGGTAGCCGGCGCGCGAAATGCGCAGGTGCCAGGGGGACTGGAGCGGCTCGCCGTGGTCATAGATGCGGTACAGGGCGAAATCGCCCTTGTGCTGCGGCCATTCCCAGTTGTCCTCGTCCCCGCCGAAGGCGGCGATGGACACCGGCGGAGCGCCCACCAGGCGGATGTCCTTATAGGTCGTGTAGAGGGCCAGATAGTACTTCTCCCCCGCCCACATGGAATTCAGCGAGGCCTCCAGGCCGGTGCGCGCGGCGTAGCGGCGCTCCAGGATGGAGGTAAGCTTCCGTGAACCGAAGCGTTCGCCCCGGGCGGTCAGCGAATCCGATACGGCAGTGACCTCGTCCGTGACGTCCAGGACCCGCTTGAGGAAATACACTTCCTTCCCCTGGAGCGGGATTTCATCCTGGCGGTGAAACGCCCAGTAACCGTCCTCCAGGTAGTTTTTCTCCGGGGTGGACAGGTCGAACAGGTCGCTGTAGGCGCAGTGATGGTTCGTGATGAGGAGTCCCTCGTCGGAAATCACGCTGGCGGTGCAGTAGAAGCCGAGGGACACGACGGCGTCGGAGACCGTGGCCCCCGGCGCGTCGGCGTTGTAGATCTCTCCGGCGGAGAGCTGCAGCCCCCGCTCCTGCATCTTCTTTTCCAGGGCCTGGTTCAGGGCGTGGATCATCCACATCCCTTCATCGGCCCAGCCCGCCAGGGGCAACAGCACCAGGGCGAGCAGGAGAACAAGGCGTTTCATCAATTGACGTTCCGGACGCAACGGACCGGGGCAGCGATGCGGTAGCTGACCTTGGTGCCGTTGCAGGTGAATTCAGCCTCGTTCGCCTTGTTGGTCATCGGCATGAAGCCGTAAAACTGGAGGTTCTTCACGCCGGAGGTCGGGTCGTCTTTGGTATTGTAAGTGACCCCGGCGTAAGTGGACCCGCAGAACATGCCGGAAGAAAGGCGGTCCTTATAGGTAGACAGGAAACCCATGAACGTACCGGCGGTCTTCGTGTTGTCCTGGATGGAGATGGCGCCGAAAGCGTCCATATTGAAGCCGTCCGCATTCAACTTGACGACAGAACCGTTGGCGCCGTCATAATACGGGGCCGTATCCACGGTATTCGCCCCGACGGACTTGCCCACCAGCGCCACGATATCGTCCAGCGTCGGCACATGCCAGCCCTTCGGGCAGACACCCTGGGCGGCTTCCAGCAACTTGGCGTCAGCCTCGCTCTGGAGGTCGCCGACCTTCAGGCCCAGGGCCACCTCGGCCTGATACAGGTAGCCGTTCTTGGCCACGACGGCCGGGTCGGTCGTGAATTCGGCCGCCGTCTTGCCTTCATTGACCTGGATCGGAGCGAAGATGCCCGCGGTGACGGCCGTAAGGTCGGTCGCCGGGGTGTAGCCTTCCGGCAGATAGGCCAGGTTCTGGGCCATCCACCACTTGCCGTCCTTCATCTTGACCACGTTGTACTTGACGCCGTCATAGGTGAAATAACCCTCCTCAAGGTTCTCCGAGAACGAAGGACCGCCGATGATCTCGCCGCCGTCGTTCCAGTTCTCGATCTCGCCCGCGAGGACGACCTTGATCTCCTCCTTCTTCACGACCATGGACAGGCTGTACTCCTTGCCGGGTTCCAGGGACACCTCGGTGAGTTCCTGGGTCAGCGTCTTGCCGCCCACGGTCACTTTCACGACCGGTTTCACGGTCTGGGCCGGGACGATGAGGTAGTACTTGTCCTCCTTGAAGAAAGGCTTCATCGGCTGCCATTTCGCGCCGTCCGTCGCCTTCGCCGTCAGGTCGGCGCCGATGGTGGCGACCGGGACGAACTCCTCGAACACGATGCTCTCGACGTCAGCGCCGGAGAGGTTCTTCACCGTGGTGACCACGCGGCTCAGCTGGTGCTTGAACACCACCGGGACGGCGTTGGCGCTCGGAAGGACATTCTCCTTGACGGCCGAGACAAAATCGGAAGCGGCCGTTCCCTTGGTCTGGTCCTGCTGGACGGAGAACATGGTCGGAAGCCCTTCGCCTTCCTTGTACGGATAATAAGCCTTGAGAGTGCAGGCGTCCTCGCCGTTGTCATACCAGTTGAGGCTGCCGGAGAAGGCGGTCCCGTCGTAGGTCAGTTTCTCGTTGGCGGCATAGGCGCCGCCGGAACGGACGACAGCCAGGCCGACGGCATCGCCATTCTCGAAATTCGTTTCGGTCACCCGGGTAATCACCGGCTCCACGCGGAGTTTATACTGGGAGAAATCTACCGGCTGGGGCGGCTCGGTGTTCGGGGTCTTGTTACAGGCGACGAGGGCCAGGAGAGCGGCGCCTGCGAGAATCATCCTTCGTTTCATATGCATGTGTCTTAAAACTTATATCCGATCTTGAGCATGCCGGTCTCCCGGTTCTGACCGCCGGCATAGACCACCGACAGGGCATGGAGCCAGCTGCCGTCCAGCTGGGCGTACAGGCCCTTGAGGATGCGGACGGTTATCGTCCCGCCTACCCCAACGCGGGGCGCCGTGCGGTAATCCATGTTCCGGAGCCAGTCGTTCATCATCCGACCGGGGACGGGGACATTCTCGATCCGTCCGCGGTCCTTCCACCATCCCTGGGCCGCCAGCCCGTTGAGGTCCAGGTCCACGGGGCCGAAGGAGAAGGAAGCGAGGAGTTTGGCCATCCCGTCATACCACTGGGCCGCATCGGGCTGCTGGGGCATCAAACCCTGTTCCTTCCACTGGTTGCCTCCCAACTCTACGCCGACACGCTTCACGACACCATGCAGGAACCGGATCCCATATTCCAGGTCCAGGTTTCTCCGGTAGCGTCCATAGAGGGAGTTGAACCCGCGGCCTTCCGACGTGGGCTCCCGCAGCTGGTCCCGGTCGCGCTGGTATGCGATGTGGTACACATGGTCCAGGTTGTCCGCCTGGAACGTCTGCCCGAATCCGGCGTGCAGCGTGCTGCCCGGGAACCGGAACCGGCTGAGATCCAACCGCCCGGCCCAGCCGCGTTTCCAGGTGATGCCGAATTCGGCGGTCAGCTCGGGCATATACAGCAGCTCGTTGAACCCATGGGCGATCTCCAGGATGGGGAACTGCTCGATGTTCTCATATGCGCCGATACGCATGCCCATGTCCAGGAAAGGCTGGGCCCCGTCTTCCCGCTGTCCGATCCTGAGCCATTCCATCCGCACGCGGGCGTGATAGGATGAGACCAGGCCCATGTCGTCGTCCATCACATAGGTGACCGTCGGCTCCAGCTTCGCATCCACCCCGAAGGACGAATGCTTGATATCCCGCTGCTTCGTCATGTAATCCACCTGCGCGGACGCCTTGAGCCCGGCGGCCCATTCATAGCCCAGGTCCGTGAGGAAACTACCTTCCAGTTTTCCGGTCTCGCGGGATTTTGTCCCCTCGGCGGCATCGAGGATGTCCACGGGGAAATACCCCGGATCCAGAAGCATGGACGAACCCATGTTATAGCCCATCATCTGCTGCAAGGAGATGCTGCCGGTCCAGGAGGTTTTCTTTCCATGGCGGACCGTCTTCGCCTCCGCGCCGGCATTCCATTGGAAAGTGCCCGCATAAGTGGGCCGGAACCATCCCTCTTCCACGCCGCCGAAGATGGCGGCATCCGTGCCGGAGACGGCCGTTTCCCGGTTCATCCGCAGCAGGCCCGCTTCCTGACCCTGTGCCAGAATCGGAAGGAGCAGGCCCAGCAGACAGGCTTTACTAGTCATTTTCATCGTATGCATACTTTTGTGTCCCTTGTTGTCAAAAATCATAACCGACGCGGACGGTCGAACTCCAGCGGTCGGCCCCCGGGAGGAGGTCGATGCCGAAGCCGTGCAGCCACGTCCCCTCCGCCTGGAGGGAAAGGCCCTTGACGGACCGCAGGTGATAAGTCAATGTCAATCCCGCGCCGGCCTTCGTCGTGGAGAAATACTCCATTTTCCGAAGCCAGTCGGGGGTCAGGCGGAACGGGACGGACTCGACCGCGTCCGTGCCGCCTTTGAGGCCCTGGTCCTTCCAGGCGCCGGCGCCGCCGTTCACCCGGAGGTTCAGGTCCACGGGACCGAACCCGAAGGCGGCGACGAGCGTCGCCATGCCGTTATAGCGGTGCGTCCGGTCCTCGTAAGGATACATCAGATAGGATTTCTCGTCCCAGTAGCCGCCGTGCAAAACGGCCCGCAAGAGCTTCAGGGGACCGTTCCGGAACCGGACGGCGTAGGTCAGGTCCACGCTGCTCCAAGCCCGGTCGGAGACGGCATTCCAAGCGTACACCGTCGGCGTGGTGATGCCGCCGGCTGTGACCTTGTCCAGCACGGACTCCTCCAACTGGTCGTCCTGCAGGTTCAGGTCCAGGCGGAGCGAATGCCCGCCCTGGAAGCGTCCTTCCAGGAACACCTTCCAGGAGAAGCCCGGGTACCGGAACCAGTCATAGCCCTTCTCACCCACGGAACCGCGCTTCCACAGCAGGCTCATGCCGCCCGCAAGCATGGGCGCATCTATCAGGTAAGAGAATCCGTGCGTGAATTCCTTCACAGGGAAGACGCCCACGCCGGCCTCGTCCAAATGGATGCCGTCGCCGTCCCAGACCTGGTAGGTGCCGTACCGCATGCCCTTGTCCAGGAACGCGAAATAGGACTGGTCCGTCGCAGCGCCGACCTGCTCGGCGTCAATCGTTTCCGTGCGCTTGCGGAAGACATAGGCGGCAGATAACCCGACGCCGTTGTTGACGAAGGCGATGGTGGGCTCCACCTGCAGGTCCATGCCATAGGTCGTATGGCGGATATCCTTGCGCTTGGCATAGTTGGCCGCCGTATAGTTGGCCTTGACGCCGAAGACGAAATCCTCCGCGAAGGTGGTGGCAAAACCACCGCCCAGCTTGTACGTCTGGCGAGTCTTGTCGCCAGGGGTGAACTCGAGCACATCGACCGGGAAATAACCCGGTTCCAGGAACACGGACATAAACTGCTCCTTGCCTTCGACTTGCTCGAAAGAGAAGGAACCCGTGAAGGACGTTCGCTCTCCGTGGCGCGTACCCTGCGCCGAAGCGCCGGCCTTCCAGAGCGTAGCCGGGGCGAAGGCGGGATGGTAGCCGCCCGCCTCGTAGCCGCCGTACACGTCAGCCTTGCCCCGGCCGCCCGTTACCGGGTTCAGCCGCAGCAAGCCGATGTCCTGACCCTGCAGGACCAGCGGCACCAGCAGGCTAAGGATGCAGGCTCTGTATCTCGCTTTCATAGAAGTCATTGCTTGAATTGTTCGTGTCCGTGAGGACCTCGTACCCGTTCTCGGCCGACGCCTTCTCGTCCACCTTGCGCCGGAGCGTATGCCCCTTGTAAATATCGCTCTGGATGACGAAACCCGCATCGGCGGCCGGAGCGACCCGTTTCCCGTTGCTGGAGGAGCGGCCGTCGAACACCTCTACGGCATCCACGATCCACTCGTAAGGGACGACCACCACGCGGTCCGCGCTGCTGCCGGGCGTAACCCGGACGACGTCGGGCTCCAGGACGTATTCCCCGGCCGGCATCGGCGTCCGGAAGAGGACGAGCGTCGGCGAGGAGATGGAGACGGTATTGGCATTGGACTGGCCGGTCTTGATGACCACCTGCGCGTAACGCTCCGGCTTCACCAGGTCGCCAGGCGCGGGATGGTAGGTCGGGTTCGGGAAATAGGTAGGGTTGTAGCAGACAAATAGGTCCGGCCGGTTCAGATTCACCGACAGCGGGTACTGGAGCGTGTGGTCAATCGCTCCGCGGAGGGCCACGACGGCATCGGCGCCGGGAGCCAGCGGGAAATCCTTCCCGCTCCCGGGCAGCTGCCAGACCACGGTCGAGACCGGGGCGAAATCCGGGAAAACGGTCTCCCCCGTGACCGGGTCGCGTTCCGTCCAATGGTTGACGGCCGTGCTGTTGAACGGTGACAGCGTGCCGAAGCACAGGCTGTCCAGGTACACGGTCTCGAAGTCGTTGTTGTGGATGATGAAATACTGGTCGCTCTGGTAGGTGCCTTCCTGCGGGGCCTTGCTGCAGCCGCCGGTATAGATTTCCTTGATCACGAGTCCGCCGGCCGTGGAATGCGACAGCCGCAGGTCCACGATGCGCCGCTCCGTGACCACCACCTTGTCCGCCGCGCCGTTGAAGAGGTCTTTCCCGGTTCGGTCGCTGCAGGTAATGCGGTAGATGCCCGGCGGAACCTCGATTTCCGCAAGGCCGCGGCGGTCGGTCCGGGCCAGGTACGCGGCGCCGGAGGAGATCTCCTCGATGCGGATGACCGCGCCTTCGTGGACGGCATGGGCATAGCCGTCCGGATAGACAGCGTTCACCGAAAGCAGCTGCAGGGCGTCCGGCCAGGGACTCTTGTATTCCTCGGCGCAGGCCGCAAGCAACAGGGCCAATCCTATGAACAGGAACCGGTTCATAGCTTGATCCGGCAGGTAAGTCCGTAGTAGAAGGCCGGCGTGAAAATCGCGCTGACGCCGGTGGCGTGGCTCTTCCGGTACGGACGGGCGTTCGTGAAATTGTTGGCAAAGAAGGACAGGGACACGTGGTCGCCGATCTCCTTCGTAAGACTCAGGTTCGCCGACAGGTACGGGTCGTAGCCGTCCCGAGCGAAGGTGTACATGTTCCCCGAGCGGAGGATGAGCCGCTGCAGGGCGGGATCGTCGGCCGAGGCCGCGGTCCAGGGATGGCGCACGCCGTCCAGGTCGATGTAAGCGACCGGACAGACGGCGGTGTAGCTGTTGCCGTCGTAGATGTCTTCACCGGTCGGCGACAAGCTGTTTCCGGTCACGGTAAAGGCGTGGGTGGAGAGGTTCTGCGAGTTGCGCAGGAGCGTGGCCTCCACGCGGCAGGTGACGATCAGCCGGACTTCCGGGATGTGCGTGATGGCCGTCAGGTTGGCGTCCAGCCAGTCGGTCTTGCGGCCGTTGGCGATGGATGGACCGCCGGCATAGAGACCGGCATACTGATAGGAACGGCCCGTTAATTCTGTATGCGACCAACCTGTCTGGTAGTAGGCCGATTCGTTTTCGTCCAGCGTCTCCGTGTGCGTGTAGGCGGCGTCCAGGCGCAGGTGCGTCCGCAGGACGGCGATCTCCGGAAAGTCCGCCGTAAACTCGAGGCCGGAACGGACGATGTCCGCCCCGCCGCGCTGCATCCGGTTGCCCACAAAGGTCCGGTCCGCGACCCGGAGGGCCATCGGCGTGAAGAATTCGTCCGTGTTATTTCGCAGGTAAACGGCACCGGTTTGGTGGTCAACGACCATTTCGGGGTCAGAAGGCATCACAAAGCCCGTCGGAATCTGCAGGGCGTTGTAGGAGAACGGGACGTACTGGTTCACCAGCTCGTACGGGTCCTTCGTCACATTGCGGAACCCGGCGAGGGAGAGCTTCCAGCCGCCGCGCTCATAGTCGATACCCACCTCCGCATTCCGGTTGGACTGCCAGCGCAGGTCCGGATTGTAGGCCATCGTGTAAGGGATGGTGTAGTAGATGTACGAGGCGCCCGTTCCGTGCGAGAAACCGAAGGTCTGGATGTCGCGGTACTCCTGCCGGGGGAACAGGATGTAGAAGCCCGGGAGTTTCCGGGTGACGCCCCAGCCGCCGCGGAGCGACAGGCGGTCCGTCACGTGCCAGCGAAGGTTCAGGCGGGGCGACAGCGTCTGGAGATTCTTGTACTGCGTCCCTTCGATGAAGGTCCTTTCCCCGCGCAGGCCGAAGCTTCCTTCCAGGCCTTCCCAGGAGAGTTTCTCCTCCACATACACGGCCAGATTGTGCATGTACGGATAGTCCGTGTAGGGCCGCGGACGGTAGCCGTTCGCCGCCAGGTCGGGATTCTCGTAGTATTCACCCGCGCCCACGTTGCCGTCGGCCTTCCATTGCACGCCGGCCTTCAGGACGCTTTTCACGGCCCCGAAGTGGTGCAGCCAGTCGTACTTGAGCGAGGCGGCATAATCGAGCTCCCGGGAGTCCGTGATGCGGTCCGCATAGAAGGTGAGCGGCAGCGGCGTCGCGAGGAAATAACCCTGTTCTTCCGCGTGCACGGCCGGCTGCGAAGAGCCGTAGGAGTTGTACAGGTGCTCGTGCGTCCGATTGTCGTGGTAGTACACCGACCCTTCCAGGCTCAGGTTCGTGATCCAGGAGCGGTTGAGCATCCAGGTAAGCTTCGCGTGCGGAGTCAGGAGGTTGTCATGGGCCCTCGCATATTCCTCGGAAAAGGCGTCCGGGTCGTCCTTGCTGTCCATGCCGCCGAGGTTTCCGGTCACGCCGGCCTCCAGCCGCAGCACGCGGGCGAAAGTCCGGTTGTATTCCGCCGTGAAACCGCGGCGCGTGTAGGAGGTATAAGGCGAGGTAAGTTTCTGCGTGGCCCGGGTCCATTGGCCGCTGACGTTCAAGACGCCCTCCCCCACGGCGACGCCCTTGGAAACCGAGACGTCGTAGGTGCGGGGATTGACCGAAAAAGTGGCCTGGACGGGCGTGCGGCCCTTGCGGGTGGTCACCCGGACCATGCCGCTGCCCAAGTCGCCGTATTCGGCCGAAGGGACGCCGGAAACGACCTCCACGGACTCGATGTTCTCCACCTGGAGGCTGCGCGTGTCCACACCGGCGAGGCCACCGAACGCGGCGTTGTCGCCCATGCGGACGCCGTTCACTTCCACCGCCGTGCCGAAGGCAGCGTTGCCGGCGCCGGACCCGCCCCCGCGGACGGTCAGTTCCGTCGCGGCCGTCAGGTCCGGATTGATGGTCTTGCCGCCGGGCATCAGGGCCGCGATGTTCGACAGGCCGGACACCTGGAGGTGTTCCAGGGCCGTCCGCTCGATCCGGCGGGTGGTATTGAGGTTCTCCTTGGACTGTTCGGCCGTCACAACGACCTCGTTCAGGGCCAAAGACTGTTCCTGCAGGACGATGACCAGGTCGTCGACCGCATTGCCCACACGGAGCGTCCGTACGTCAGTCGCATAACCCAGGCATTCGGTTTCCATCCGGTAGGTACCGGCCTCCACGGAAGCCAGGACGAAACCGCCCTGGGCGTCCGTGACGGCCCACAGGTAGTTCTCGTCCAGGTGTACGACGGCGCCGGGCAACGGTTCCCCCTGCGCGTCTGTCACGCGCCCGCGTACACGGAAACCGGCTGCAAGCATCTCGACGCTTGCAGCCAGCATGAGCAGGATGCACAGGAATCGTTTCATACCGATTACAAAGATACGATTTTTTCCCCGCAATCGGCAACCCCAACAAATGGGGAGCTAGACGCCGGCGAAGACGCCGCCGAAGAGAATCGGCGTGTCCGCATCGCTTCCAGCGATGACGTACACGAAAGGATGGTCCGCGTCGAATCTCACATCCGGCTGCGGCGCGGACTTCTCGGTCACTTCCACAGCAGTAACCGAGGCCGCTTCGGTACCCCATTCAGCCAGGGAAATCTTGGCCTTTTGCAGCACCCGGCTCACGTAGAAACCGGAGCGGTCCACCTCGAACATCGGCCCGAACTGGGCCAGGTTGTCGTCGAAGATCCGCCGCACGCCCAGGCTCCCGAGGGCGATGTTCAGATTGAAGTCGCCGGCGGTGTCGAACTTGGGCAGGCGCAGGGCGACGCGCTTGAAGGCGTCGGCGCGGGGAATGACCTCCTCCCACGGCGTGGCAATGAGTTCGTCCAGCATCGGATAGAAGTCCTGGAAACGCTTGGGCAGCAGCACATACAGGCAGAACTGCCCATTGGAATACGGGAGGGAAAGGACCTCGTACGACCCCTTGTCGGCGTACCGGAAACGCTTCATAGCGGTCATATAGGAAACCTTTGTCTCAGTGCCGGCGGAACGGTGGAAGATATCTTCCGCCGTCGCATTCGGGTCAAAGATCGCCGATCCTTCCACTTCCTGCCAGGGGGCCTTGAAATAGAGCGCATTCAGCAGGAGCGCGACCGTATTCGGGTCGATTTCCTCCAGCATCGGGTTGATCAGGCCGTTGGTGTTCCGGTCGGCCCAGCCGTTGACCAGGTCCATCACATACTGGGGGTCATGGAACGGAACGATGGTGGCGGGTGCAAAGTAAGAATCCCGGATGGCGGCCCTGAAGTCATTCCGGATCGGATACCGGTCCGTGACCAGGAGCGCATCAGCCAGCCGGAGCGTCACGTCCAGGTCCAGGGCCGGCAGCTGCAGGATGAGGGACCGGACGAACCGGTTGAGGCCCTCGATATCATCCTGTCCATAGCCCAGGGCCGACAGGATCTCCGCCCGGGTCTCCCCTTCCGCACCGTTCGCGAGCATCGCCATCGCGACCTGCAAGCTCAGCGGCGAGCAGACGTACGACGTGGCCGTTTCGCGGGCCAACTGCTTCAGCAGCCGGAAGGACTTCTCGTGGCCCGCGCGGACATAGCCCTCCTGGGCTTCGTCCAGGCGGAGATGGGCCACGGTCTCCGTGGGCGTGGGCGCCGTGACGGCGAACGCATCTTCCGGTTCGGTCACAAGATTGTCTGTCGACGGCTTTTCGGCGCAGGCGACGGCAAGAATGGCCAGGGGCAGGAGAAACAGTCTCGATTTCATGGTAGCTTTCCTTTAGAATCCGACTGTATAATCCCGCCCCAGGCTAAATCTTGCATGGAATTCCTTACAAATTCCGCAGGAGGTTCGTCAGGGAGACTTTCTTGTCAATCATCGCGCGGAGGTCTTCGATCTTCACGCGCTCCTGGGTCATCGTGTCGCGGTCGCGGACGGTGACGCAGCCGTCGACGAGGGTGTCGTGGTCCACGGTCACGCAGAACGGGGTGCCGATGGCATCCTGCCGGCGATAGCGCTTGCCGATGGAATCCTTCTCGTCGTACTGGTAGGAGAAGTCGTACTTGAGCTCGTCCACCACCTTCTGGGCCACCTCGGGCAGGCCGTCTTTCTTCACGAGCGGCATCACGGCCACCTTGATCGGGGCGAGCGGGGCGGGAATCTTCATCACGACGCGCTCCTCTCCGTTCTCGAGCTTCTCGACGGTGTAGGAATGGGCCATGACGGCAAGGCACATGCGGTCCACGCCGATGGACGTCTCGATGACGTACGGGGTGTAGGACACGTTCTCCTCCGGATCGAAGTATTCGATCTTCTTGCCGGAGAACTTCTGGTGGTTCCCCAGGTCGAAGTTCGTGCGGCTGTGGATGCCCTCGAGCTCCTTGAAGCCGAACGGGAAGTTGAACTCGATGTCGGTGGCGGCGTTGGCGTAGTGGGCCAGCTTCTCATGGTCGTGGAAACGGTAGTTCTCCGCACCCATGCCCAGGTTCACGTGCCACTTCATGCGGGCCTCCTTCCACTTGGCGAACCAGTCGAGCTCGGTGCCGGGCTTGATGAAGAACTGCATCTCCATCTGCTCGAACTCCCGCATGCGGAAGATGAACTGACGGGCCACGATCTCGTTGCGGAAGGCCTTGCCGATCTGCGCGATGCCGAACGGAATCTTCATGCGGCCGGTCTTCTGGACGTTCAGGT
>Ga0310696_10005892_pt1 | contig 14681 bp, 23 predicted proteins | sample AusTroGonzalo_MG_4_FD_203885 | JGI IMG/M metagenome (GOLD analysis project Ga0310696, IMG submission 203885) | Bovine rumen microbial communities from tropical cattle in Woodstock, Queensland, Australia - Gonzalo_02 (v2) (version 2) | ecosystem: Host-associated > Mammals > Digestive system >...
TGTCCTGCACGGATTTTAATATGTTTTAAAGAACTTATGGATGAGTCAGCTGTCTGAGCTATTGCAGTCAAGCACGTCCACGCATTATCGCTATCAATACCCCCGTAACGTCGTGGGCATGAAGACGCATACAGTTTATGACTGAAAGCTTCAGTTTGTCCATCCAGCGGTAGCATATCCAAAGCTTCGTGATATGTTAAGGTAATATACTGCGAATGCTGGGCCTCGCCATAACATACCATCACAGCATCCCCCGTCCAAACAAGGGATACTACATTACCGGTACTAGCATCTTTCCCAAGTACAATCTTATGTACTGGAACTATTTTCTTTGTTTCTTTGGTCATATTCTTCCTCCTTATCACTTAAGGTTCCTGACTAGTCAATCAAACCAAGCAACTGCTTTATCTTACTCCGACTTACACTACTTACAGCTTCAGCTGCACACTTGGCTGCTGCCAAAGTGAATGTTTTAGTGTGATTATCATGCACCTGCCAGATCTCTGCTACAGCGGAGTTGGCATCGTAAGCAAGGCTGTCAACTCTTCCCAATAATTCTTTACTCCAAAAAGTAAAAAATTCTGAATCATCAGACAAACATCTCAAATTGGTCATATTTCTATCGCCGTCTTCCGTATCATAGTCTCCTATACAGTTGTATCTGACTGTGCCATTCTCCTCTACGCCTAATGACTCGACAATAGACCAAGTCCCTGCGCCTTGATCCTGAACAATACTTACAGAGTGACCTCCTCGTGTACCTACAACAATTTTAATAATGTACGTTTGTTGCATTTTTTTCCTCCTGTGGTTTAGTCACGGCAGCTTTTGCAACCGCATGGAGTTTTTCCAGGGCCTTGCTAAACTCTCTGCACGCAGCCTGGTAGATTTTTACGTCCTGCAAAAACTCTTTGCCGTCAGGATAATATTTTTCAAACCAGGCATCCCATTCAGACTCCGTCTTTTCACTCGGATTGGAGAAACCCGCTGAAATACGCTCAGCACGCAACAGACCCCTTGCAGTTTCCGGGCTCATGGTTGCATACTCTTTTTGTGTACTCATATTACTCCTCCTTTTGTGCTTGTATAGAACATTCTCGTTGTTTATAACAGGTATTACAGATTCTCTCAGGTGATGCAGCCATCTGCTCAAGATTTTTCCATGTCCGACGCTGTACAGCTTTTATAGCTTCTTTGAGTAGACCAGACTGTTTGTAGGATGCTGGGTGTTGTGTCCATTCATCAGTACATGACGCTATCGCGACACATACCTCATTAGCTTCCACTAGTATTTCATCCAAAGCTCCCAATGCACAGTCTGTCCAATTCTTTATCAAAGAGTCATCCATGAAATAATCCCGATTTAATACACTCGCAAGCGAATCATCAATGCGTGACTCCACCCCTTTCATCACTATAAAGTAACCCTCTTTATTTACCGTAATATATACAGGTAAAAGAGAGTCGGTAAGTGTTCCTAAAATCAATCTTTTCGTCATAAAGCCTCCTTCCGTTTAGACTTCCTTTCCATTCCTTTCTCCTTCTTCCCGTTCCTGGATTGCTTTTTTCAACTTCTCTTCATCGGTAATCAGCCTACGATCCAGAGCTACCAGTTCAGTAGACCGCAATTTACCATCCGGTTTGTAGCAGCTCACAAACACTTCAACCCATTCGTCGCTAATAATGTTAATATTATCGACGAACAGAATTCCACGGCGGTCACGTCTGCCGAGAAAGAACTTGTGATACTGCCTTAGAATTCTCTGAATAGACTCCCTGGCTTCTGAGTAAGCCATCATATCTATTTTAGGCAGATTGTCTTTTACGATTTCAAATTCTGTCATCTTGTCCTCCTAGTTAAATTGAGACCAATCTGTTTTACGGCGTATGTGCTCTACAGCTTCCTCAGTACTTCGTACTCCTTCCTGGCTGAGAGGCGCACCGTCTATAACTTCGTCTGGTAGGGATTCAGGCGCATACTTGCGCTTTAATTTAAGATACAAAGCATAATCCCTTTTTTCTTTATCAGCTTTCTGTTTTTCCTCCGCTTTGTGGCGTTCCTGCTCCATTTCTTGTTTTTTTGCAGCGACTACCGCTTCCAGTTTTGTCTCATCCGTAACCAGCTCTATCGGAATCGACAATTTTTCATAAGCAAACCCTTCGTCAAGACTAACCTCAACACGAATAACGTGTTGTGTTATCTCTAAAATCTCATATATTTCAACCCAGTAATTTCCATTACAATATTGCTTCGGCAGAAAATAAATCGCATTCTGCTTAATGATCGACGCCAGATTATCAGTCAAGATTTCCTTAGCAGCCGTCATGGCCTCGTAAGCCTTCAGGTCGAACTTAGCAAGGCTTTCCTTAACCTTATTGAATGTGCTATCCATTTTTTTTACCTCCTTAAACAAAACACCGCATGGCTATAATACTTTTCGGCACTGGAACACGCATGCTCTTCCGGGTAAAAGCAATAGGCAAAACGGGAGTGTTTTTCATATACCTCCCTAGTCCACCAGCACCGGAACTCGTAGTATGTCGGAGCACCAATCAGTTTGTGAATGTCTTTAAGTTCTTCTCTACTAGGAAGCTGAGCAAAATGGTCAGATGCGTAACGATCTGCATCCCACCAATTCATCAACTTTGCACTCATAAAGAGTTCGTCATACTCTTTTAAAGAGGGATACTCCGTCTTTAGTTCCTTGGTAAGCTTGATAATTCTGGATTCTTTGTTACCGTACAAAAAATCAATGAAATCAATTCGTTTCACGGTAATTTTTTCAACCACGGTTTCACCTCCTTAACAATTTCTGAAGGTAACTTCAGGCACCCCTTTATCTATACCCCAGTACCTGCTAACCTCACAGTTAGTAAACTCAGCCCGCTTTAGTACAGTCGCTTTATCCGGGATATGTGTACTGTCTATTGACAGCAGGTTGCATTTCACCTCTTCAGTAAAATCAATATATCCTTCCTGGGACGATATTCTTTCAAAGACATGCCTGTTAGGCCCTACCAACAGCAGACATACCTGAGGATATATATCCAGTTCCTGTACACCGTCAAACATATCTGACCATACCGAGACCATTGGAACAGCCTCATTCTCATGGCCAAAGTTCGTCACCTGTAATGTATAAATATCCAGCCTTACCTTTTTAGACTGCGACAATACATTCAATACGTCAAGATCTATACCGACAGTACCACGCTCCGCCGACTCCAGCACAACCAGATCTACGCTCTCAGCCTTCTGGAGAAATTCGTTGATTTTATCGAGCTTATCAGTCTCGAGATCAAACCCCCATTCGGATTTGAACGTCCAGACCTTCTTTCCTTCAGTCTCGCTAAGACTGCTTTTGCCGTCGCGCAGCGACAGGCGGTCAACCGCGGCCAGCAAGGCTGCCTTCAGCTGCTGGTCTATCCCTTGTCTGTTCATCTCACCCTCCCAAATATTGTTGCAAATACGTCTCACATTTTTCACGCCACCTGTCTTCCTTAGTCAGCGTCCCGGCATATTTACGGAACAGCCTGGCAAGCGGGCCGTAAAGCATCCGCAAGCTGTCCCATTCATCCTCCGGAAAACAGCGGACGTAAAAATCCAGTTCACGGACCAGCATCTCTCTACACTCAGTTTCGTATCCTTTCTCGGGGTGATAATACGTCCGTCTTAAATCACAGAAACGGCTTTTATCAAATTCTGTCAAACGAATCAGGACACACAGTAAAGTTTCTTTGCAGTATCCTGACGTATACAGTACCCTGAATGCCGATCTGTACTCGTGATACAAACTCCACATCTGATCACGAGCCTTCTGCTTTCTCTGACTCCATGTTATTTTCATATCTGTTCTCCTCAAACAAATTCATAAAATCAATAACTTCCCTTTCCACCGCAGTCTCCTTCAGGAACACGGTTTCCAACTCAAACTCATGATAATCCAAGGCTAAGTACCGCGTAAACACAAACCCGTGCTCAAGTAGCCACTTAGCATCCTCCTTACTGTACCAGTGCAACAGATCTTCTTTTCTGGAACAGGAGGAAAACCAGTTTCTGCCGTCAATGTGATACCTTTTGTCTGGTCCCATCGGCAGGTTCTTAGCATCCCCTGCGCAATCCCTGCAACCCCAGACGTATTCATTGGAGCTGTTGTACCAGAGACCGTTTTTCGGATCTTCTGCCTCAAGCCGATACAGCCATTTTGCCGGACTCATATTCTGTCTACCTGATTCGAGAATCTCCAAACGAGTCCTGATCTTAGGCAACCATTCTATAAAGTCCAGATCGTGGCCTTCCTCGTACCCTTCAGGATGAGCTAATAGAAACTCATACATCTCACGTGCGGCCTGTAGCCAGTCTGGCTTGATGTCAAAGGGCAGATTACATAACTTAGAATACTGACATATCGTCATCATCGGATACGGTATGTCAAAGTTGTGATAATGTTCCATGTACTTAGGATATTTTTCAAATTTGGGAAGACTCATGTCCTGCATACGCTCTTCGATACGCAGGATAAGGCCTATCTCCTCTTTCATGTACTCAACCTTGAAACGCATTTCCTCCATGTAACCTTCTCGCGGAGACTTAAATTTTCCACAGGTCATATACAGGCGCACTGCCTCAAAAGTCAGGTCAGACAGCAAATCGTCTTCGATGTTGCTGACTATAGCTTCTTCAACAGTCGGAACGCGGTTTTTAAACCCCCTCTGATCACCCAGTTCAACAAGTTCACCATCCTTCCACTCATAGCCATTACCGATAGTAAGGAATAAGTGTTCCATCACACTGAACCTGTTAGGGGATATGCTCGGCCAAAGTAGCAGTACTTGGCGTACAGTGTTTTCAACGTTCATTTTTTACCTCTCCTCTTATATAATTCTTCATATTGTTTCTGCACTGATTCCGGTAGTTCAATTACTTTCACCAGTACTCTAAAAGTCTCCGGCTCAGGCAGAGACACTCCGGTTTCCCATAAAGATACAGCCGAATTTGTTAACTTTAACTCTGCTGCCACGTCTTCCTGACGCAGACCGAGCATCAGTCTGGCAGTCTTCAGAGCCTCGCCGAAAGATGCCTTGGGACTGGTGAACAGACGTTTTCTGGATTTATGACTCTGACGGTATACGTTCCAGTTAAACGCTGCCCTGCAGTTTCTCTCATAGAGGTCGACCAAGGTCAGGTCTACGCCGGTGAGTGCAAGTAATTGTTCAAAATGTTTTCTACTGGGTACTTGGAAATCTGCGATCCATACACGTACCGCATTATCTTTAACACCTAACACACTTGCGATGTACTCAACAGACAGCATTTGCTCAGAAATAAGAACAAGGAGCCTGTCACCGAACGACTTGCCTTCAGTATTTCGGATAGCGTTTTTCCTACAGGTTGTTCTTCGACGCCGTCTTACCGACTCATAGTAAGCCGCCGTCAATTCCTTATCCTGACCCAGCTCCGACATAATTCTCCGAAAATTAGACTCTGTCGGCAGAAAATCACCTTTTTCCCAGCGGTATACCACATATGCGCCGACCCCTACGGCATCGGCCAGACATTTCTGAGACCAGTGACTACGGTTACGCAGGGCCACCAGGGCCCTGCTGAATCTCTCATGCTTTTTCTTCATTATAAGTCTCCCCTAACCAGTTAGCCCTGGTCCGCTTAAGATCTTTCACCTTCTGTTCAGCTTCGCTGATCTCTTTATCCAGCTGCCTGAGCGCAAAGTGCTTTTCACGCTCTATACGCTCAGCCGCTACGTCTTTGTTGTATACCGCTAGTTCCTTAATTCGCCCCCAAACTTTGTCGGAAACCCTGTTTTTAATTCCGTCGATGATCTGCTCGTCGACTTCATCAATAACCGGCAGCGTACAATTCAATGCCTGGGCTGACTCAAGTTTATCAAGCATTGAATTATTCGTAGCTGCCAACTCAGCCATTTGCTCAAAAACTTGGGTTGATATACCCATCATCAAGGCGTCGTCAGGCGTAGTCGACATATAGAAGTACGGGACTACCATTTCATTGTAGACATATCTCGAGAACAGGTCCTCGTTCTCTCCGTGAACCAGCCATATCGTGCCATCGACTCTCCTCCATAGAGTGATGTCGTCCTGCGTTCCGACTGCTGGAAGCAGAACAATTTTTTCTCTCTTCACTACCATTTTGTTCCTCCTAGATTGTGTTGTTAATGATAAATTACTGAGAGCATGGTTTCTGCGTCTCTTTTATTCTCTCGCTCCATCTGGTCAAAATCTTCGGGAGAGTCCTTTAAGTCACGGGTACGCTCGTCGTTTACACCGGCCTCCCAACCCTTAATATCGCCGTAACGATATCCGATCTCGAATCCGAACTGAGCTGACAGACCGAAGGCTACAGTAACAATCGACTCCACCTGGTCAGGCGGAAGTCCGGCGTAAGTCTCTTGAAGTTCCTCGATGACTTTCTTCCTGGCTGCAAGAAACTCATCACTGTCAGAACGCAGTTTGCACCCCCTGTAGTACCACCGCTCAGGAAGCAGACGGTCAAGATTAAAGTCCATGCTCAACCTCCCTTGCCAACTCTGTAGCGAGTTTTTTCGCTTTATCCCAAAGCTCGATACCGGCTACGTCATAAGCTTCAACCAGAGCGTCATACGTGATGTTATTCAAATACGGCTCTGACCTTTCAGCATACACGATAGCTTTACCAAGATTGATCGGAAGACCTCCTGCATTCTGCAGCATATCCTGCAGTAATTTGAACTTCTCTTTATTCAACCGCTCTGCAGTACCCTTAATCAGGATAATGTTAACGGTGCCCTGCTCGGTCCGTTCCAGCCCGATCAGTTTTTCTTTTCCGAAATACTTGGTCATCTTCCGGAAAGGTCTATAAACAGGTATGACCCCGCAAGGAATTCTAACTTCCTTTTCCATAATCTCCCTCCTTCTAACTTATCAATGCCCCTAATTTAATTTTTACGGCAGGGTCATCAAACCTCACTACACCCCAGGAATACCCTCTGTCAGTATTCCCGAACAAGACCCGGCCTTCACGCTCTTGAACCGGCATAACCTCTTCATACGGTTTGCCGATTTTACTCAGATCTTCCACTATCTCAGGTGTTTTCTTCTTGAAAACGGCCTTTCTACCGATATAGTAAATACCTGCTGACAGAATCGCATTCCGCCTGCAGTCCTGCTGTCTCCACAACAGGTAATTCAGAACTTCGTCCTGCTGCAGATTGAAACACCTGGCGTCAAACGTTATCTGCCTGAATAGATACTTCGCTGCCCATTCTGCTGTTTCTGCCACTGGTGAAGCACACATTTTTGCCAGATGCTGGATAACGGCCTGTGTCGCCGCTGATGAAGCAATCGAACATATTTTCTGTATTCTGGCTGAAAACGGCGGTTCTGTAGTGTAGGTTGCATACGGGCAGGTCACTATACTTATCTCATCAGACTGAACATACCCGATTCTGGCGTTCAACTCCTTGAAAGCCGCAACAGCGGCTTCCGCCATCAGTTCGCGGAAGCGGTTGTCATAAGGTTGATCCATACCCCGGGTAAAAGTATGGAATGCTCTGCCGTCTATCCTGACTATAATCGGAGTTCTTCGATAAAGTCTGTAGTCAGTAACAGACTCGTATCCCTTCATTCTATCTCCCAGAGACGTTTTATTCATTTTCCACCCCCAGGAGATTTGTAACGGCCTTCCATGCTCGTGCTGCAACTGCCTTCCTGATACATTCCAGAGTCAAAGTCTCATCCTCCGTAATAATCCCGCAACGCTGCCAGTAGGCTGTATTGTCTATACTGTCCATCATACGGGTCGACTTCTCAATGATATCATCGACCTGGCATAACAACGACTTTTCAATACCGAAAATCTTTGAGTCGCGTGTTATACTGTTTCTCTTGATGCCGCCCAGACCACTTTCCAGTACCGTTATGTGGGTTTGGTTGTGGTTATCGAATCTAAGTTCGATATACCCCCGTTTACCTCGGACTAAGATAAGCTCTCTCGGTTGTTCATCACCATCATAGAACCTGATACGGCCTAAGCTGATTTTTTTCTCTTCCATAATGTCTTCCTCCTTTCAAAGTTAATGAGTTTAAGGGAACCATTTCCCTTTACATCTACTTTTGACATTTTTACATAAGACAGTTCCCCCTTCCGGGGGAACCGCGAAGTGCTCTTTTTTGTCGTCTTCTATAGGAGTGGCTCAACATATCATAAGAAAGATATTTGTCAACTTTCCGCGTTTTATTGACTTATTCTACCAGAATGGTATAGCAGTCCGGTCGGACAGATGTCCGGGTTTATTTACTTTAAGATAAGGAGATTATCATGGCAAAAAATGCTAAAGAAGTTATGCTCAACCTTGGCCAGCAGGTAGTATGCAAAGAGATCGCCAACATTACCAGCCGCTATCCTGTTGCCTGTGCAAGATGGGCTGAGAGAGGAAATCCTGGCAATTTCATAGAATTCGTACTCGATATCTGTGAAATCGGCGCGGGTGACAAACTCTGCCCGAACCTCCTGCTCGTTCTCGACGTAGCAGATGACCCAACCAGGGAACACCTGTTCTCGATCTTCCGTGAAAGAGTCAGCAAAAAAGAAGAAACCGAAAAAAAATCCGAAGAACCTGAAGAGAAGTCTGAATAATGTGACATACTCCCGCCGCCTGGCTGAACAGCCGGAGGCTGGGGCTTCTCGCTCAACACAGCTCATGCTGTGAGTATCAACGAGCTACCCCCGTGTGTCCCACGGTTGGTTACATTTACGAGTACACCTTCTTTCTCAAGGAGACGCAAGCCCTCAGCGAGAATGTTCCTCGCCGCGTTCACGTCCCTGTCATGGGACGCTCCGCACGAGTCACATTCCCAGCTGCGGACGGACAAGTCTTTCACTTTAACGTTTCTGGTCCCGCAGTTACTACACAACTGAGAAGACGGGAAATATTTGTCGGCAAAAACGGCAGACTTTCCGCGTTCACCCATTTTATACACCAGAAAGCGGGTGAACATTCCGGCTCCTTCGTCGCCGACGGCGTTTCCGTACCTGGAGGCCATCTCCTGAAGATCCAGAGTCTCAAGACAGACTGCGTCGTAATTTTCAGCTAACCTGTAAGTTTCCTTGTGCAACCAGTCCTTTCTCTGGTTTGAAATCTTACTGTAAACGCGGGCGATCCTGAGTCTCTGTTTACAGTAATTGTTTGATCCCCTCTTCATATGGGACAGCTTCCGCTGCGCTCTGGCGAGCTTAGCGGAAGACTTCGCTATGAATCCGGGAAAATCAAGGGAGTTCCCCTCAGAGGTAACATAAAGTGAAACACAGGAGAAATCGAGACCGAGAGCATTATTTATCTGTTTCACTTCGGGTACTTGGTTATCGTACTCGAAAGTGATACTGACAAAGTAGCGTCCTGCGGGGTCTGCGGAAACCGTAACATGTTTAATTTTGGCAGTAACCGGTAGACTCCTGTGAAGCACAAGTCTGACGTTTCCGACCTTGGGAAGATAAATAAAGTTTCCTTTGAGTTTAACCGAAGGTCCCGTGGTAGTGTAGGACTTTCTCACGGCTTTCTTTGACTTAAACTTAGGAGCTTTAAAATGTTTGGGATTCTTAAAGAAATTTACGAAAGCGTTCCTGAGTGCTATCTGCGCGAAACAGAGAGCAACAGAGTCAACTTCCTTAAGCCAGGAAGTTTCCTCTGTTTTGTAAGACGCAGGGGTCTTTATCTCAGTCTTTCCGGTGTTCTCAAAACTCTTCCTGGCATCAGACAGTGCCTGATTATAATAGAAACGGACACATCCGAAGGTCCTCCAGAGCTGACTCTCCTGGTCCTTCCTTGGGAGTAACCGGAATTTGTACGCTTTCAGAGTTTTCATTCCTGCTGTCCCTGATTTTCAATATATCTCTTTACCACCTCCAGAGTTGCACCTCCTACTGTGGCAAGATAAAAACTCTGACTCCAGAAGTACTCTTTCCATAACAGGGATTGAACCTGCGGGAACTCTTTCTTTATAAGCCGGCTGCTGGCCGACTTGTAAGCATTGACAAACTTACTCATACAGGTTTTGGGCATCGCTGAAAGCAGAACATGAACGTGGTCACGGTCAGTGTTCCACTCTTTAATGCTTACACCGTGAGCTTTCCCTACCTGCTCAAAGATCTGTTTGAGTCTTTCATCTACAGTTTGGGTGATCACTTTACGTCTGTATCTGGTGACCAGTACCAGGTGATAACTTATTGAAAATACTGCGTGTCCGTGCTTTTCCAATTCCATTGTAAACTCCTTGCGTTCCAAAATAACCGTAATCAGTTTACTTAGCACGGGAACGTTGTCAAGTTTTATTTACGGAATCGGATAACGATTCATCCCTCCGCTTACAGAAGCGGGGGACTTCTCGATTATAAATATGTTAAGTGGTCCAAAGGGGGGGGTTACCCCCTTTGTTCCGCTTTATGCCATGCCTTGACCAGAACACGCAAGGTGCGTATCTGAGACATAAGAATTCCACGCAATACCCATTCAGCCTGCGGGTATTTTGACCTAATCCTGGACAGAAACCTGAAATAAGTATTCCAGGTCTCGTTCAGATACTCTTCAAGCTTGTCTGCAGAGAAACCTACCGCGGCCTCGCTCAAATTCGATACTCTGTCGAGTATCTTTATTAAACATGCCTCTACTGGAGCCACTGCTAGTAGTCTGTAATTGTAGACTACACCGTTACAATCATCAGTCTTAGTCAGATATTTTACCAGTTCTTTGGCTTTAGCCCCCACGGGTAGCTCATCTACTGCGACGTGACAGTCTTCACAGACATCATGCAGCAGGATGGCCGCAATAACGTGGTCAAGTTCTCTACCGGATTCGTCGCCGATCAGGCAGATCGCCAAGCCCGCCATTTCGACCGGATGGGAGAAATATGGCCTGCCTTCACGTTCCGGGCGGCGGAACTGGTCGTTATGCTTCTCCATGGCAAACTCCAATGCAGCCTCGCTCTGACTCATTCCATTTTTATCAAATAGCTCTGACAGGTCTTCCACTGTACCGTAAAACCTGTCTCCGAACAGAGTTGCCCATGAGACTTTTTCATAGGCTGCCTCCATATCGGCCTGATTAAACTGTTTTTCATTCTTCATTTTCCAACTCCTTTAATTTCTTATCTAGTATCCTATTACCATACTTTACAAACTCTGCTTCAAATTTAGGAAACACGGCGATAAACGTTTTCAACATTTTATGCATCCCAGGAATATCCCATATATGCACTCCTGAGATTATCATAGGTTTATCAAACACATCGTGCAGGATCTTATCACGTTCGTCACCTTCCGGAGTTAACTCCCCGTTAATCTCAGTGAATCTCATGTGGCCATGCTTTAGATCTGAGTAAAGGTCAACACAGCCATCCATTTCGATATACATGAAGGTATTACAGTCGTCTGGCATCTCCAACGCCATAGATATGTTTACTGATCCTGTAAAATAGATCAGGTACTGTCCATAATGCCTAAAGGCTGTCGTAGCCCCGGTATATAGCCAGTTATAGGGAAATTTCGTAAGATCCTTCCCTAAAGGAATATTGTTTGCCAGGAGCAGGCTTGCTAATCTCAGCAAAGCTATTGCGCGTTCCCTGAGGTTTAAAACAGCATTCAGCTCACGATAAAAAGCTGTCTGCTGTTTATCCTTCGACCCTTCAAGGACCTCATTTAGCTGTTCAGCCAGAGCGTTAGTATCCCTAGCTTTATAATCTATCTTTTCGCTGTATGCAGCTGGCGACTGCAGTGCACTCAGCATCTTAAAACAATCTTTGATTTCCTTCTCTTCTTCTCTCTTGCTCATGTTCTCCTCCAAAAAATAACAGTAAAGGGGCCCCGAAAGGCCCCTGTAAAATTATTACTCCCAGAGCGGCCTTTTTGTACTACTCCAGTGACTCTGCCAGACGTTCTCCCACACGGCCTGCTTCGGCCATACCACTGCACAGCACAAAGCTTCAAAACTCAGTGTTGTCGCCGCTGAGATCTTACGTACTTCGTCCGGACTTGGCACTGTCAAACCGCCAAGCCAGTTGTTAAACCGGCCTGCGTCAACATTACAAATCCTGGCAATATCAGCCGCCGACATCCACGGCTTAACGGCAGCGACTAACTCACATAGGATCTCTTTGAACGACTCAACGACCTCTGATACCGGACACAAATCCTCGATTGTTGTATCGAAGAGGTCTAGGGTGTGGTTCAGCGTGTCAGCTCCAGGCCACGTGTTACTGGTTTCCACCAATCTGAGCTCTTCCGCAGATATCCCAAGCGCCTCTGCGCACTCCTCAAGCGTCCAGTGCTGACGCTCACGACGCTCACGCAGATTCGTCCCGAAAGACTTAATCGCCGCACCTGAACGGAGCTCACCGAGTGTCCTATACGGATACCTGACTTCACGGATAAGGATATCCTCCAAAGTCAGATCCTCCTCGTTGATTTCCCTTGGATCTTTTTCAGGTTTAGGCAGCTCGCCTTTAACTGCGGCTACCATTTCATCGAATGTACCGCCTAGCTGCTGAACCAGCGAAGCGATACCTTCTAAGATTCCGAGTACGTCTTTTTTTTCGGGAGCATCCTTCTTGGGACGTCCCAATTTTGGCGATTCCTGAGTTGCAGGTATGACAGCGTTCAGGTTCCAGCCTTGGGAAATTTTTCTAAAGAATTCCCACATGGCCTGCTCCTGATCCATTCTCGGGACTTTCTGTCCCGTCTCCCAAAGGGAGACCATGCCACCGCCTGCCAAACCTAACGCACGTCCTACATCGTCCTGGGACAGCTTGTAGCGCTTTCGCTGCTCGATGATCCATGACCCGTCATATACTTTAGGGGTCTGCGCTGCAGCCGGCGCTACCGTGGCAGGTTTGGATTCTATCTCGTTCTTAGCAGAAGATTTCAGAGGTTTCGCCACCTGTTCGTACAACTCTTGGACCTCTTCTGAAAGATCCAAGAGCTTGACCAATTCAGGCCATATTTTCCTGGGAGGTATCACGCTCGCATTCTCCCATTTAAAACATGCCTGCCGGCCGAGACCCAGCGTAGTGCTGACCTGAGTCTGATGCAGTCCCTTAGCAGACCTGGCTGCTATTATCTCCCTCGCTAACCTGGTCACCGGGTTCCCATCGTCCAGGTCTTGCTGAAGACGGCGTGCCGCACGTCCGGCAATAGAATTCTTCTTGGCGTCAGCTAATAGTTCTTCATGGGCTGCCTTAACGTTGTCGTCAAACCAGACAATGTTATCAACTTTCTCAAAGGCTTCCTTCGACATAACATTCAAACCATTAGTCCACGAGATGAATGTTGCATAATTGATGCCAGCTTTTCTGGCTACGTCGCTCGCTTTCATTTCACGAGCCTTCAACGTTTCCTTCATAAGATTTCCAAATGTTTTTTTGTCCATTTTAAACTCCCTTGTCAAACAAAATTAATAAGTAAAACACCCTACATGTACTCATACCAGCATGACCGAACATATTTTGAGCAAAAAAAGCCGTGGCAGGCACGTCCTATAACTAATCAGGAAAGATTAGCGGTGCTGGTCAACTTTATCAGTCTTGTATTTTTCCTGCAATTTTTTTATCGCTTCAGGGGTCCATTCTTCGATTTGCGACCACCAGGCCGGACCCTCATCAACAGGAAAACTGATTTCATCAACAATGTAATCTCCTACGGTCAGCGGATATTGCTCAGGATTAACTGTGGCTGGAAACATCTCAGGGTTGACTGTCATCGGAAACTGCTCAGGATTAACCGTAGCCGGGAACATTTCCGGATTGAAACCGTCGTCTAACGGGAGTTTGATCTCGCGTCCGCTATCAGGATCAGTGGCTGTCATATCCATGGTAACAATATAATCACCCGAAATCCTTCTGCCGGAGGTTGCACCCTCAGTAATGATCACTATGACCGAATCACAGTTACTTGACTGCTCTGGTAATAAGTAAGGCCATACACTGAGTATGAACTTAGGTAATGTGGTAGCTGTCATGTTACACCTCTGCTGTGCTATTGGCACTAAGTGAAAGCAGCCTGGTTACGTCCTTGTCAGTGTGACCATCCCAATGTGGAGCAGTTTCAAGTTCCTTGCAATCGAACGTATCCCAGTCCTTTGCCTCATAGTGATACGTATACGGGCCTTCAGGTGTATCAATACCTACTATAAACCAACCTCCTCCGAAACAATCCTGACCATCTTCGTGCTTCCATGATTTCCAGGCTTTATCCTTGTAAGTTTTAACCAACGCGGCAAACAGAACCATCCTCTGGTAATAAAGAGAATTAAATGTATGAAACCCGTCGGAGAGTTCACCTATATCCGCAATATGGGCTATTTTACATATCACATGTCTTAATTGTTCCGGGTTAGTAATTCTGTAAACATTATTTCTCATTCGTTTCCTCCTTGTTTTTCCAGGAACATAACCTGTAGGCTGTACCGTCCTTTCCATAAATAATGTTTGTACAAGCCGAAGTTTTATCCTCATAACTACAAACAACAAACTTCTGACCGTGAGATTCAACTGTGTTGAAACACCACATAGGTTCAAAATCGGTCTGACACATCAGTACCATGTTTATGGTGTAACCCGCAACTGCTAAACCCAACATTATAACTGCTGCTTCAATAGTCACCAGACGTAATGCCAGAGCT
>Ga0310696_10005893_pt1 | contig 14678 bp, 15 predicted proteins | sample AusTroGonzalo_MG_4_FD_203885 | JGI IMG/M metagenome (GOLD analysis project Ga0310696, IMG submission 203885) | Bovine rumen microbial communities from tropical cattle in Woodstock, Queensland, Australia - Gonzalo_02 (v2) (version 2) | ecosystem: Host-associated > Mammals > Digestive system >...
AAGGAAAAGCAGTATTCCCTTCCAGTTTCTGTTGAACTTCTTTTCAGCTAAATTCCTGGTCATAGGTAATCCTTGGAAAAACACAAAGACAGGGACCGGAAACGGCCCCTGTCTTCTGAAGCGGATTATTACATCACGCTTGCGATCTGTGCGACAAACTGTGCCGGAGTGATTGCACCCTGGATCATGGCTCCGAGAGCCTGACCGAACTCGGCTACGACATCACTTGTTCCGATGCAGTTCTCCCAGTAGGGGATGAAGCCGGAAGCTTCGTTGATTCTTGCCTGAAGATCCTTGGCGAGCTTGGAGGAATTCTCAAGCGGCTCATACTTGACTGCGAGGACTGAACCTGCGTTGGAGACTAGCTGTGCGTTCTCTGCAGTGGTGAAGTATGTGAGGAACTCGATGACTGCGGCTCTCTTGGCAGGATCCTTCTGGTTTGCAGCTGCAAGGTTGGACTGAACGGAACCGATCAGGACGTCCTTGTAGTTGATCTGCGGGAAGAATGCCATCTCGGTTGTTGCCTGGCGGGCATCGTCGAGGTTTGCAATCCACCACGGTCCGTTGAGGTAAGCTGCTGTCTCACCGCCCTTGAAGTGGCTGTTTGCGACTGCTGCTGTAGCACCGATGACATCCTCGGTTGTGTACTCCCTGACCATCTTGCAGAGAATCTCGGCAGCTTCGACATAAAGGGGATTGGTTGCCCAGTCGTTCTTGATGTTGTCGAATGCACCTGCTCCGCCGAGTGCACCGCAGATTGAGGTGTACCAGAGCATCGAGAACCATGCGTTCGTTCCGCCGGTCATCTGTGCCGTGGGATAGTAACCGGCAGCCTTTGTCTTCTCGCACATTGCCCAGAACTCATCCATTGTCTTGGGGACTTCGGTGATTCCTACAGCGTTGAGAATCTCCATGTTGTACCAGATGGGTACATAGGCCATCTCGTAAGGGAGGGACTTGGTCTGGCCGTTTCTTGTCGTGTTGGCCACGATGCCCTCTGCGAACTGCTTGCCCCAGTCGCCCTTGAGGTCTTCTGCGAAATCCATCAGGAGGTTGCTGTCATAGTATCCGTAGAACTCGTCCTGCGGCTTGACCGAGAAGATGTCTGGCGGGTTGCCGGCACCAAGCTGTGTCATGATCTGTGTGAAGATGCCGTCTGCATCGTTTGTTCCCTCGAGGGTGACATGGATCTTGCCGGCATGCTCTGCGTTGAACTGATTGACGATCTGCTCTACATAGGGACCCTTGGTATCTGCACCTGTCCACCATGTGACGAACTTGAGCTCGATTTCCTTACCGGCAGAGGACTCTGTGGCACTCTGTGCGAATGTGAAGGAAAGAACAAGAGCGAGCATCAGGAATGCGATTGCGATTCTTTTCATCTTGATTATCTCCTTTTTTGCGTTGATGACGAAAAGTAATTATTTTCTCATTGAAAGTATCACATGGGAAATCAGTTTTGTAAAGCAATATTTTTCATTGTGAAAATATTTCCATTTACGAACAGTCCGTTTGGTATTATGATTGTATCTATGAATAAGAACGACAGTATCCAGACCGTAATCGATCCGGTGAGGGCATCTGACATCAGGCACAGGAACATAATGGCCGTCCTGGCCGCCATCTATGCCGCCAGAGGCAGAGGCGGCGCCTCTCAGTCCGACATCGTCAACCGCATCGGACTCAAGGCCCCGTCCGTCTTCAGGATCTTCACCTACCTCGAGCAGAACGGATACATCGTCCAGTGCGGCACAGGCAAGGCAGCCGACGAATCCCGCAAGGGAAGGCATCCCGTCTACTACACGGTCCGTCCGGATGCAGTCTATACAATAGGAATCGATTTCTGGGCATCATGCCTGTCGCTGGGGGTCTTCGACTTCAACCGCCACCGCATCTACTCACACCTTGAGTATCTGGATGACAGCGTAGATGCCGCACGCGTGGAGGATCTGATCTGCAGCCTTGTAGAGAAGGCAATAAGCGATATGGAGCTTTCCAGGGAGAAGATCGCGGGCATCGGAATCGCCGCACCCGGAAAAGTCAATGTCGCCAGGGGATCCATAGTCTTCTATTCAAAGATAAAGGGAATGGACAGCTATCCGCTGAGGGACAATGTGGAAAAGAGGCTCGGATACAGGGTCATGGTCCACAACAACTGCAGCGCCCTCGCCTATTCCGTCTACAGATACGGAGACAAGGATCCGGGAAAGGCTCTGTTTGCGTTCCTGGTCAGGGGCGGCGTCAACGGAGCAATGGTCTCCGAGAACGGAATCTACACCAGCGCAGACGGCACGACGTTGGAAGCCGGCCATATCCCGGTGAACTTCGACGGCCCGAAGTGCAGCTGCGGTCTGAAGGGATGTCTTCAGGCCTACATGCTCGAGCTGGATTCCAAGCTGGGCACAGGCCCGAACCAGGTGCTCTTCTCGTCCATCACCGATACAAAGGACCCGAAGTCCGCAGAGGTGCTCAAAAAGGCCGCGTTCTACCTGTTCACCAGCATGAAGACGATCCAGCGCTCGCTTTCTCCGGACTCGTTCCTGATCATAAGCCCGTCGATTATGGTTGCCGAGACAATGGCGCAGGAAATCAGGGAACTGTACAAAGGCTCGGATGATTATTTCCAGGCAAGGGATCCCAACGTCTTTGCAATGGCATATGACAACGTCATGGCCCAGGCTGGTGCATCAGACCTTGTCCTGGATGAATTCTTCGATTCTTAAATAAGCATGAAAATGCCTGTGACAAGCAGGCAGGAATAGACGATTACTGCAAACACCTTGTTGTCCACCCTCTTCACTATCAGGTTGCCTGCGATTATTCCGGCAATCACGAACGGAATCAGATACAGTATCGTCTTGAGGATATCGACGGTGATCGATCCGTCTATGGCATACGAGACGGTAAGCACCGTGTTGAGGGTGACCCAAAGCAGGCACATGGTGGAACGGAAACTGTCCTTGTCCCTGATTGCTGATGAAGCATAGATAATCGCCAGAGGCCCGCCGGAAGAGAACATCCCGTGGATCACGCCTGCTCCGGCAAGAGCAAGGTATGAATACCATTTCACACGGGCCGGCTGCTCCTCTTCATCCGCCTGCTTCTTACGGGACATGAAGAACTGGACCAGTCTGAAGACGGAGACAGCGATTATGAAGCAGGCCAGAATCCGCTTGAGGATGGCCGTGTCCACCAGAGACTGAAGTGCACGCCCTGCAAACAGGAACGGGAACATCAGTCCCACGATTATCAAATAGTTCTTCCAGTCGATCTTCTTCCGGTTCCTGATCACCACGGACAGCTGTGGGATCATGGCAATGACGGTGAGGATGACCACACCGGTGTGCATTCCCAGAAGTGCCGTGATGAAGGATACCGCCGTGACGGTTCCGCCGAAGCCCGTGATGACCTCCAGCGTGAATGAGAACAATACGATTACACCGGAAAGAAGAATCTGCGACATCGTTCAGTCAATGGGGTTCACCCTGCGGTTTTCGCCCAGAAGTCCGATATGGACACCCTGGCTCACCAGCGGCTGCCAGTCCTTATGGGTAATCATGTACTTGTTGGACATGTGGAGGATCTTTGATTCCGGATCTCCGTTTGCCCTGATGGCTGCCTTGAGGGCGGGATCGATCGGCCTGTTGGTTCCCATGGGAAGGATTATCACGGTCTTGTAGCCGTTGTGGTCCACCTTGCACGGAGCCAGGTGGAGGATTTCCGGCTTGAGGAGGAAAGCACATCCCTTTGGGATATAGAACACTTCAGCCCTGGATGAGTCCACATGGTCGAAGTCCACTAGATCCTCCGGAAGCATCCACCACATCAGGCAGTCCGTAATGGCTATCGTCAGCTCCGGGCCCTTGTGGTACTCGCTTCCGTTCATGGAGAAGTTGGGACCGTTGCAGTAGCCGATCTGCGGCACCAGACCGCCGTAGAAGGCACACAGGGCATCATCGTTCTCCTTGGTATGGAGCTCGGGGATGTCGGCCACATATGTGTTGCGCTCGGGGACCACGGTGGTGCGGTCGATGTACGCCGCTATGCCGGCAAATACCGGCGAGCTCACGAGCCTGGCATAGCGGGAGAAAATCTTCTCGTCCACCGTATGGATCGTGAGCCCGGGATTCTTCTGTCTGAGAAGCGACAGTCTGTCCATCAGAGAAGCTCCTCCAGAAGCGGATAGATGTTCTGCTTGGTTGCCACCGGAAGCTGGTTCCACATCTTGGGATCATCGAACGAGCGCTCGAAGTTCTCGTCGATCTTGTCTTCGGAAAGCATGATTCCGAGATCCGCGAACCTCTGCGGCTGATGCAGATAGACCGTCAGATCGGCGACGTCCTTCTGAAGGGCGGCCACAAGCTTGTCCTCCGACTTGATCTGCGGGTGGAAGTGTCTGGAAACCTTGGCAAGATACTTCCTGGTTACCTCGTTCTGGCATGAAAGAGCAAACACACCGTTGAGGGTGAATGCACATGCTGTGCCGTGGGGCACGTGCCAGGTCTCGCTGAGCACGAAGCTCAGGGCATGACCTGCTGCCGTACCGGTGAGGTTGAACGCCATTCCTGCCATGCATGAGGCGTGAAGCATCTTCCTTGCGGCCCTGTAGGCTGATTCGTCTACGGCCTTCCCGTTCCTGATGGCCACGCTTGAATCATACATGGTGCGGATGTTGGACAGGACCTCTATTGCCGCGGCAATGGAAAGCTCCAGAGTCTCGGGCTTTGCGTTCTTGTTCCAGATGGACTCAAGGGCATGGTCCAGTGCGTCCAGTCCTGTTGATGCAACCAGTGCCGGCGGTGCCTTGACCACGAAATCCTGGACAAGGACGGCCTTGTGGGCGTGCATCAGCGGAGAACCCAGCGTGTACTTCCTGCCGTTGGCGGATGTGTACACGCCTACCTTGGTGACCTCGCTTCCGGTGCCGGCCGTGGTGGGCAGGAGAATCAGGGTTGCACAGCGCTTCTCGATCTTCCTCTTGGGCGTGTTTCCAAGATAGTCGTCAAGACTTCCGCCGTTGGTCCTGAGCATTGCCAGGGCCTTGGCGCTGTCGAGGACGCTTCCGCCGCCGATTCCCACTATGACGGAGCATGAGGAGAATGCCGGATCACCGAACATCTGCATGATGTCGGCTGTGCGCGGATTGGGCTGGACATTGTCGAAAACAATGGCCTCATCCTTGGTAAATGATGCGATTAATCTGGCTTTGGACTCAATCGGAGCATTGTCGGTGACGATTGCGATCTTTCCGTCGGTTCCGGCTATCCTTCTGAGTTCCGCCTTGGTGATGTGTCTGCGCTCTATGACCTTGAGAGGGCTGAGCGGTGAGCTGATCATCTGAAGTTCTCCTTCTCGATGTCCTCCACGATGTGGAAGTTCTTTGTGAGGAAGTCCTTCTTGAACTCCATCTTCTGCGTGAACTTCATGGCAAGCCATGCATCAACGATCTCACAACCCAGGAACGGAGCTGTGACCCAGCCGCCCAGCGTGATGACGTTGGCGTTGTTGATGATCTTGGCTCTCTCGCCTGAGAAGATGGAATCGACCACGCAGGCATAGATGCCCTTGTGCTTGTTGGCCACTATGGCCATTCCCTGACCGGTTCCGCAGATCAGGATGCCCTTCTCCGCCTCTCCGCTCTGGATTGCCTTGCATACCTTGGGGGCCTGCTCCACGTAGGGGTGCGGCTCGTTCTCGTTGGGGATACCGAAGTCCAGGACCTCGACGTCACCTCTTTCCTTCAGGTGCTCTACAATGGCTTTCTTCATGGGATATCCGCTCAGGTCGGATGCAATTGCTATCTTCATCATTTCTTTTTCTCCTTATGTTCCCTGTTCACTTCTTGATAATCGAAAGTGCCTTGGCACAGATGTCTTCTGCCGTAAGGTTGTAGGCCTTGACCAGATAGTCCAGGTTTCCTACCTGTCCGAAGCGGTCCTGGATTCCGATGTAACCGATTCTGGCGCAGACGTTCTCTTCCGCAAGGGCCTTGGTCACGGCCATTCCCAGACCACCGTCCACCTGATGGTTCTCGCAGGTGACCACTGCTCCGGTCTCGCGTGCCTTGGCAAGAATCAGATCCTTGTCCAGCGGCTTGACGGTGAGTGCATCGATTACCGTTGCCTTGACGCCCTTCTCCTTCAGAAGCTCCGCTGCCTTGAGGACCTGCTGCATCATCACTGCACCGAGTCCGATCAGGGTCACGTCCTTACCCTCTGCAAGAACTTTGGACTTTCCGATCTCGAACTTCTCGTCCGGGCTGTAGATGGCCGGCATCTTCTTCCTGTGCAGTCTCTGGTAGCAGCAGCCGTCATGTCTATACATCTCGCGCACCAGACCGCAGACCGATGCTGCATCGCTGGGCTCGATGATGACCAGGTTCGGGATCATCCTCATGAGTCCGATGTCCTCGAACGGCATGTGTGTTCCGCCGTTGTAGACGGCAGAAACTCCGGGGTCGGTTCCGGTGAGCTTGACGTTGAGCTTTGCGTAGTTGCTGCTGATGAAGAACTGGTCAAAGGTTCTTCTTGCGGCAAAGCATCCGAATGTCGCTGCAAACGGGATGAATCCCTGTACCGACAGTCCGCTGGCGATTCCCACCATGTCGGCTTCGGCAACGCCTACGTCGATGGCGCGCTTTCCGAATGCTTCCTTGAACGGCATGGTTCCTGAGGCCTTCATCAGGTCAGCCTCGAGGATCACGACACGCGGATCCTCCTGAGCCAGTTCCATAAGTGTGCGGCAGTAGGCCTGCCTCATCTCGATATCCATATCCTTCACTTCAGCCATGACGGAACCTCCCCGTTGTAGAGTTCTTTCACTTCATCCAGAGTGATGTTGGCATTGTGGCTTCCGATCTGTCCCTCGAACTTGGGAAGACCCTTTGCCTTGATGGTGTCGCAGACGATCATCTTGGGCTTTCCGTTCTGCTCATGGGCGGCGTTGAAGGCATTCTCCAGTGCATTGAAGTCGTGGCCGTCGATGCGCTGGACATCCCAGCCGAATGCCGTCCACTTGGCCACAAGGTCCTCGATTCCGATGACCTGCTCGACAGTTCCGTCTATCTGGAGCTTGTTGTAGTCCGTGATCGTGATCAGGTTGTCCAGCTTCTTGGCGGCTGCGAACATCGCGGCCTCCCAGTTCTGTCCTTCCTGTGTCTCTCCGTCTCCGATGATGCAGTAGCATCTCTGGTCGGTTCCCTTGAGCTTTGCGCCGTAGGCGATTCCGCAGGCTGCGGAAAGTCCCTGTCCGAGGGATCCCGTGCTCATGTCGATTCCGGGGGTCTGGTTGCGGTCGCAGTGGCTGGGAAGCCTTGTGCCGCCCCTGTTGAGGGTGTTGAGCCAGTCCATGGGGAAGAATCCCTGCATGGCCAGGACTGCATAGAGCGCCGGTCCGCTGTGTCCCTTGGAGACAACCAGCATGTCGCGGTCTTCCTTACGCGGATTCTTGGGATCCAGATTGCGCATCTCACCGTTGTAGAGATATGTGAGGATGTCCACTATCGACAGGGCTCCGCCGATGTGTCCCACTCCGAGGCTTCCGATGCAGAAGAGGCAGTTCTTTCTTGCCTCCGAGGCAAACGCCTTCAGTTCTTTTTCGTTCATTTATTTCTCCTCAGTACCTGCAGACGGGGATACCCAGAATCCTGCAGAGTTCTTCAAGTTCAAAAGCAATGTCGGCATAGGCCACCACGAAGTGCGGCTCCCAGCCGTCCTTGACCGATTCGTAGACAAGATCCCTGGCGCTGCCGTCCACCTTGACGACAACTGACGCACCGAAGAACTGCTTGGGCTTGTCCAGTGCGCTTCCGGAAGCGATGAATGCACGGAAGGCTCCGTCGGGATCACGGCCAACCCTGAATACGGTGACGTTGCCGCAGGGCCTGCAGCCGAAGTCCATGGCCGGTCCGATCTTCCTGTTGGGATGGACTCCGATGGAAGGCTTGGAGGCCAGCGACGGAGCGCACATGCCGCAGTGCCAGTAGGTCACGGTGTTCTCCTTCTCGTTCATGGAGACCGGATCTCCGAAGAATACCGCTCCGCCCGAAAGCCTGGAGGCCAGGAACATGGAGATTCCGCCGTACATGTCGCTTTCGCATGCGCTTGAGATTCCCATGTCGTTGAGCATGGACAGGACGGCGCAGTTGGGGGTTCCGAACTGTGTGAACAGATCTGGCCAGCATCTTGAGCCGATTACCTTGACGTTGTTTTCCGTGCAGAAGTCCACATAGGCCTTCATCAGGCGGGCATAGCCCTCCATGTTCTTCTCGGGGATATGGTCATAGTCGCAGCATGTGGAGCAGAAGCTGTCCAGATACTGCCTGCATTCATCAAATGAATATGATTTTGCCTTGTCCAGGATCTCGCGCAGCTCTACGCTTACGAGGCGGCTTCCGAACAGACGCTGGACATCTGCATCAAGAGCGCGGCCGAATCCGAAGCCCTCCGGTGTGGTTCCGATTGCAGCTACCTTGCAGGACCGCAGTTCTGCCAGGGTCCTGAGTGCCGCAGCGTCAGCCGTCAGGATCTTCCTGACATCGTCATCCTCAGGGGAACCGAAGACATAGCCGAAGCTTGCCTTGCCCAGGTTCTTCATGACGTTGGCAGCCGAGTATGCTCCGGTGAGCGAATTGAGCCTGAGTCTCTTTCCGTCGATGACGGGTTCCCTAAGCGTCCACAGGATGACGGGCACCGTCGGGAAAGCAGCCACCACCTCCGAGCAGTAGGCCGAATTGGCGAACGTGATGTTCTGAAGGACAATCAGGTCCGGATTGATGGTTGCAAGATATGCCTTGAGGTCCGGCAGGGACAGGAGCATCTTCTCCGGGCACACGGCCTCCTTGCCGAAAAGGGAGCGCATCAGGGCGCAGGATTTTCCGAACTGGTCCTGTGCCACTTCAAGATCGAAAGTCGGGACTCCGATGGGTATGTATGCGAACTGCATGGTGACCTCCGCGACGCAATTATTTTCTTACTGAAAATTATAGCGCTCATCGGAATCTTTGTAAACAGAAAAAAAAGCAGTCCGGCGATTACCGGACTGCAGTGGTTCTTTGGAAACCGTCTTCGGGTATTACTCCGAGACGTATGCCGAAGGTGCCGGCTTGACGCCCTTCTTCCACTCGATTGCGTTGACGAGGAAGAATGTGACGACGCTGACCAGACATCCGAATACGACAGGCATGAGATAATTGGTGATTGCGACGCCATTGGCCGACATGATCTGCCATACGACGAATCCGATTGTTCCGGTGACAATGGAGATCAGACCGGAATTCTTGGTTGCACGCGGGATGACGAGTCCCAGTCCGTATGCGGCGAACGGGCCGGCACATCTGATACCGAATGCAAAGGTGTTCATGCTTGTGATCGGGATTGCCAGGAACGAGATGAGCATGGCAACTGCGCAGCAGACGATGTTGCAGATTCTGGTTGCCCAGACTTCCTTCATGCCGCCGATCTCCTTGTTGAAGTACGGCTTGTAGATATCGTTGATGACCATTGTTGACATGCACAGCAGGTTGGAGTCAGCTGAAGACATCGTTGCGGAAATGATTGCAGCCGAGACGATACCGGTGATGATTGTCGGGGCATAGGCCTGTGTGACAGCCATCATTGCGTTGGAACCGTTGGCGGCGAGGTTCGGCAGTGAATCCTTGACTGCGAGAGCTGCAAGACCGAGCAGTGTCGGGAATGCGGCCATGGCTGCCATGAGGATGGCTGAGAGGAACGATGCCTTTTTTGCCGTGGCCTCGTCCTTTGAAGTCTCGAATCTGGAGATCATCTCAGGACCCGAGAGGAAGGTGCAGAAGTAGTTGAAGATGTAGCCGATGATGTAGGCCCATCCGATCTTGGTGAAGCTTGTCTGACCTTCAGGAAGCTTTGCAGCGATTGCAGACCATCCGCCGAGGGATGAGATTACGATCGGGGTTGCGATTGCAAGACCGACAAGGATGATAAGGAACTGCACCATATCCGAAATCTGGTCGGCGATCATACCTCCGAATGTGGTGTAGAGGATGATGACGATACCGGCGATGATCATGCAGAGCTTCGTGTTCATTCCGGTGAGTGTTGCGACGACGGAACCGGATGCAGCGACCTGTGATGATGTCAGACAGAACAGGGCCAGGATGTTGAGGACTGCAGCGAAGCCTGAGCTGAACTTGCCGAATCTTCTTCCGACGACCTCAGGAATGGTTACGGCCATTGCCTTTCTGATCTTGGGTGCGAAGTATGCAAGAGGAATCATTGCGATCGATGCGGCAAGAACATACCACATGGCACTCATTCCCCATGCGCCGAATGCCTTCTGGGCAAGACCTGTCGTACATCCGCCGCCGATGTTGTTGGCGGACAGGGAGAACGCGACCATGAAGATGCCCATCCTTCTACCGGCGAGCATGTAGTCCTCGGCTCCCTTGATCTTGATCTTTCCTACGACGTAACCGACGATCAGCATACCTACCAGGTAGCCGATGACGATAATCAGAGCACTAGTGTTTACTACCATACAATCTCCTTTTCCGGCACAGCCGGACAACGGAATTATACCATATATATGCCGTATCCGCAACATAATATAAAGAGAAAATGCAATTTTTGCATATTTATACACAAAGATTGTTGCAATTCCGCCATACTCGCTTGAAAGATGCGCAGAAATGTATTATTTTCCACTCATGGACGACAGACAGCTGATTTCGGAAATCGAGAAAGAAAGCGGAGCAAAAATCACCTGGTCCACCAGGACATCATTCTACGCCGACACTGAAGGGACGCTTCTTGAGGGCGGAGTATTCATGTATCTCACGGACGTCACGTTCCACTGCCATGGAGAGGGGTTCGACTGCTCATTTGATGCAATTGATGTCCTGTATACCGATGATGTGCGCAAATCAGATGTCATCGACCTGATAAGAGGCAACCGCAAGAAAGTCAGCCGGATCAACCCGATCAGCGCCATGTTCACCGATACCGTTCTTTCCCTGGACTTCGGAGACAACAGGATGAAGTTCCTGAAGCTGAAGAGTTCCGAGTTCAGGCAGATCCTCAGGATCGCCCAGGCCAAGCAGAAGTACAGCCTCACCGTCTACAACCGAAACCTGAGATGACATACCCCGCCCTTTTATTCTAGAATACAGGGCATGGGACTCATCAACAAATACTGCACCGACATCCGCATCATGCCCAGCCAGACCGATTTCGTGAACAGGCTGGGATACTACGAGACGTTCAGGATGTTCATGGATCTGGCAAACAGTCATGCAGAGAAACTCGGGATCGACCAGCTCACTCTCATGAACAGAAACCTCTTCTGGCTCACGGTCAAGACACGCATACGGTTCTACCGCAGGCCGCTCATGAGCGATACGGTGGAAGGCCAGACATGGCCGCTCAAGCCGGGTTCACTGCGAACCGACAGATGCTACAGGCTCTGCGACTCACAGGGGCCGCTTGCCGAAGGCCGCACCGAATGGGCCATCATGGATCTGTCCAAGGGACGTCTGGCCAACCTGACGGAAATATTCCCGCAGGATCTGGTATTCAATGAGGAGAGCTTTCCCATAGAGGACTTCCCGCGCATTGTCCCGGCTGACGGCAGTTATGAAATCAAGGGAACATACAGGGTCACATCGTCGGACATCGACATGGGTCAGCACATGAACAATGCCGCATATGTCAGGGCACTGATAGGAATGTTCAGCGTGCAGGAGCTGAAGGATATGGACATAAAGGAAATCACGGTGGTGTTCAAGACCTCTGCGCATGAAGGAGACGTCCTTTCCATGCCGTTCAGAAGAACCGGAAACACCATGGAAACAGGCCTCTATTTCCAGGACGGAAAGCCCTCACTTCTGGCACAGATTGTGTGCTGATGTCATTCTGACAAGCAGAAATGCTGCAGTTGCAACTGCCGGTTGACAAATTTCCAAGCAGGATTTGTAGAAGGCAACCCGGGATGCGGCTAGCATGAAACCACCTGAAGCGGACAGACGTACGCAGTGCCGCAGACGGAAAGGAGTTTATGATGATACTTGCAGAAAAGATAATGGATCTTAGGAAAAAGATGGGATGGTCCCAGGAAGAACTTGCCGAGCAGCTTGGTGTCTCGAGGCAGTCCGTCTCCAAATGGGAGAGCGCACAGAGCCTTCCCGACATGGACAAGATAGTAAAGATGAGCAGTGTGTTCAGCGTATCCACCGATTATCTTCTGAAGGATGAGCTGACCGAACTCGGCGACAGGGTTCCCCATGTGGAGCAGGAGGACACGGGCCTCAGGCGCGTGAGCATGGAGGAAGCTTCAAGATATATGGAAATCAGGACAAACTCTGCACGCAGCATTGCGTTGTCCACAATGCTCTGTGTGGCATCGCCTATCGTCATGCTGTTCCTGATTGCACTCAGCGAGTCACCTTATGTAAAGATCAGCGAGAATGCAGCTGTCGGAACCGGTCTCTGCGTACTCATCATCATGGTGGCGCTGGGTGTCATGGGTTTCATAAGGACATCGTCTGCGGCAAGTGATTTTGCCTTCCTGGAGAAAGAAGCGTTCGAGACCGAGTACGGTGTATCGGGCGTGGTGAAGAAACGCAAGGAAGAGTTCAAGGAGCGCTACACCAGGATCAACACCATCAGCACCGTTCTGTGCATCTGCTCGGTGATTCCCCTTTTCATTTCCATCTGCTTCAACGCTCCGGACTTCGTGTTCGTGATGGATGTCTGCTTCATTCTTCTGATGGTAGCCGTTGCATGTTACGGCTATGTAGCTGCAGGCACCGTGATGGGATGCTACAACAAGCTTCTGGAGGAAGGAGACTACTCACGTGCCGAGAAGTCAAGAACTCCTCTGGCAGCCGGCTTCAATGCCATCTACTGGCTCGCAGTCACGGCCCTGTTCCTGGTGTTCCAGTTCATTGTTCCGGGCGGATGGGCCGAATCCTGGAAGATCTGGCCCGTGGCAGGCATACTGTTCGCCATACTCAGGATAATAATCAGTCTGGTCAGGAAGAAATAAGCTGAAGGAGGCCGCACGATGGAAAGATGTCCCGAAGTTGATGAAAAGCTGATGGAAAAGCTCAGGAAACTGAGTCCCGTCATCGTGCTGGCCTCACAGTCACCCAACCGCCGCAAGATTCTTGAGAAGGCCGGTCTGCGTGTCATCACAAGGCCTCAGGACATCTGGGAGATCTGCGGCTTCACCGAGCCTGACAAGGTTGTTCAGGCTCTGTCATCCCAGAAAATGGACAGCTATCTCAAGAGCCCGGAGTTCGACCCTGCCCTGCCCGCCGTGGCAGTAGACACGCTGGTAAGCCTTGACGGCAAACTCATGGGAAAGCCCAAGGACGATGATGATGCACGCAGCATGATCAGGTCATTCTCCGGCAGATGGCATGATGTATTCTCCGGCATGAGCGTCTATGTCCCCCAGACAGGCAAGGTAAACTGCGTCTGCGATGTGACTCGCGTCCTTTTCCACCCGCTTAAGGAAACAGACATAGACTGGTACATATCCACCGGAGACTGCACGGGTGCCGCCGGGGCATACAAGATACAGGAAAACGGTTATAAGCTGATCGATGCCATAGACGGAAGCTTTTCCAACATAATCGGCATTCCGCTTGAAAGACTGGCAGAAATACTGTCTAGATGAACAGCTCCAGGATGAATACCACGGCGCAGCATGCGGCCGAGACGGTGATCATGTTGGCTCCTATCCACGCAAGAACAATTCCCGCCACAAGTGCCGCTGCGCCTGAGAGCGGATTGGCCGTTGCATTGACGATTGCCGGAAATGTCATGACCGACAGCGTCACGTAAGGCACATAGTAGAAGAAGGAACGCAGGAAGCGGTTCCTGATGGGACGCCTGAATATCAGAAGCGGCAGGATCCTGATGGCAGCCGTGATGAGGCACATTCCGATGATGTAGACATATGCGCTCATACCTCGTCCCCCTCGTCCTTGATCGGGAAGAAAACCGCAAGCACCGTGGAGATTATCACGGTAAGGATGACGGCCCTTGTTCCCTCGGGCAACTGTCCGGTATACGGTAGCCTGGATGCCACATAGCTCAGCAGAAAACACACGGGAATCACGAAACGGAGCATCAGATTGGTTTTTGCAGGAGGAACAAAGCACGCGATGAACATGCCGTACAGGGCAACGCTCAGCGCGCTTACAAGCCTTGCAGGAAGTATGTTCCCTGCAATTACCCCGAGCGCCGTTCCTATTGCCCAGGCCGGAACCGCAACGGCTATGGCACCGTAGTTGATGTATGGGTTGAGCTTTCCGGGTGTCGTTATGGAGAGGCTGAAGATTTCATCCGTTATGTAGAAACCCACGCCGAAGCGGTGGATCAGAGGCGTGTCCTCTGAGAACTTCTGCCCCAGGGCACAGCTCATCAGAAGGTATCTCCCGTTGGCAACCAGCGTGACCAGGACCAGTTCCAGTAAGGATGCCCCGGCCCCTATGAGTGAGAACAGGGCGTACTCACCTGCTGAAGCACTGTTCAGGAGGCTGGCCAGAAAGCCCTGGAATGCAGTGAGGCCTACTGCCCTTGCAGCGATTCCAAGGGAAAAAGATACGGCAAAATAGCCCAGTGCAATGGGTATTCCCGCTTTTATTCCCTTCCTGAAAGCTTCCCTGTTCGTCATGATGACAGTTTTAGTAGGATTGA
>Ga0310696_10005894_pt1 | contig 14677 bp, 8 predicted proteins | sample AusTroGonzalo_MG_4_FD_203885 | JGI IMG/M metagenome (GOLD analysis project Ga0310696, IMG submission 203885) | Bovine rumen microbial communities from tropical cattle in Woodstock, Queensland, Australia - Gonzalo_02 (v2) (version 2) | ecosystem: Host-associated > Mammals > Digestive system >...
ATATGCCGACTCTTTTTACGATAGGTGAAAATGATATGTTGTACTATACGGGACTGTTTGGCAAAGTCTCAGACAAATTACCTGATACTTTGTTTTATTATACAGATTATTCCTATGATATCATAAAAAACAATTATGAGGAATACCAGAAGAACAAAGATTATTATGACTTTTATGTGAATAAATTCACCTTTAGTTATACGACGGATGAGAATGGCATCGCGTCAATGTCAACATTTTGGCACAATAGAAATGAATGGTATTCACCGTTTAATTTCGCATTTCGATACGAGAAGTGAGTAATTAGCCCGCCTATCCCGCTTATCTCGCACGTAAGATTCTTTACTTCAGGTGTGGGATAGGCGGGATAGGTGGGTTGTTTTCTGCATATAACAAGTAGTGCCGTATTTTGCTACGGCACTACTAATTTTGCTACTCCAGTACTATTTTAAATTACTACGGTACTATTTTAAATTACTACAATACTATTTCTAAATAGTAGGGTATTATTTCGGAGCATTGTTGTAGATACTTTTGAGCGTATAGTTGGCATCGTTACTGGTGGCTGCCTTGATCATCGTCTTCACGATTGACTCTGCACCACTATAGTAGGTGCCATCATTGTGATTGAAGTAGTAATGGTGCTCATCGCCACCTCCTTTGGTCTTTGCGTCCCAGTTGTCCCATAAAACGACAGGGAGGTTATAGGTGTGAGCGGCGCGGCAGACATATTCCAGATAGTAGTTGCGGAAGAGGTTTGCACGGTCTGTTGTGTGGATCACACAGCCATACTCGCCAATATATACAGGGATGTTCTTGGCGATGAATTTCTCCTGCAGTTTCTGGAAGATTTCCACTATATGCTCTTCGTTGCTGCCCGTGATATTGTTCTTTCCTGTATGTCCCCAGTCAGAAATGTTATCTTTCACTGGCGTAAGCGTGAAGGAACTTGGATCGTAGAAGTGAACGCTGACCATGATACGGTTAGCAGCATCGGTAGGCAACTTGAAACTATTCTCAAGTGCGAATATTGGATTGGAGGCATAGGCAGGTACACCAATCCATCGTTTGGCGTTCTTGCTGCCAGTGGCACGGATGGTATTCACTACCAACTGGTTCCACTCGTTGAGTGTGTTATACTGCTTGCCACCATCAGTTTTGTTGTCGCCCCATCCCCATTTTCCGTCTTGTAGTTCGTTGAAGGACTCAAAGAAGAGGAAGTCGCCCTTGTCCTTGAAGGCTTCGGCAATCTGTTTCCAAGTCTTTTCTATACGGTCTTTGATCTCATCGTTCTTGGTGGCGTTGATGGCTGCCGTCTTGATATCAGTCCAATATTCATCATGGTGGATGTTCAGGATGACATTCAGACCTGCGGCTTCTGCCCACTCTACATTCTGTTTCACCTCTGCCATGAAGGCGGCATCGATCGTCCAATTAGGGTCATTGGGATTCTGATAGTTACCCCATGTGACAGGAATGCGGACCGTTCTGACACCAGCGGCTTTCAGGTTTGTGTAAAGGGCGGCTGTCGGTGTGGCGTTATCCCAATATCCCCATTGGTTGGGCTCCCCGTCCTTACCTGAACTGGTGTCGAAATGGTTGCCGAGATTCCAACCCCAACCGAGTAGCTTGGCAAGGACCACGGCGTCGTTGTCAAGCGGTTTGGCACCTTCTTTGGTTGTGAAATTCAGTGTGAACTCTGGTGCTGAGGAATTGGCATCCGTTGTCGATACAATGGCGCCTTTCTCAACCTTCAGGGTGTAACTTTTTGCCTCTTTCAAATCGAGAGGAATGTCAACAGACATGGCTGTTTTGGCATTGCTCTTGGCGGTAACTGCGGTACCATTGAGCGTGATGCCTGAACCAGTTACCCTTACCGTTGTATTGTAGTCTAGCGTGAGCACAGTGGTAGATGCTGCATCCACCTCTGTTCCCTCATTGATAGACTGTGAGCGCAGGATGATATTGACGCTTGGCGTCGGCTCTGGCTCATCATTACTGTTACTGCTTCCGCAACTGAACATTGTCATTGATGCTACGAGCATCAGGAATTGATAGATCTTTCTCATCTTGACGATTCGTTTTGATTGTTTAGTTATACTTCGCTGCAAAGATATGAAAAGTTTCTGTAATTGCCAAATATTATTGAGGATTTTTGAAAGCAAGAGCCTGTTATCGCGCGATAACAGGCTCTTATTGTGAGTTTATAACCTGTTGTGGTTACAAAAGTACAACCTTCTTGACGATGATACCGGCACCGCAGATGACGAGACCGCCAGCATTGCGCAACTGCTCTATGTCGGCATCAGTGAGAACGGTCTTAATCGTCGTCTCTGATGGGTCAGGAGAAGCATTGCCGTCAGGACCCCAGCCCTGTGTAGAGGGCAGTGCAGCCCAACTACCGTTACCGAAGCGGATGTTAATGTAGCCCGGAGCAGGATCATACTCATAGTAGACCTTCAGGGTCGTACCTGCTTTCACCTGAGTCCAGTCGTAACCGCCCCATGAGAGGTCTGTCATACCTTGTTCCCAACTTCCCAGTTTGAATGAACCACTCCAGATGGTGTTCTCCAGAATAGAGAGGGTAATCTTTGTAACTGTGAAGTATGCACCGCAGATGACGAGACCGCCGTTGGCAACCATCTCATCGATCATGGCCTGAGTCAGGGTCACGGAGAACTTGGTGTCCTCAGCACTCAGCGGATTCACATCGGCAGTACCAGGCAGTGCAGCCCATGAACCGTTACCGACACGGATCTGTGACCAGCCTGCTGACATATCCGGTGTGAGATAGACGGTCAGCACCTGTCCAGCCTTGGCGGTTGACCAGTCGTAGCCACCCCATGCCAGATCCTGCAAGCCTGCATTCCATTCGCCGATGACGAACTTACCTGCCCAGATGCTGATTTCAGGAGCCTCGCTATACATAGAGATCTTGTCAGACTCAACGCTGTAGTTGCTATGCTGTACGAGAACGATCTTACCATCACCCATGCCCTCAGGAACCACAAATGAGATCTCGGTTGCGCTCTTCTTGAAGTCTGTCCAAATGGCATCGATAGCAGGTAGGATCAGATGTGTGATGCGATCCAACTTATCACCCTTGATGGTGATGGTCTGTCCTGCCTTCACATCCTTCACTGGGCTCGTGCTGCTGACGGTAGCCAGAGGCACGGTGATATCGACAGCGGTTGTCAGACCAGAGGCAGAGGTCAGCACGATACTACCGGATACGGTGTTGTCGGGAACCTGAACCAAGATGGATTTGCCATCCTCGGCTACACTGAACTCCACATCCTCAACAGCGGGGAAGTCAACGCATGTCACGAGGTCGAGGTTCTCACCAGTAATCTTGATGGTCTCTCCAAACTCTGGAGCGGCATTCGAAACACCTGTAGCCCGTGCTGCATCGACATCAAGGTCATCGATGACAATGTTTTCAGCACCATCAGAACCATCATTATAGGCTACTTCACCACTCTTTGCCTCCATCGGCACGTATACCTGAATCTCATTACGAGTGTTCGAAACGAAATCTTCTGCATTGACAACTACGTGATCGAAGAAAACGACTTGACCGATATTCCATACATATTCACCTTTGATGGTAACGATGTCACCAGGATGGACAGGATTCGGAGAGATGGAAGCGACCTTGATTTCCTCGGCAAAGGTGATGTTAGAAACAGACACGATAGTCTTTCCGTCGTTGGTCACCAGACGAAGTTTACCCGGTACACACTGGTCGGGAATCGTCACAATCATCTCCTCAGAATTCTTAACTTGGAAACTACCACTGATAAATGTCGTGGCAGGCGTGACTTTCTGGTTGCCTTCGGGGAAGAGCACCTCTTTCACATTGTTGAGATTGGTACCTGTCACACGCATGGTCTCGCCACGGGTAATCGGCATGGGACCGAAGCCCAGAATGTTCACGCCGCTTTTGTTGTACTGGTTGGTATCAAGACTGTCGTCGCTACAACTGGTGAATCCAGCCAGTCCAACCAGTGCTGCCATGGCCAATACTGATATTTTGCGAATCATTTTCATATTCTTTACCTTTTTACTTTTTTACTTTTTTGCCTTTATCAATACGCTACCGCACGGATATTATCGATACGGATGATAGGATGACAGGTTGTACCACTCGTTACACCACTCCAAATAAAGAGGGTCAGGCCCGTGAAGTTTTCGGATGTCAGAGGTGTGCCGGCAGCGGTTCCGTCATTCTTATATTTGAAGGTAGAAATAGGTATCGTCACTGTTGTCCACTTTCCGCCAGTGTCGTATGAACCGGTCTTGCTCCAAGGTGTCCAGAGGGCACGTGGATAGTCCGTTCCGTTGAAGAACGTGTTGTTGGCAGTCGGCAGGGTCACCTGTGCGTCACCAGAGAAGATACACTGCATGGAGAGGTTTGTCCAAGGATTGCTAGAAGGGATGTTTACCTCAAACTTCAAGGCCATGTTGGCAAAGTCAGCAAAACTAACGAGATCAGACAGACGTGAGTTCACACCAGTGAAAGTGCCGTCCCAGTCGCCCGGCCAGTATTCGAAGGAGACGTTACCATCCATCCAGGAACCGTCCTCAAGGTCGCAGTCGCCCAAAAGCAGATAACTGCCGTCAAGTGAATTCTCATCGCTTACAATCTGCTGGTTATGCCAACCGTGGTTAGTTAGACCTGTAGAGGCCTCACCTGCATCGTATGTGCCAAAGTCGTTGAACAGCATACCGCGGGTATCACGATAGTTGAACTTGGCCTTTGTCTTGCCATAGACAGACGTGACTTCTACCGGGCCTTCTGTCAAACCTACCGGAACAGTGAAGGTGATATGGCTAATATCGAACTCTTCGATGGGCATTCTGTTTCCATTGATGGTCAGTGTGAGCGGAGTATTAGGATCATCAACAAAGTAGTTACCGTAGATGGTAGCCTGCTCTCCACCCTGAGCCCACTCATTAGTCATGTTGTTGATGGTCGGACCAGGAACGAGCACCTTGAAATCATAAGTCGTCGTGTCGTTGGCATTGTTGACCATGAAGATTTTGTTGAATACCTCGCCGGGAATCTTTCCTGGGACGGTGACAATCATCGTGTTGTCTGTGATGAGACTCGGAATCAGTTTGGCTTCCTGGTCATTGAAGAACATTTTGGTGATGCTACGCAGGTTTTCACCGACAATACAGATGCTATTGTCCATGTAGGCACCTGTAATGATGGAGTCTGCGCTCTCAACATTTACAGGGCGTATATAGCGGATGGTTGGTGTGCCACCGCTGATTTCGTACTTGTCCGGCTCGTCTTTACAAGAAGAGAAAAACGCTACTTGACAAGTGATAAGTGCTGTGCAAAACACCCAGCGGCTTATTTTATTTATCTTGGTAATCATAATTTCTTTTTTCTAATTACTAATTTCTAATTGTAAATCTTAGTACTGGTAGGTCTCACGTACATCCACGTGGATGGCGTCCTCCTTCAGATGTGGGTTGAAGGTGAGGTCTTCCATCGGGAACGGAATGGTGAAACTGTTGACAGTTACGTTAGGTGCTGGCGTATCTTCGTCATAAACAGTATATTGGTCTTTCCCATCGTCATCGGCGTTAATAAGCAGCCACTGACCGGTCGTGAAATAGTTCTTGAACGTCATGTTCAGGTTCCAATACTGGTTACGACGCTGGTTCTTCAGCTCGGCAATAGCGCGATCAGGATTGTAATAAGCCAGACGTACGAAATCGTACCAACGGTCACCCTCGCAAGCCAACTCCAAACGGCGTTCCTTCCAAATCTTGTCAAAATCCAAAGTGGTCTCGGCTGTAGCATTGGGAATAGCACGCTGACGGACGGCATTAAATGCGTTGAGAGCATCCGGGTCACTGGTCTGTCCCTGCAGGACCTTAGCCTCTGCGAATACCAGATAGATATCGGAAAGGCGAAGAATTGGGGTGCAAAGTGAACTGGCCATACGGGCGGCAGAGGTGCCGAGAACCGTCAGGTGGTCAGTATTGTTGCCATAGAGGTGCTTCACTACGTTACAGCCAGTGGGAGAACGGTGCTCACCCCAAGCGGCGGGATTGTAGTCCTTGTCATATTCGAAGCGCATGTAATCAAAACCGCCTTTGTCACGCCAGAGGTAGGGAACAATGTCGCCAACGGTCATCATCGTAGCCTTGCGGCGGGTGTCAACGTCAGGACGGGTTGCAGGATCGTCGAGGACATTGAATCCAAATGCATCCTGAAGGTCAACTGACGGGCCACCCCATTCGCCCCATACATCACCGTATTCATCGATACCGGTCATACCGAGGTCAGACTGGAAAGTGTTCTGTGAAGTCCACTGTGAACTTACCACCCAGCGCCAGGCAATCATGTTCTCCTTTGACTTGTTGCCTTCAAGTTTGAAGACATCAGCATAGTTCTTTTCAAGTTGACGTCCAGAGTTGTCGATGACATCCTTAGCCAAAGTGGCAGCCATCTGTAAGTCACTGTTGTTCAGTGAACCACTGACACCAGCCTTGGTCAGATAAACCTTAGCGAGCAGGGCCTTGGCGCAGTATTTGTCGAGACGACCTTCTGTACACTGTTCAGGAAGCCACTCAATGGCTTTCTCCAAAGTCATAATGATATACTCATAGACATCGGCCTTCTGAACCTTTTTCTGTTCGTTGTAGGTACCGGACTCAATCATTGATGCATTTTCGTGTACGATGGGTACATCACCAAAGGTACGTACCAAATAGAAGTAGGCCATAGCCTTCCAAAGCAGGCACTCACCCATGGTCTGTTTCTTTACAGCCTCAGAGGCACCACCGCCTTCAATATACTTACGAACAATGTTGGAGTGACCATTGACAGCCCACAGAGAGTAGGACATGTTGCGCAGGTCCTCGTCGTTAGAGTTGAGCGAGAAGTTCAGGTAGGGACTTGATCCCCAGTAGTAGTTGCCTGACAGCACCTCACCCACCTTGAAGAAGCCACGCTGGAAATCGTACCAGGGTGAGTTGTACAGATAATCCACGGCAGCGATGCACTCGGCATCAGTCCTATAATAGCCACTGGCTACATAACTGTCTTCTGTCGGACGATCCAGGAAGTCTTCACAGGAAGTCAGTCCCAGTCCGATAACAGAGGCTGCTAAGAATATTTTGATTTGATTCTTTTTCATATTGATTGTCCTCCTTTACTTTAGAATGATAAGTTAATACCGAATGTGCATGTGAAGGGTGAAGGATAACGTCCGTTATCAAGACCGAACACATAGCCGTTGGCATCCGTCGTAGAGGCACCGATTTCAGGATCGTAGCCGTCGTATTTAGTCAGTGTCAGCACATTCTGCAGGTTGCAGTAGATGCGCAGGTTGTCCAGATAGAGTTTGTTCACAATCTTCTTCGGGAAGGTATAACCGAGTGAAATGTTCTTCAGACGGACGTATGAACCATCCTCGATATAACGACTGGAAATGTTCTGGTTGTAGGTGTTACCAATGGCGACACGTGGTGTCTTGGTTTCGGGGTTGGTGACATAGACATTGCTGATGTCGTTGTACCACATGCTTCCGTCTTCATACACCTTACCTGGATCGATAGCGGCCAGTTGTGCGCGATCGGCAATTTTCTCCTGGATCTGGTTGTTCCAGGTACTCGTCATCGAGGTCAGGGGGATAGAGGTGTAGTTCATCACCTTGTTACCGACAGAACCGTTGATGAAGATTGAGAGGTCGAAGTTCTTGTAATTGAACGTGTTGGTAAAGCCGAAGGTGAAATCGGGCAGCGGAGAACCGATATTGGTCTTATCGTTCTCGTCGATGATGCCGTTACCATCTACATCCTTGAACTTCAAGTCACCAGGCCATACCGTATTGCTCTTACTGTATTTTGTGGGATCCGTCTGGTGGCGGTAAGCAATAATATTACCGTTTTCGTCGGTCTCAGTAACACACGACTGTATGTAAAGGGTATTGACCGGCGAGTTCAGAATATCGTCAAAGTCCTTATAGACACCTTCTACTTCATATCCATAGAAGTCATACATTGGACGACCTACAGAAGATACAGCTACAACATCGCTCCACTGACCATAACCAATGATGGCTGCAGAGGTTGTACCTTGAAGGGCTACCAGTTTGTTCTTGTTGAATGAGAACTGCAAGTCGGTATCCCAACTGAAGGCCTTGGTCTGAACCGGTGTAGCCTTGACTTCGATTTCAAGACCGGTGTTACGCATGGTGCCGTAGTTTCCATAAGGAGCAGAGAGGGCAGACGAACCGTTACCCTGTGTTCCTAAGTAAGAAGGCAACTGCATCTTCATCAACATATCCTTAGATTCCTTGCGGTACCAGTCGATGGTCAAATTGATACGGTTGTTCAGAAAACCGAGGTCAAGACCTAAGTCAATCTGCTCCTGTGTCTCCCACTGGATAGACTCGTTGGGCAGACCTGTAGGACGATAGGACTGACCGAGTGCGGATGGCATGACGCTCAGGGCAACACCCCATTTGTAACCACCAATATTGGCGTTACCGGTCTGTCCCCAACCCACACGGATCTTACCGTTGCTTAGAATCTTCTGATCCTTCATGAAGGCCTCGTTGGTGAAGCGCCAACTGGCAGCCACAGAGTGGAAGCCTGCCCAACGGTTGTTAGGACCGAAGTTGGATGAGCCGTCATAACGGAATGTATAAGTTGCATAGTAACGGTCATCATAATTATAGGTTTCGCGCGTGAAGAACGAAGCCATCGAGGCGCTGCCGAAGCCAGAGGAGAAATCTTTGTCGGCTTTCTCTGCAAGTGACGGGTTCTGTACGTCGTTACGTGGCAGATTCTGACCTGTGATACCCTGGTATTTCCAGATGGACTCCCAGCATTCCTGACCGAGCATAGCAGTTAAGTTATGTTTACCAAAGTTACCGGTATAGGTCAGATAGTTCTTCAGTTGCCAGAATTTGTTGGTGTTGCTCTGCCAGTGATCCTGGTTGGCAGGCTTCTGCCAGCCACCGAGGTCAACAGAAGGCTCCCAAGTCTCTGCATTCGAGCCGGAGATGTCATAACCTAATTCTGCATGCCAGACGAGATTCTTCAGGAAGCTGACTTCTGCGAAGATGTTACCTGTCAACTTACGGCGCTCCAACGTATATTGGTTCATGTTGGCCAGAGCCACAGGGTTGGGGTTCGTATAACCCTCACGCACCTCTGCATAGTAGTTACCGAAGACATCATAGATCGGCATATCGGGCAGGGTGGTCAGTGAGTAAGTAATGATACCCTCGCTACCATCTGCTCTCTTCAGATCATCGTTGGTGGTAGAGAAGGTGGTTGACATACCGAGTTTCAGCCAGGACTTCAACTGTGCGTCGAGGTTGGCACGTACGGAATAACGCTTGAAGTTAGAACCGATGATGGTACCTTCCTGATTCATGAAGTTACCTGATACATAGTACTGCACCTTGTCGGTACCACCCTGAGCAGATACCTGATGCTGGTGCTGGAGAGCCGTCTGGAAAATGGCATCCTGCCAGTTGGTACCATTGCCAAGGATAGAGGGATCTGAATAGTTGGCATTGGCCTGACTCTTCTGAATCCAGCCGTCGTTGACAAAACTCTGATAGTACTCTGCATATTCGCGGAGGTTCATCATGTCAAGACGCTTCACCTGGCGGTTGACAGCAAACATGCCGTCGTAGTTGAACTTTGCCTCGCCGGCCTTACCACGCTTGGTGGTGATAAGCACGACACCATTGGCACCCTGGGCACCATAGATGGCGGTAGCGGAAGCATCCTTCAGAATCTCCATCGAAACGATATCGGAGGGATTCAGGGTTGACAGTGGGGAGATGGTAGAAACCTTACCGTTACCAAGACGGTCGGCCAGACCGTAGTCTGCACCTGACTGTCCACCGCTCTGCACGATCACACCGTCGATGACATAGAGGGGTTCCTGATTGGCGTTAATAGAACCGATACCACGCACACGGATAGAGGATGATGAACCAGGCGCACCAGAAGTTGTAACGGCAGTCACACCAGTGGCACGTCCTTGCAGACTCTGATCCAAAGAGGTAATGACGGTTCCCTTCAGGGATTGTTCGTTGATGGAAGAGGAAGAACCAGAGAGGTCGCTCTTCTTCATCGTACCATAACCGACGACCACCACTTCGTCAAGCATCTGCTTGTCTTCTTCGATGGTAATCTCATAGTTGGTCTGATTAGCAGTGATTTTCACTTCCTTGTTCAGATAGCCAATGTAAGAAACGACCAGGGTCTGACCCGGGCTGGCGTTCAGTGTGAAGTTACCGTCGAAATCGGTGGCTACACCGTTCGCCGTTCCTTTCACAACGACACTGGCTCCAATGACGGGGCCAGAAGCATCGACTACAGTACCTGTAATCTTCTTTGCCTGCTGCACCTCTTGTACGGCGTCAGCGGCATAGGCTTTGGGTGAATAACATAATCCCAGGAGGGAGAATGCACCCACCAGCAGCGCTGTTTTCCTAAAAGTTTTGTTCATACGTTAGTTATATATAAAATAATGTTAGAATTGTAGTACTTAGTTCTAAATCCGTTGCAAAGATAAGATAAATTGCCGAAATAGAAGCAACTTTTTTTGATTATTATTGATACTATTTTGTCCTTTTCCCTGTTTTTTAACAAAAATGAGGGAAAAGAGTGTGTAAAAGTGCTAATAAGTGTAACTATTACACAGGCGTATTTTGGACCATTTTTGCCTTAAATGTAAACAATACACTTAAAAACGTCAGCCGATGAGAATCTGTTCAAGTGTATTGATTTCTTCCTCAGTTGTAGCCCAACTGGTGACAAAGCGGCAGATGGTATGATGGTGGTCAGTTTGACCGAAATGCGAGAACTCTACTTTGCGCTCAAGTTGTTCTACCTGTTCGTTGTCGATGACGACGAATTGTTGGTTAGTGGGGGAATCTACATAGAATTCGAAGCCCTTGCGCTTGAAGATTTCCTTCATCCGCATGGCCATCTTGATGGCATGTTCAGAAAGTTTGAAATAAAGATTGTTGCTAAACAGCGCATCAAACTGCAAACCAATCAGTGCACCTTTGGCAATCACGGCACCGTGCTGTTTCTGGATGGAGAAGAAATGTTTGTGGGCTTTGCGGTTGGTGAAGACCACTGCCTCGCCACAGAGGGCTCCAATTTTTGTACCGCCAATATAAAACACGTCACAGTGGCGGGCGAGATAGGGTAGGGAAACATCGTTGCCTTCGGCCATCAGACCATAGCCGAGGCGGGCACCGTCGATATAGAGCGGTATCTCGTAGCGTTGGCAGACCTGATAGATGTTGTCGAGTTCCTTGGCCGTGTAGAGTGTGCCGAACTCGGTGGGGAAAGTGATATAGACCAATCCCGGATGCACAGCATGATCCTTATTGCCGTCGTGCATATAGTCGTCGAGGTATTTGTCGAGTGTTTTGGCGGCCATCTTGCCGTCGGTGTCTGCAATGGTGATGATTTTGTGTTCCGTGAACTCCACGGCTCCGGCCTCGTGGACATTGATGTGGCCGGACCCCACGCAGATGACGCCCTCGTACTGATAGAGCATCGAGTCGATGGTCGTGGCATTGGTCTGGGTGCCTCCTGTCAGGAAGAATATCTGTGCGTCAGGCATGCCGCAGGCCTCACGGATGCGGGCCTTGGCGCGTTCGCTGAACTCGTCAAAGCCGTAGGGCGTAGGCTTAGCGTTGTTGTACTTTATCAGGTTGTCGAGTACCTCCTGACAGGCTCCGTTGTTGTAGTCGCATTCGAATGATATCATTGTTTTGCTTGTTTATTGGTTGCAAAATTACGAAATAATCTGTAACAATCTGTGTAATCTGTGGCTTTTTTTGTATCTTTGCAACCAAATTTCATTCAACCACGACGATGATGAGATGGAAAAGGGTATTGATGATGCTTTGGGCAATGGCTCTGCTGCTGTTACTCTCTTCATGGGACGACGGCAAGGGTTCGCTGATCGGCCCGATTCCACCAGAACCGGTCTATGCCGATTCGTCGCAGTGGTTTATCCGTGACCGAGGCGGAAAGGCCGACCTTTTCTATATTATTTCTACCGAGACGGGCGACCATCTGATGAATGGTGATACCTGTCACTTTGCTGATACCTATGATGACTATCTGCGTGGGCGTATGGCGCATGAGATGCATGCTGTGGATTCCTTCTATTCCGGTGATTGCAACTATTACTCCCCTTACTACCGTCAGGTATCTATGCAATCATGGGGTTCTTTGGAGGCTACGATGGCGCGACTGCCCTTGGCGCTCGCCGATGTGCGACGCAGTTGGGACTATTACATAGCGCATTACAACCAAGGTCGGCCCTTCGTGATTGCGGGTTACAGTCAGGGAGCACACGCCATGATGGACATCATGCGACGAATGCCCGACAGTATTGCCTCGCGGATGGTGGCTGCTTATGTCGTCGGCTATAGGGTGACGCAGGAGGATTTGGATTCCTGTCCGTTGATACGGCCTGCGCAGGGGGCAACGGACACGGGGGTGACGATCTGTTTTAACTCTGTGCGCTCGCCGAAGGATACTATACTGGTGGTGAGCGGAGGTAACTTGCTGTGCATCAATCCGGTGAACTGGCGGACGGACACGGTCAGTGCATCGTTCGTTGTCGTTGACCGTAGGCGTACTGATACGTTGACAGCGCAGTGCGATCCTGGGAATCATTTGGTATTGGTTGGGAACTATCCCGACAACAGGCCGATGCCAGTTATCGGCGTACCTGGCAACTACCACCATCGGGAACTGAAATTCTACTATCCTTATATCTGCCAGAACATTATGGATCGTGTGGCAGCATATTTTGAGAAAAAAGAAGAGTGAGGCGACTGACCTCACTCTTCTTGTATTTATAGTGCTTCGAGCATACGTTTAATAACTACCGAACAACTGATTTCCCGGTTGGCGGCCTCGGGGATGACGAGGCTATTGGGCGATTCGATTACATCGTCGGTGACGATGAGGTTGCGGCGCACGGGTAGGCAATGCAAGAACTTGCCGTTGTTGGTCCACGACATGTGCTCGGTATCTACCGTCCACGACATATCCTTTGAAGTGATCTTGCCGTAGTCGGCAGGATTCGTCACGCCAGGGTTCGACCAGTTCTTGGCGTAGATGAAGTCGGCACCCTCGAAGGCTTTCTTCTGGTCGTACTCCACACGGGCATTGCCGATGAATTTCGGATCGAGTTCGTAACCCTCGGGGTGGGTGATGACGAGGTCAACGTCGGCGGCGTTCATCCACTGGGCGAACGAGTTAGGTACAGCCTGTGGCAAGGCGCGGCAATGGGGAGCCCAGGTGAGCACCACTTTCGGACGTTCTACCACTTTGTGCTCCTCGATGGTGATGAGGTCGGCGAAGGCCTGTAAGGGATGCACGGTGGCGGTCTCCATAGCGAAAACAGGACGGCCGGAATACTGAATAAACTGATTCAGCACCGTCTCGGCATAGTCGTACTCGCGGTCGGTGAGTCCTGCGAACGAGCGGACGCCGATGAGGTCGCAGTAGCAACCCATCACGGGAATGGCTTCCAACAGATGTTCGCTCTTGTCACCGTCCATAATGACGCCCCGTTCAGTCTCTAACTTCCATGCGCCGGCATTCACATCGAGCACAATCACGTTCATGCCGAGGTTCATCGCGGCTTTCTGGGTGGAGAGTCGGGTGCGAAGGCTGTTATTAAAGAATATCATCATCAGGGTTTTGTTCCGTCCCAGATGCTGATACTTATAACGGTCTTGTTTGATCTCCTGTGCTTCGGCGAGGGCTTTCCGGAGGTCGCCGATATCCTCCACATTTATAAATGATTTCATATCACTTTTCACTTTTCATTTTTCACTTTTAACTTCTAATTTGGCCTTCGCCCTCGATGAGCCACTTGTAAGTGCAAATCTCTTCAAGTGCCATTGGACCGCGGGGGCCAAGTTTCTGGGTGGAGATACCAATCTCCGCGCCGAGGCCGAACTGCGCGCCGTCGGTAAACGAAGTCGGTGCGTTCCAATAGACGCAGGCCGCATCGACATGCGTCTGGAACTTACGGGCCGTCTCTTCATTCATCGTGACGATGGCCTCGCTGTGGCCGGAGCCATTCTTGTCGATGTGGTCTAAGGCCTCTTCGAGTGAAGCAACGGTCTTGATGGCCATCTTGTAGTCCATGAACTCCGTGCCGAAACTCTCGGTGGTGGCGTGTTCCAAGTATGGGTATTTGTCGTAGAGGGGGGCAAAAGCCTGCTCGTCGGCATAGATAATAACACTCTTTTCGGCCATTGTCTCGCAGAGGGGGAATAGGTCGTTAAGGCGACTCTCGTGTATGATGAGGCAGTCCAGTGCATTGCAGACCGAGACACGGCGGGTTTTGGCATTGTTGATGATGGCGCGGCCCATTTCCAAGTCGCCGTCCTTATCGAAGTAAGTGTTTACCACGCCGGCCCCCGTCTCGATAACCGGCACGCGGGCGGTATCACGGACAAAATCGATGAGTTTTCGTCCACCGCGTGGGATGCAGAGGTCGATGTAGCCAACCGCATTCAACATTTCACCTGTGGCTTCGTGGGTGGCGGGCAGCAGGGCTACCACATCTTTGCTTACACCATATTTCTCTAAGATTTCATGAATCAGTGCCACCTCTTCGCGGTTGGAGCAATCAGCA